>OGQR01002377.1_pt1 | contig 11330 bp, 10 predicted proteins | sample 1553271 | NCBI WGS metagenome assembly OGQR01 (sample SAMEA2579970, study PRJEB22360) | human gut metagenome | biome: human gut; feature: human-associated habitat; material: faeces | place: Denmark | collected 2008/2010 | reverse complement strand
CTTTCCAGACAGGAAAACGATATAATTGTGACCTGTCAGCATCCTATAATATAGGGGCGAGATATTTTATAAGGGAACTTTTAAAACCCCTTCCGGCAACGGAAAGGTCTTTGCTGGAGGCAAAAGTCCCTCCTGTAAAGCGTAGAACCTCATGCGTCTATGCAGATCTGAGGAAACTCCATTCAGAAATGGAACTCTTAAAAGCAGCATAGATACAGGCAGATATACAGCGGACTACCTGTAATGTGGGAACCAGCCATATCTGGCATGGGAAATGCGCATAACTGCGCACCTAAGTTACAGGCGTATCCGCCGATATTCAGTCTGACGCCTAAAGCGTCTGGAAGCATGTGACTTTAGTCATGTGAGGTTCACCACAATGTTTACAGTTGTATACCTTATCTGCGTCTCTTTCTTCTTATAATTCAGAGAACAATTATTAAGACGGAAAACTGACGACTGATAGAACAAAGATAAGAATAAGCCGGATAAATGCTGAATGTTACAGCATTTATCCGGCCTTTGTCTTGTAAATTTCGCCACATTTAAATATAAAGCACTATACCTGTATTCTGTCTGCAACTTCATTTCCAAGAACAATCTTTCGGTTTGCAGAAGAAATTATAAGAGAATCGTGGAATTTGCGGAGAACACGAATCGTGCTACCTTCATGAATATTCATATCGTGCATGGATTTCATAACTTCCGGCAGTCCGAACATCCATTTAATGGTGTAAGTGTATCCCTGAGTAGAATCTGATAATGAATGCATAAAAAAACCTCCCTGTATAAAGTAATATGGTAAATAATGTCAGATAATTTATTGCTGTTATTGAAGTAATTGTATATCTATGAGTATTAGTTCGTCAATTATAACATTATTTCATACAATACTTAAATAATCATTCATTTATTCAGATATTTTCAGGGACTTTTTTCCGCATATACATATAATTTATTCGATAAATTTCAGATTATCAAGAGCATAGCGGAGTGCCATGCACATTAATTCATTTCTTGAGCGTCCGCTTTTGGCAGACAAGTCATCATATTGTTCTTGCAGTTCACGTTCAAGGCGAATGGTCATGGTGATTGATCTGTCTTCTTTTTTATCTGTACATTTTGGCCGGACAATAAAGTCGTTTGGCATGATTATCCCTCCTGTATAAACATTTATTAGTGAATGGTTATCATAATTGATATTGCTTATTCTATAGCAATCCTCTGAAATAATGCATCTTAATCCAGCCCATCAGAGTGTGAAATCCTGCGTCAGATATCTTTGCCGTGCGTCAGCACGCCTGCAGATATCTTCCTTGTCTTTCGCACTCTGCTGAACTGTCTTAAATGCATTATTTACGAGGATTGCTATAATTTTGATCTCCGTAATCACTGTTATGATATAAAGTATAGTTACACAGGATTGACATTGATATAACACAAATTTATAATACATATTAGTATTACTTTTCTCCGCTTTGAAATAGAAAGGTTATCCTGCGAGACTGTTGTAAGAATTAATTTGATGCGATAGTATGAGTGAGTTATGAATATGTGGGGAATACTTGTAACATTAGAGTGTGTCTGAAAAATCATTCCCGCAATCTGCACGCCCCACTTTGCGGGATATTTCACCCGAATTCAGTTGCCGTAGCCCGCTACGGCGCCCTCATCCGGGCAAAATATCCCACAAATTGTGACGCACATCTTGCAGAAAGCCTTTTTCAGACACGCTCTAGAATGCAGTAAATAAATATTTTCAGAGAGACTGGGTAAATATATGGAAAATGTGATTCGGAAACTGTATGGTATGTATATGGATAATGACAATAGAGAAAAAAATGAAATGTCAGTAATGCATGATGATTTATGTAAAGAGAAAAAAGAGAAGGCATACCAGTGCTATCAGAAATTGAGAGTTCAACTGACAGATGAGCTTGCTGAAGAACTGGATGAACTGATGAATAAACATATGGAAATATATCCACAGGAGCTGGAAGAAAGTTTTGCCATGGGATTTAAAACAGGGGCAAGGCTGATGTGCGAGATTTTCAGTGAAGAAACAGAATGATTGTAAAGCAGATATGGCAATTCTCCAGATAAAGTATGATTTTAGAGGATTGCCATAGGTTTGATAAGTGGGTCTGACATATAATTTTTGATAACATGATCAGGATAATTTATGGTTGTTGAACGTTATCAGAAATTGTGAGGTTGTCAGACGTAATTTCATTCAGGAGATATTCTATAGTATGCATATGTTCATTCATAACTTTTTCTGCAAGAGGTGCATCATTATTGGTTATTGCCTGAACAAGCCGGGTGTGCTGGGAATCAATCTCCGGTGCATCGTTATTTTTCTGCATAAGATAGGAACGTATTCCAACGATCATATTTTCGGTAATCTGTGCAGAGGCATTTAATACACTCAGTATTAATGGATTGGCAGAAATCTGAGCAATTTTCAGATGTAGATCACGATCCAGATCACCGCGGATTTTTTCATCCTGAGTGCTGTCCAGTCTGGCAATGATAAGCTGGAGTTCAGCAGCATCCAGCGGTGTACAGTTTTGGGCAGCGAGAAAAGCAGCTTTGCTTTCCAGTGCGCCTCGAAGTTGCAATGCATCCTGAATTTTGCTGTTGTACATTTGAAATATGATAGACAGAGGTTCAGTAAGACAGCTGTGAAGATCAGTTGCAATATAATTGGCACCGCCATGTACGCTGACAGTAATCCCGAGCAGGGAAAGAGCCTTCAGGACTTCTCGTAATGCTGGTCTGGAGATTCCGAATTCTTCTGCCAGAATACGTTCAGCAGGAAGTGCATCGCCGGGTTGTAATTCTCCGTTTTGGATATTTTCGATAATTTGTTTCAGAACATCGTTGAATGTACTGGTTTTATCTATTTTTCTAAACATTTATTTTCCTCTTTCCTGGTACATCGTTTCGTAAATAATTATACCAATCGCGTAGGATGCGGATTCGAGTGTGCAGGTATAAAAACGCAGGCGTACGGGCTACGCTGAGGCTTTTATACCTGTGCAATCGGATTTGCAGACAAGTGAGTGGTATAGTTATTTCGAAAACGGTGTACTAACCTTTGTTGTGTTATGCAGCTCTATATCAGATAACTGTTCCGCAGAGATTTCTTTGATTATTAAATAGTTACATACATCTAATATTATAACGGATTGAAAGGGAGATGCAACTGATTCCTACAAAATTTCTAAAAGTGTAAAATTTTTGTGTTGCTGAGAACGGAGTGAACAGTAACAAATTTTTGCAGTTTTTTTATAAATTTTATAATTATATTAGAAATTAGACAAATTTCTCTCACATTTATAGGTTATGATATTTACATCTTAAGGAGATGACGTACCTTAAGAGAAAATCTTTCCTTTCCCTAAAAAGTGTAAAATGAACGTGAATCACCGCTTAGCCGACAAGATCGACGGAGAAGCGGTGATTTTATTATGTCACTGAAGCAGAATTCTTTCTTATAAACCCCTGTAACGATTAAGACAGGCATAAATTTCCTGAATACGGGGAGTAGCGTAACCACAGGAAATTTTTTGATTCTCCGTAAAGAAGGACAGACCATGTAAAGAGAGATTTTTCCAGAGAAACTGCACAATCTCAGGCAGGGTACGTCTGCCGTCTGCCAGATGTTCAACTGCATATTTCAGCAGGAGACCTAAGGCAGCGGTCTGTTCTGCGTCAATAAGCTGTTCTGTATAGCGGAGATCAATCTCCTGTCTGCCGAGAGAGAAGCCATCTGTTCCGGAGATTCTGATTTTCAGGCGCTCAGGTTTTGCGGCACCGGAATCGGAATGATTTCCACGACTGTTATGTCTGAGGCGCTTAGAAGATTCGGCAGGTCTGCTCATAATGCGATGGCTGTGCGGAAGCTGAAAATCAGTAACTGAAACAGCAGGCAGAGGATATTGGCTGCATAATTTTTTGACAGAAGCTGTAATATCTTTTGGAACGTAATTGTCCATCTGGATAATTGTATCTGCAATATGAAAGAATGCCCCGGAACTTCCGGCAACAAGAATTGTAGAAATCCCTGCTTTTTTATAAAGATCTTCTGCACGCTCCAGAAACGGAGTGATCGGCTCTTTCTCACGCTGAATAACCTGTTGCATGAAAGCATCACGAACCATGAAGTTAGTTGCGGAGGTGTCTTCGTCAAGAAGAAAAAGGTGGCTTCCGGCTTCCATGCTTTCTACGATACCGGCTGCCTGGGAAGTGCTTCCACTGGCATCCAGTGTAGAGAAACAGCGGGTATCTTTCTTGTTTGGAAGATCATTTATAAACATGGAAATATCCACATCCTTGATAAAACGGCCATCTTCTGAACGCAGTTTGACAGCAGTTGCATCTGTGATCACGTATTCACGTCCATCTCCGGGGATATGATTGTATACACCAAGTTCAAGTGCATTCAGAAGCGTGGATTTGCCATGATATCCACCGCCTACGATCAGAGTGATTCCCTTTGGAATCCCCATGCCTGTGATTTTTCCTTTATGGGGAAGATTTATGGAAATGCGCAGACTGTCCGGAGAAGTAAAGGGAACGGAAGCTTTCATAGGGCGGGAGGAAATACCGCTTTCTCTTGGGAGGATGGAGCCGTCGGCGATGAATGCGCAGAGATTTTTTGCGGGCAGCGTCTGACGGATAAATTCCTGATCCTCTGCAAGCTCTATATAATTCTGTAATTCCTTTGCATTAAGGCTGGAATAGAAAAAGGATTTTTGAATGCATACAGGCAGAAAATCAAAAAGGATTTTCTCCAGTTCAGTGGCATTGATCGTGCGGCCATTAGCAGGGAAGCCCACAAAAAAGCGGGCGGTTATGCCTTTTTCTGTTATTTCACAGGCTGTCCGGGAAAGAATCTCCTGACCACAATGACTGACAGTGAGCAGGCCGCTTTTGCCGGAGCCTTTTGCACGAAAGCTGTACTGACTGACCTGTTTTTCAAACTGACGTGTAAGATAGTCGCAAAGAGTAGTCCCGGTAAGCGTATCTTTATAATATTCGACGGGAAATCCGGCATCTCTGTGTGAAATCTGAATGCTGACATGAGAGGGAGAAGCAAAAGGATCTCCCTGCACATGGTCGATGGACAGAATATAATTTCCAAAATGATACAGACCTTTCAGCCCTTTATATGCCGGATAACTTTTGCGGTTTATGGAACGAAGCTGCTGACGCAGTTCCTCTGAATTTTTCATGACAGAACCTCCTGGCATTGCATATATTTTTATAATAATCCTCGCAAATAATGAATTTGAGAGGAGAAACATTAACCTGCCATCAACTATAGCGGAAATGAATCATAATGTCCACTGACAAATAAATATTAATCATATGGAAAATTTTCAGAGGATGTTTTATAATGAAAAACAGGTAATTGTTCAATACCATTACATAATAGCGAACTGATGAATAGTTACCGTTATCAAAGCAATACTATGAATGACAGTCATAAAGAAAGGCGGAACAGTAAATGGAACGTAGAAATGCATGGCTTTCTTATACAGAAGCAGAAGAAAAAGAACTGGAGCAGGTTGCAAAAGCGTATCGCAATTTTCTTAATGTGGGAAAAACAGAGCGTGAATGTGTGACGCAGATCATCAGAGAAGCACGGGCAGCAGGTTATGAATCTCTGGAAGAGAAGACTGCGAAGGGTGAGAAACTGAAAGCAGGAGATAAAGTTTATACAGTCGGAATGAAGAAGATCATTGCACTGTTTCATATCGGACAGGATGATATTTCTGAGGGAATGAATATTCTGGGAGCACACATTGATTCTCCACGTCTTGATGTCAAACAGAATCCATTATATGAGGATACGGATCTTGCATATCTGGATACCCATTATTATGGCGGTGTTAAGAAATACCAGTGGGTGACTCTTCCCCTGGCAATCCATGGCGTAGTGGTAAAGAAAGACGGAAGTACAGCAGAAGTAAATATCGGTGAGGATGAGAATGATCCGATCGTATATATCACAGACCTTCTGATCCATCTTGCAGGAAAGCAGATGCAGAAAAAAGCGACAGAAGTGATCGAGGGAGAGAATCTGGACATCCTGATCGGCAGCAGACCACTGAAAGACCTGGAAGATGATAAGAAGAAAGAGGCAGTAAAACAGAATGTACTGAATATCCTTAAAGAGAAGTATGATATGGAAGAGGAAGATTTTCTTTCTGCAGAGCTGGAGATCGTACCGGCAGGAAAGGCAAGAGAGTGTGGTCTGGACAGGAGTATGATCGCTGCTTATGGACAGGATGACAGAGTGTGCGCATATACTTCTCTGCTTGCAATGCTTGGGATGGACACCCCGAAACACACTTCCTGCTGTCTGTTTACTGATAAAGAAGAGATTGGAAGCGTAGGTGCAACCGGTATGCAGTCACGTTTCTTTGAGAACGCAGTGGCTGAACTTCTGGATGCAATGGGATGCTACAGTGATCTGAGATTGAGAAGAACTCTGAAGAATTCCAGTATGCTTTCCTCTGATGTAAGTGCAGGCTATGATCCGGCTTATGGGGAGGCATTTGAGAAAAAGAATGCAGCTTATCTTGGAAGAGGTATCGTATTAAATAAATTTACCGGAGCAAGAGGTAAATCCGGCTCGAATGATGCAAATGCAGAATACGTGGCAAGAGTCAGAAATATTTTTGACAGCCATGAAGTTGCGTTCCAGACAGCTGAGCTTGGTAAAGTTGATGTAGGCGGAGGCGGAACAATCGCTTATATCGCAGCGCTTTATGGAATGGAAGTCATTGACAGCGGTGTGGCAGTGCTCAGTATGCATGCACCATGGGAAGTGACAAGTAAGGCAGATATTTACGAAGCTAAGAAAGCATATAAGGCATTTCTGCTGGAAGCATAAAAAGTCAGGCAGATACGGAATAAAAATATGAAGAAATCGTGGAAGCTGTATCGTTTCTGATAACAGAGACTTGCAGATTCCGCAGATAAGGGCAGAGCTTTTGGAAAACTGAAGCGCTGCTCTTTTAACATATAAGTGAGGTTATGATTGTAAAAGGTATTTCTGATATCTTACGAAAGACAGGTTGCGATTCTGTAAGATCTGGATTGGAGCAGGATATTTAATAGACAGGAGGGAAAGATGGAGGAAGCGCTGATCAGAGTAAAAGATTTGTGTAAAATATATAATCCCGGCGAGAATGAAGTGCGGGCGCTGGATCATATTAATCTGGAAATTAATAAGGGTGAGTTTGTTGCTATTATCGGACAGTCAGGTTCGGGAAAGTCTACATTTATGAATATGCTAGGTTGTCTGGATGTGCCTACATCCGGCGAATATTTTCTGAATGGAACTGATGTGTCCACAATGGAAGATAATGAACTCTCAGAAGTCAGAAACCGGGAGATCGGATTTATTTTTCAGGGATTTAATCTGATCTCAAATCTGACTGCAATTGAAAATGTGGAATTACCGCTGGTTTACAGAGGGGTAGACAGAAAAACGCGACATAAGCTGGCAGTAGAGTCACTGACCATGGTAGGGCTTGAGAAACGTATGGATCACAGACCAAATGAAATGTCAGGAGGACAGCAGCAGAGGGTGGCTATTGCAAGAGCAATCGCGGCCCAGCCACCGGTGATCCTGGCAGATGAACCTACAGGAAATCTGGATTCTGCATCCAGTAAGGAGATTCTTCAGATTCTTAAAAGTATGCACGAGCAGGGAAAAACGGTCATATTGATCACACATGATAATGGGATTGCTGCTCAGGCAAGGCGTGTAGTCAGAATTATGGATGGAAAGATAGAATCAGATTTTATCAATAAAAACTATGGGAAAGAAGAATATATAAAAAACCAGCTGGATGCATAAATCCGGTTACAGGGAGACAGATATTATGAAAAAAAAGAAAAGTAAAAAGAAAATTATTATTGGAGCAGCAGCTGTTCTTGTTGTTGCCGGCGGAGTTACAGTAGCAGGTCAGAGGAATTCCACAGAAAATCAGATCCCGCAGGTTCAGGTGGTAATTGCAGAGAAGGGTGATGTTGAGGAAATTGTAGATGCTACAGGAACAGTGGGAAGTGAAGAGGAGAAGACCTATTATTCTCCTGTAAATGCAGAGCTGAAAACGGTTTCTTTTGCCCAGGGAGATGTGGTGAAAAAGGGAACAAAACTGATCGAGTTTAATACAGAGGATCTGGAGAAAGATAATCGGAAAGCAGAACTGAATCTAAAATCAACAAAGTATGATACAAAGGATACAAGAAATAAATCTGACAAAGCAGAGAAGAAGCAGAAGGATGCCAAAAAGAATGTTCAGGAGCTTGAGAAGAAAATAAAGGATAAAAAAGCTTATGTCTCGTCTCTGAAATCACAGATTTCAGCGGCAGCAGCAGCGGCACAGCGTGAAGCGGCAGCTCAGGCATCCGCACAGGCAGCAGCTCAGGCTCAGGCACAGCAGCAGGAAGCTCAGGCAAAAGCCCAGGCAGAGGCAAAGAAACAGGAGGAAATCCAGAGTAAATATCAGGCCGCACTTTATACATACAAGACGGAGACTCTTCCGCAGTACCAGCAGCAGCTCTCAGATCTGAATGCACAGTATAATCAGGCACAAAGCGATTATAATCAGGCAGACACCACATATCAGATGGCATTTGCAACATGGCAGGCAGACCCTTCAGATGAGAATACACAGGCTCTGGATAATGCGGAGGCTGCAAGAACACAGGCACAGCTCGCAATGCAGCAGGCACAGCAGACTTATAATGATCTTAAGCAGCAGACACCGAAAATGCCGGTACTTTCTGACTTCACAGAAAGCAGTGCAGATTACTCATGGGGAATTTCAGACGGTTCAGATGCAGATGACAGCGATGGGGAAGATTCTTCCTACTCCGGATATGACAACAGCGGAAGTGATGGCGGGACAGTAACTGCGGATACTTCTGCTCTGGAAAGTGCACTTGAGACAGCAAGTGATGAACTTGCAGAGCTTCAGTCAGATCTGGCTTCTGAGAAAGCTGTCGCAGAGGCAGATTCCACAAGCCTGACAAAAGAAGAAAAAGAGAAACTGAAAGTAACAGATAATCTTTCCGAACTGGACGCAAAATCAGCCGAGGAGCTGGTGAAGGAAGGAAAGAAAGGAATCACCGCGGAATTTAACGGAATCATATCCAAGGCAGATATTAAGCAGGGAGCAGCAGTTACTCAGGGTATGGAACTGTTTACTATTGAGAATACAGACAAGGCAAGTGTGGATGTGACTCTCTCTAAATATGATTATAATACAGTGAAAGAGGGGCAGTCTGTTGAGATTACCTTAGGGGATAATACTTATCAGGGTACTGTAATAAAAATGAGCCATATTGCGGTGCAGAATGAAAAAGGAACGCCGGTCATTTCAGCAACAGTAAGCATTGATGATCCGGATGAAGATATTTTCCTGGGAGTAGATGCCAAGGTTAAGATTCATGCGGCTTCTGCGAAAAATGTGGTGACTCTTCCTGTGGAAGTGATCAATATCGGAAAAGAAGGCTCCTTCTGCTATGTGATAGAAGATGGACTGGTGACAAAGAGAAATATTACTACAGGAATCAGCTCAGAGGATTATGTGGAAATTACGAAGGGAATCAAAGAAGGCGAAGAAGTAATCGCAGATCTGGGTGATTACACAGAGGGAATGGAAGTACAGGCAGTTCCTGAACAGACAGGAGAGGATGCTGATGAGTAAGCTGTATGAATATATCAAGATGGCAGTCCATAACATTATGGCAAATAAGGGACGTTCATTTCTGACTATGCTTGGCATTATCATTGGCATTGCTTCTGTAATTGCCATTGTATCTGTGGGTGAAGGAACCAAGAACCAGATGAACAGTGAAATTGATGATATCGGCGGCGGGCAGATTGCCATCAGTGTCAGCGATGAGGCACAGACAGATGAGGAGTGGATCACTGCGGATGATGTGGAAGCAATCCGGGCGGTAGACGGTATAGAAGGAGTAAATGTTTCGGATTCATTCAGTGGAGAAACTACCACAGGTAAGGGAAATTTTTCTCTTATGGTAACAGGTGAGGGACCGGATGCAAAGCTGTTAAATAATGCCACCATGAAGCATGGAGTATATTTCGGGGAAAATGAAGTTCAGGAAGCAAAAAATGTCTGTGTGCTTTCCGATGCAGATGCAAAAAGACTCTTTGGCACAGATGATGTGGTTGGAATGACTGTAGATGTCAATTGTTATGGACTGACCAAAAGTCTTCGTATCTGCGGGGTGACAACCCAGAAAGAAAATGGAACCTTTGTCAGTTATACTTATGAGGGAATGCCGGTGACTATTAATGTTCCCTATACTACAATGAATGAATTCACCGGTGTATCCGATTACTTTTTCTCAGTAACAATGCAGGCAGATAAGAGCTTAAACAGTCAGGATGTTGCTGACAAAGTGGTAAAACTGATGGAAAAAAGACATCAGTGTGCAGGAAAAGATTACTTTCAGGTACAGAGCTTTCAGGATATTATGAGCTCTATGAATCAGATGCTGGATATGGTGACTGCTTTTATCTCCTTTGTGGCGGGAATTTCCCTTCTGGTTGGCGGTATCGGCGTTATGAATATTATGCTGGTTTCCGTAACAGAACGTACCAGAGAGATTGGTATCCGTAAGTCACTGGGAGCGAAAACCTCTTCTATTATGATGCAGTTTCTGGCAGAGGCGGCAATTCTGACGGTGATTGGAGGGGTGATAGGAATTGTTCTGGGTGTGATTGGCGGATATGTGATCTGTTCAATCATAAGCAGCAGTATGGGAATGTCCATCACTCCGGGAATCAGCCTGAGTACAATTATGGCGGCGACTTTGTTTTCCTGTGCAGTAGGAGTATTCTTTGGAATTTATCCTGCGAAGAAAGCAGCAAAACTGAGCCCGATCGAGGCTTTGCGGCGGAATTAATGAAAACAGAACTGCGATGGTATTTTGGTGTACCTGTGTACTGATATCATTACAGAATAGTTGTAAATTGTTATAATTTTGCGAATCAAAAGAAAAAAATAAAAAATTCAAAAAAAGTGTTGACAAATGCTCCAGTATAGAGTAGAATACTCATTGTTGTGAGGGACACGAGATAAGAACTTCACAAGGATGTGCGTTTAGCTCAGCTGGATAGAGCGTTTGGCTACGGACCAAAAGGCCGGGGGTTCGAATCCTCTAACGCACGCTAATAAAAAATAAGACAGTGTATATGCACTGTCTTATTTTTTATTCGAGTCCGGGTCGGACTCGAACGGGTTCGATCTACGCTTCGCTCCGGTCGTTGCTAA
>OGQR01002375.1_pt1 | contig 11339 bp, 17 predicted proteins | sample 1553271 | NCBI WGS metagenome assembly OGQR01 (sample SAMEA2579970, study PRJEB22360) | human gut metagenome | biome: human gut; feature: human-associated habitat; material: faeces | place: Denmark | collected 2008/2010 | reverse complement strand
ATGTCTCGGTGACGATTTGGGAGCCGTTCAGCGTGTAGTGGTGGATCGTACTGCCATTTGTCTTGACGGTTCGGATGCCATCCATAGCGAGGATTCCACTCGGATTTGCTTTGTCTACAATTCTGTCATGGAATCTTCACTACGGATTTTTCAGATTACTGCAACTTCATTTTACAATGTGCCAATTACAATGTGCCAACGCGATACTTGCTGGTAAGATGTTTATGATGTTTTAGCACGGCGCTTTAGCTTGATGAATTGCGAAATAACAACAGATACAACAAGACCGACGAATATAAGAACGCCAGTAAATGCCAACGCCGTTTTTACAAATTCAGCTGAATTCACGTCATATATAATACTCTCTTCGCCATTTTGGCTTGTAGTGATTAACTGAGAATATGATGATGCAAATACATTGAATATTTTCATGTCATTTTTGAGCGTGTATTCGGTATCTCCGATTCTCCGTTTGGTTGCAAAAACACAATTATTCCAATAGGAATTGTTTTCGGCTGTGTTTTGAATTCTACAAACACGCTCAATTTCACCTGTGGGATTAATGGTGACTGCGACATCACTGCGAACAAAATAGAGATTTATAACATCCTTATCCAGTTCAATGCCGAAGTTCCCGGTACATTCAAAGCTGTAACCAAATATAAAATCCCCATCGTTCGTATAAACACATACTGTTTGGTTTTCAAAATCACTACTGCCAATAGCTATTTCGCCATTTTCATTGACATCAAAACAATCAATTGCTTTTTTGGATGGCTCATTTTCCAATATGGATATATTTACATTTTTTAGAAATGTCTCTATCTCATCTTCTGACATTGATTCAGTAGAAAACCCCATATCCACGGCTAAAATGTCTACTCCTCCGTTAAATAGTAATAGTAATAATAGTAGTACCAAAATGATTGTAAAAATACATTGAATATATTTCATCTTCACCACCCCATAATCTTATCATAAATATTTTCAGCTAAATCAAATATGTTAAATCGAGTGCAATTCCATGCTGCAGTTTCCCCCCATTCAACATGGAGTTCTCTACGAGCCTATCTTGGTTCCGTTTTCCGTGTAGATGGCGACGATGTCCCCTTGCGGGTTCTTCTCAAACCATAAGGTATAGAAATTGCCCTTCGCCATACCTGTCGTGCGGTACTGCATCCCGATCGGTGCTCCGTCTGCATCGTACAGGTACACGCACAGGTTGCTGCCCCATTCCTCTGCCACGATCTGCGAACCGGACAGGGAATAGGTATGTTCAACCCCGTTGACCGTTTTGCTTGTGCGGATGCCTTCGTCATTGTAGTCATACGACAGCACATACGTTCCTTTCGCTGCCGTTGCCAGTTGTCTGCCCCTCTTCCAGGTGAAGGTGTAGAATGATAGGTGTAGTTGTTTGCGAACAATCTACAACTATTGGAACATTGAGACCTTAACGCCGTTCATTCTAAAGTCTGCATAAACACCAATAGTTACCTTTTTCTGTTTTTGACATAAAACTCATTCCAATTAGGGAAACCATCATCAAACAGCAGCAAATCCACATCATCTACAGACAGCGCCACTACAGGATATTCATAGCCATCGTAAAAGTACCTGGGGCACGTCATAATGGTTATCGTATCTCCAACAGCAATCTTGTTCTCATAATCATTTTTTCGGACAATGTCTGCATTTTTCCCTCTGATTCTAAAGCATATATCGTCAAGCTTTGTATTCATGTTAGAAAGAGCAAATGTAATGCCGTACTTGGGGTCATCATATATCTCGGCTACTTCGCCAACAACTTGAATATAATTCGACTCATCCCTATAGTACGCTACCAATTTTGGATCCGCAGTATTACAATACAATAAACACGCCCCCGCACAAAGCAACAGGATGAAAATGCATAAAGAAATAAATTTCTTCACCGCTGTTCCTCCAAATAAATATTTTTACCGAATTGTCCGATGGGCAAATGGACCGACCTTCTTACTCAACCACAGATAATAAAAACCTTCATTAATTGCTACTTGTGAATGCGATCGTGATTGAACGCTCCCATAATAATCAGCCGTAACCTCCCAAGGTCTATCGTAATAACTCGCCTCGTTTCCCCATTCGAGCCAGGACGGTTAGCCCACAGCATCATAGTAGTCCGCTTCGCTGTGTTACATGAGTCTGCTATATTACTTTTCTCCCCAATATGCGATCAATGTCCCATCGCTTTTCATAGCCACATCGTATACACCGCCAGTATGCTCTCCCACTTTATAGTGATGTTGATAATATCTGACCCACCATATATCGTGGGTGGTATCATAATAAATTTCCGATCTGTATCCAAAGCTTTTGAAATCGTCAAATTTATTTTTTAATACCATTGCAACAACCTGTCTTGCCTCTTTCCCATCTTCTATTGGTCGATACATTCCACCGTCATATGGAAAATAGTCCAATTCATATTGAATGAAAGAGACATCAAATTCTGTGATTTTTACCTGCTCCCTGTACCAAAAGGCATATACCGCACAGATGGCTAACAGCGAGATCATCATGATGCAACCGAAAAAGATGAGCACTCGTTTGATTTTTCTATTGACCTTTATCCCATTCATAAACCGGCCCCTCCAGTCCATTTGGATAATAAACGACTAAATGATTCGAAGGTGTAAACAAATATGACGGTAAATCTCGGGCGATGGCATTTGATTTATCTTCATAGCTATGTACTTCGCTACGATATTCATCCATTTCCCTTCCATGTGATTGAAGTAATGTTTCCGTTGACATCATATGTATATGAATATGACATCTCTATCTCATTTACGAATCGTAACTACTACTTACCTTTAATACGTCGCGCCTTTTGGGGCAGGACTCGTTTTTATCCAATCGAAAATATTTTCAATTGATTTACTTCGACAAAACTCATTAAATTCTTCTTCTGTTTCAAATGCTCCATATTTGATATCAAGTTCACTGTCAACAAGATAATATAAAACATTTTGAGTTTCAATAGTATTAATGTCTTCCTCACCTGTCTCTAATGGGTCAATCCATTGAATACCAATATATCTTTCATTATAACTAAAAGATAAAATACGACTATTTATCATAACATTTGTCAATTCATCCGGCTTGCCTTCTACTGGAATATAACGATTAGTGTGTAAAATTATTATATCACCACTAAGACGAGAAATTTGATATCCATTTGGCAATTTATAATCCCATTCACCAAAAATATTCCAACTAGTATTGCATGAAGTTAATACAGAAAACAGAACTATATACAAAACTATGCCTTTGAACAGTACATTACATTTTCTTATATAAGATATTAATTGCATACAAACTCCTTTCACCATATAAAAACTTCATGAATAAATCCATAGTTGAAAACATTCGAGGATTATGAATTATCATATTTCCATTTGAGTCATATCCCATAACACGATTATTATTACAATACGCATACATATTGTAACCCGGCAGTCCCGTTCCGGTGCTGACATACCCATCCGCATTCAGGAACCGTCCCCACTTCGGGTTATAGTACCGACTTTGCAGATAGTACAGCCCCGTGTCCGTATCGTAGTAATACCCCCGATATCGGAACGGATTGAGCGTGCGGACAATCCGCTTCTGAATCGTTGTCGTGCCCGACTCGGTGGAAACCGTGCAGTTGCCCCATGCGTCATAGGTATACGAGCCTATCTTGGTTCCGTTTTCCGTGTAGATGGCGACGATGTCCCCTTGCAGGTCCTTCTCGAAGTAATAGGTGTCGTACTCGCGCTTTCCGTCGGGCTTAGTTCTGTCATGTGACAGGATGGGGCCCGTTTGCGTCCATGAGCAAACGGGTTTCCCAAGTTTTACTCATATCATCCTTTCGCTCATGCTATGGATGATCACATGTTTGTGCATATGCCGTCAAAATGAGATTGGCATACTGATCGGCTTGTTGCTCTTCCTCTTCCTCTGTCAGGTCATCCATGTCATGTACCCATTGATAGTAGTGCGTGAGCATACTGGCCATACTGCACAGGATCGCTGCTAATGCGTTGTCTCGCCCACGCTCAGCGACAAGACTTTCATAATCGCCAGTCGAAATGCGAATATATGGCGTATCTGTTTTATCTGCCGGCCGAAAACAGGTATCGTAAACCATTTCACCATTCATGGCCCGGACTCGTTCCGATGCTTTCACGTAAACAATCACCCGATACGGGAACGAATACTCTTTTCGAAGCCACCTTGCAAATTTTAAAATGGCGCATCGGACTTCTTTGTTCACATTCTTTTCTACTCTAATAGACAATCCCCGTTTCCTTGGAGCCGCATCTTGCAGGTTCTCCTGCTCTTTCAAATCCCACAAAGCCATTTATTTCACCTCATAAATCTCGATTTTCTCATAGCCGATGCTTTGGAAGATCATCGGTGACGATTTGGGAGCCGTTCAGCGTGTAGTGGTGGATCGTACTGCCATTTGTCTTGACGGTTCGGATGCCATCGTCATAAGATGTATTTATTCTGCTCGATCGTAAGGAAAAATAGTTTTGAATGGATATTGAATATCGTCCTCTGAAACAACTCCCCATTCATCCAAAATCATATTACCCTTAACCGCCGTGTAACTGCATCTCATAACACTCCCATTACTCAGCAGACTGTACGACAATGGACCAGAAGACAAAACAGAAATTAAAATTGTACACGGAGCAATTTCCTGCACTCTTTGGTATAAATCACCCTTCTGTAACATATCAAAATCTTTCTCCTTGGGAAGATTGTGAATATACATAGAATCTGAATACACTAATCGAGTCGTTGTTTGTCCAATAAGAAGTGTGTCAAAAAATACACAAAATTTACCACCTTCTTTCACGGGATAAACAAGATAGCATCCATCATTCCATCTAAGATACTCAATAGGAAATACCAAATCAATATCTTGTAATGTTAGACGATGATAATTGTTGTTGTTGAAAACATATCGGAGGTCAACAATGGAATAATTCGTACTGGCTTCTTCAATTTCGTTATTGTTGATTGACATATTCTCCACCGCGGCAATAGAATTAGATGGCATATTTTCTCGATCTCCTTCTCGACATGAAGTAGCACTACATAGAATTGAAACGATGGTACATATCAATACAATTCTGTTTTTCATAGCTAATTCTCCTCTGCTTATGCCAATGTGATTCTCTATGACATTTTATTCTCGGTTGTCATGCCTTACCAGCGTTACACGGTGTCTGAGTTATTTTTCCTGGCACGATTGCATCGTTTAGATAAACTGTTGAATTTTGCTACCAAGGACAAATGAACTAATTCTTCGAAAAAAGGCACAAAAATGATATATAATAAAATGAATGCGACAAATCGATATGCCTGATTAAGAGGAAGAAAATCATTCAGGACAAACAGCATTACGCCCTTGGCCATCAAAGGCGCAAAAACAAAGGGCAGTATTTCCATGGCAGTATATACTTCTTTTACTTTATCCAAAACTGGCCAAAGTTCAGAATCACCGTGTCGGGAACAGATTTCATCATATTGATTCTTCTTTTTTTCCTTCATCCGAGGAAGCATAAAGTAACGCTTCCATGACACGGACACACAAACAAATCCAATCAGCCTGTACGCTTCTCTCCAAGAAAGTTTTTCTTTCATACTGTATTTCTCCGTGCATAATAAGATAGTGGCTTGCTTGGATCGTAATCCAGTGATTATTGCCCAATTTTGGTTGTAGTCAGAACTACTATATGTACTGTATATACGGCGTACCAAAAAGTATTCGTCTTTTGAATTACGATACAAGCCTATAATCACATGGTATGAAGATGTGCAATTCCCCCAAGCGTCATAGGTATACGAGCCTATCTTGATTCCGATTTCCGTGTAGATGGCGATGATGTCCCCTTGCAGGTTCTTCTCAAAGTAGTAGGTGTCAAACGTATACGTTCCATAGGTCTTGTTCGGTACTGCAACCCGACGGGAGCGCCGTTCTCGTCATACAAATACAACAGGAAGTGGGTTCCCATATCAAAAGAAATGATTTCTATCGTTCCTTATTGATGCAACGTTTCCTCATTAGGTTTCGTTTCCGGAGGCAGAGAAATCTCTTCAATATCACCTACGATCAGATTTTTTTCGTAAAACTTTATACGGACATATCCCCCGTTTTGCATAGGGTAATCGCAAAATCCTCCATAAGATGTAATCTGCAAAGTCTCTATGGGCGCAATAACATATACATCTTGATACGTGGATTTTCCTATTACAATGGATTGGAAATCCTCCCTTGTGTAATAATCTTTCATAGATACCTCCCTACCATCGTTCGTGCTTGATATTAATCGGCATCCGAAAACGAAAGCCATACATACGAGACAAATAGATACAAAAATAATCCAATTCATAATTCTTTTCATTGCTTGCTGCCTCCTTATTTAGATACTGCAAAGTAGACCGTCCTACTGTCATAGTAATTGGGCACATAGCCTATCTCTTTCACTATGCCGAAATTGTATAAAAGAAAGGTATTGACTTGAGGAGCATCCCACGGAATTACACTTGGATTATCTCCATCAATCAATCTTGTACTACAGATTTCCGTGTAGATGGCGATAATGTCCCCTTGCAGGTTCTTCTCGAAGTAGTAGGTGTCAAATGTATACGTTCCATAGGTCTTGTTCCGGTACTGCAATCCAATGGGAGCGTCGCTTTCGTCATAGAGATACACAAGGAAGAGGGTTCCGAACTGTTCGGATGCAATGCAGAAGCCGTTCAAGATGAGTGTGTGCTCATTTCATGTGTACTCCTCACCACCCCGTAGAGGGAAATACAACAAGGAGGCGCACTTCCTACATAATCCGACAAGAATGCAGTCTAAGTGAGAAAATACTTGCGGTTGGCTGGAAAACCAAGGTATTAAAAACGCTCATATAAAGCTATTTAGAACCATTCTTTAGCCATTCAAGTAAATTCAGATATCCTTCGTCAAATCCTAACAACTCCTCTTCATCAATTGTCATTGAAACAATTGGAAGGACATATCCATCCCCAAAAACCTTTGGTGCAGCTACAAATGTTACTTTGTCGCCTATATTTAATTTTGTTTCAATTCCGTTTTCTAATACGATATCCATATTCCTTCCAATAACCACAAAACAATTATCCTCAAACTTTTCTGATATATCTGAAAAGCCAATATATAACCGATTGCTTGATCTTCCATCTTTATCATCCGTGAAATTAATGAAATCCACAACACCAGTTGCAACAATATAGTTATTACGATCGGAATAATAGTCAATCTCTTTGCAATAGCCACACGCAGAAAGAAGAAAAACGCTAAATATAATGACAAAAATCAGTAAATTCATGAATTTTTTCATATATCCCCCTCAATCAATTGTTCGCCAAGCAAAAGGTCCCACTTGTTTGCTAAGCCAAAGGTAATGAAAGGCATCCGCCTTATCACTACGAGACGCTTCTCGGCTTTGAACGCCTCCAAAAAGATCAGCTGTTACCTCCCATGGCTTATCATAATAGTCTTTCGAACCCCATTCTAACCATGAGGGCAGTCCGATACACAGCGCATATTTTACTATGCCTAATTGTTGTATAGCAATCCCCAAAATTACAGGCAATATCCATCGGCCTTAAACCAGCCGACGCAATCCCGTTGACTGACGCACAAAAGCGCACAGGAGACGGTTTCAGGCAAGAGTTCGGCAGCCCGGCTCTCCCATTTGCGAAATCGCCTTACCCGTGTGTGTTGTGCGTCTCTCTGCTCCATTATTGTACTACTCTTTGTTGTAATTGTCAAGGGTGACTATTTATTGTTTTGGAAGTTGCTACAATTAATCCCTCTCCGGCTTGTGCTACCTTATCGACTTCCTCTGGCACGGTGTGCGAAGGGAAGGAACAGGTTGACTGCCAGCAGGATCAGCGTGCCGGTTCCGCCCGCCGCCGTGCAGAGTGTCGGAACGAACTCCGGCAACCCGAAGAGCACCTGTTCGGTGCCGAGCTGAGCCAGCCCGAACCAAAACGCACCGAAAAACAGCGTATTTAGCAAAGCCCGGAGCATCAGACGGATGTTTTTGCCGATGCCGCCACCGTGCGTGAATTCGTTGGAACGTGCCATATGTTTCGTGTGCCTCCCTTCAGAACAGCCGCGTGACCATCAGCGCCGCCAGAGCCGCCTGAACAACTAGGGACAGCCACAGGGTCACAAAAAAGTGAAATTTGGTAACGGGATTGGTTTTGTGCCGCAGTCCGTACATCCCGATAAATGCACCGATGGCTCCGCCGAAGCTGCACAGGGACAGCAGGACGATTTCCGGGACCCGCCCTCTTCCCTCGCGGGAAGAGTTTTTCTTGTCCACGGCGAAGAATGCCAGTGTCGCGATGCTCATCACCGGCAGCAGTCCGAGGTATACGTATGCAATGTAAGGCATGATTCAAAGTCCTTTCTGTCTTGGTTCCCCGCGCGGCACGGGCGTCAGTAGACCACCGTCATATGTGCGTCGGTCTGCCGCAGGACGCGGCGCCGGAGATTGAAAAAGTAATGCCGCCGGACGATATAGAGGTGCGGGCACTCCTGCCGGGCGGTCAGGTAAAAGCCTTTTCCGCCCAGTCCGTCGGTTCCGATATTGTGCGGAGAGACCACCAGAACGGCGCAGTCGGGCTGGTCTGCCAGCATATGTGCATTGCCGCAGAAGAAGGAGCCGGCTTTCAGACTGCTTTCATCAGAGACTGCAAACACGTACAGATGCCTGCCCGCCAACTCCGCGCGCAGACGGCGGTTCATGCGGGACGCGAAGAACAGGCTGGAAAACGCGGTCAGCCCGGTCAGCGCCAGCATGATCGGCAGAACGATCACGTACATGGGCAACAGCAGGACGGTGGCGGATATCGCAGCGGAAACGGACACAATCAGCCGCACCAACCGCATCCGGCGGAAGAACAGCGTGATCTTTTAGATCAGCCGCATCGGCGAGGAGGCGTTGACAATGTCGAACAGGTAACGCGGGTAACTCCGCCTTGAAAAGCCGTGCGCGGTCCGGCTTTCTTCCCGGAAGCTCGCGTCCCACTCCTCCTGCCGGGTGCGGGGCTTTTTCCGGACGGGAACCAACTCGTTCGCGTCCTTGGCGGGGGGCGCCGACGCCTGCTGCAGGGTATCTATCGTTTGGCGCAGGCGCAGATTTTCAAGGCGCTCTGCCTCCAGTTCGCGCAGCAGGCGTGCCTCGCGCTCGGAGACCTGCGCCGAGAGCGGTTTCCGCCCGGCTGTGGTTGCCCCCGATATGCGCTTTCGCCTTGCGGCGCGGGAATGCTTCCGACTCACGGCTGACCTCCTTCCGGCACTGACCCGGCGCTCAGTCTTCCCACGACGCTTCCCGGAGAATGGCGATGTACCCGTCGCGCTCTTCCTGCGTTCCGGCAACCGGGACACCGGTCACGGGGTCGTAGAAATACTGGTAGCAGAAGACGGACATACCGCGGCATTTTTCCAGTCCCAGCGTGTAGGTGATGCAACGTGCCATGATGTCCGTATGCTGTGCCCACTCGTTTGCACCCGCGCCTGCCCACTTGTCGTACTTGGCGAGCGCTTTGCCGAAGGTCACGCCGATGAGCAGATCGACATACTCGGTGCGGACAAGTTCCTGCCACTGATTGCAGAGCTTGTCGAACGCTGCCGTTGCGTGCTCAAAGCCGAAGTAGATCTGCGGCAGGATGTAGTCCACGAACCCCGGTTCGGCGCACCAGCGGTATACATCGGCGTACTGCTTGGCGTATACGGTATTCAGCACGCCTGCCGGGCTGATGCCGAACAGCGCGTGCGGGTTCTGCCGCTTGGTCATGCGGTACAGTCTGGATACAAGATCGGACAGATTCTCCCGCCGCCAGTTTTCCGGCGACATGGTACCGCCCTCTGCCCGGTAAGCTGCGTAGGCGTCGGCATCAAACGAGGCATCCTGCGTGGGGTAGAAGTAGTCGTCCATGTGGATGCCGTCCACATCGTAGCGCTGGAGAATTTCCCGTGCGCCGTACACGATGAGATCGCGCACCTCGGCGTAGGCGGGATTCAGATACCAGCGTCCGTTGTACTCCACTATGTATTGTCCGCGCAGTGCCGTGTCCTCGTACCACTGCCGGAGTGCATATGCCATATCCATTTTCTGCAGCTCGGACGTCGTCACGCCGCGCAGTGGGTTGATCCATGCGTGAACAGACAGTCCCCGCGCGCGTGCCTCCTCGATGAGGATGGAGAAAGGGTCGTACGTAAAATCGTTCGCATAACTGCCGGTTACGTAGGCACTTGGTGCGTAGAGATCCGAGGGGTAAAAACTGTCCGCATTGGGACGCACCTGTACAATTACAGTGTTGAACCCGTTGTCCGCCACGTTCTGCAGGATGCCTGCAATACGATTGCGGAAATCATCCTCAGCACGCTGACGTCCGCCGTTCGTATAGATCTTGTTCAGGTCAAACTGCGAGAGCCACATTGCCTTGACGTCCCGCAGGCGGCTCGGCTCAGCGGGAACATACGGAACGACCGAAACGGAACGCTCCAGCGCCTCCCGCACGGGGTCGGTTTCCGGCTCGGTCAGCGGCTCTGTGGGCGCTTCGGTAGGCGCGTCGGTTTCGGATTCCGTAACGGTTTCGGTCACGGTCTCGGTAGCGGTGGTTGTTGTCTCGGCTGATTCGGTGCGGCTCATGGTAGCTTCCTCCTGCGTGGTTTCTTGGGACGCGGATCCGGACGCGGATGCGGTCGGCGGTTCCGTTTGCTCCTGCTGACAGCCGATGACGGCGAACAGGGCGGAAACGGCGAGCAGTACAGCGCACAGGATGCGCCTGATAAATGAACGGTGACTCATGACATACCTCCTCCTTTTCGATCCGGCTTCCGATCGGGTGTAAGCCCGCGCTTCTCCTCCTCCGGTGTGCAGCCGAACCGCTTCCGGTACTGCCTGTAGAAGGAGGAGTAGTCACTGTACCCGACATCCCGGGCGGCAATCGCCGCCGGGGTGCCGGCGCGGATGGCGGCGCGTGCGCACGTCAGTCGCTTGAGAATGACGTACTCCCAAATGGAAACGCCGGTAGACTGCCGGAAGGTGCGGTTGAGGTAGGAGCGGCTGTAGCCGAACTTTTCCTCCAGCACATCGACGCCGGTGACAGCGGCTGGGTCGCGGTTGATAAACTCAATGATCCCGCCCGGCAGGGAATGGGCAAGTCCCTCCTGCTGCTGTTGCGCCGCCTCGGCGGACGCGTCCCCTGTCCTCCACGGTCCGGATGTCTTATGCGCGTGGCACAGGAAACCGTCA
>OGQR01002367.1_pt1 | contig 11387 bp, 9 predicted proteins | sample 1553271 | NCBI WGS metagenome assembly OGQR01 (sample SAMEA2579970, study PRJEB22360) | human gut metagenome | biome: human gut; feature: human-associated habitat; material: faeces | place: Denmark | collected 2008/2010 | reverse complement strand
ACCTCAGACGAGGTGCCCGCCATTCCTGTTTATCTGCAGCCGTTACACCTGCTCCGCCGCGGTAAGACGGGTCAGATTGTCGCCCTTCTCGGTCACACAGCCCTTCTCAAACCGGCGCCGCAGAGCGGGGGAAACCGTGCTGGTTCCGTTCACCACGTTGCGCGCAAAGGCAATGCTCCCGCGCCCCGGAATGCGGAAGCAATCCACGCCTTCCGCCTCGGTCACGATGTTATCAAAGAAGAAGTACGGCCCGCTGTTCACACTTTGCTCCAGGAATATGCCCGCTTCGCTCTGCCCGCTGATGCGGTTCTCCCGGACGTGTGCGCGGATGATTCCCAGCGGGTCATACAGCCCGTACTGCCCGCCGCTCAGCGTATTGTTGTTGATATTCACGGAGGAGATGTAGCTTCCCGTGTCCTCCACGGTTGTGATGCACGCCAGTGCACCGTCGCCCATGCGGATGCGGTTGTCGTTGATATACACACCGTCCGCCCCGCTGCCTCGCTGCGTCAGCACAATGGCACTGCCGGTGCAGCCGTACAGCGTGTTGTGCGCAATGCTGACGTGCAGGATTTCGGCGACACGCACCTGCTCCGCACCGGTGTTGTAGAAATAGTTCCCGTTGATTTTGAGTCCCTCACAGCGTCCGTCACCCACGGTGCCGCCGTTGCCGACCAGCACGCCCTTCCCGATGCCGCGGAACACGTTGTCCACAACATGGTTGTTGATGGATATCTCGTCCTGCGTCTTGACGTAGGACAGCGCGTAAACATTCGGGTCGTTGACGTCAAAGGAGCATTCCGTAAAGCGGCAGTTGGAGCCGTGGAACACGGCAACATCCGCCCCGCCGGACGCGGCGGAGCCGGTAAAGCGGCACCATTTCGCCTGAATGAACAGGGCATCCACACAGCTGCCACGCCCCTTGTGCGTAATATCCAGGTTGTAAAGGAAGAAATTATACTTCATGTTCACCTGCAGAACCGTGCCGTCAAGCCCTTCGTCGCCCAGCAGGACTGCGCCCGTCGCGCCGATAACCCGGAGCACGCGGGAGTCGTCGGCAGGCAGAGTCAGCGTCTGCGTGATGCGGTAGCTGCCTGCCGGGAAGTATGCCACGCCGGATTTCTTAAAGGCTTCACGCAGACAGCGGCTCACGGCATCGGTGTCATCGGTCTGCCCGTCGCCCGTTGCGCCATAGTCCCGCACGTTGCAGTAGGACGCGCTCAGCTCCGGACGGAACTCCGGCTTGCTGATGTCGTAAACCGTTTCCGGCTCGGTTTCAGCTTCGGTCTCCGGCTCGGTTGCGGTCACAGTCTCTGTGCCGGGATCCGTGTCGGTGGCGGGCACCGTGGTCGGCTCGCTCTCCGGCGCCGTCCCGGTCTCCGGGCGGCTGTCGGAGGCGGTTGCCGTTCCCGTCGCGCTTTCCGTCCCGTTACAGCCCGCAAGCAGCGCCAGCACTGCCAGCACCGCGGCACAGCAAGCCAACCCGAGGAGGCGCGCTTTTCTTGTTTTTCCTGTCACAATCATTGTCATGCCGTTTTCCCCCGTCACATACTGTTTTGGGCGGCGAAACGGGTACGCCATTCCGGCACCTCGATCCCGTTGCCCCATGCGTTGCCCTGTATCACGGTCATCTCGTCCACAGCCTCCAGCCTCAGCGGGCACTGCCCGCCGATGTTGGCGACCACGTTGCCCTCCATGTACGCGCCGACAGCCGCCGCCATGTACACCGCATCACCGCCTGTCAGGACGAAGTAGTTGTCGGTCAGCGAAAAGCCGGTATACTCCGGCAGAACGACGCGCACCGCGTTCGGACACCAGAAATAGTTGGCGGATACGATGACGTTTTCCAGCGTGCCGCCATAGGCGCTCTCGGTGCGCACGCCGCCCGTCCGCGCTCCGCCGGTGGACGCGCCGCAGTAGTTATCGGTTATCTGCACGCCCCGCACGCCGGCAGGCAGCGGATCAAGCAGGACGCAGACACCCGCCGCATCCAGCATATTGTCGGTGATATACAGATTCCGCGCCGCGCGCACCTCCACCTGATCGCACCCGACCACAAGGAACACATTGCGCCGGATCGTCAGTTGCTCCGGTACGCCGTTGTCGTCCTCGCTCGTGACCAGCACGCACTTGCCTGCCATGCCGCCGAAGTGACAATCCTCCAGCACATTGCCGACCGCATCCAGTCCCGGCATCTTGCTGAACACCACCATATACTGCGTGTCGGACACATACCCGACACCGCAGTTCCGGAGCGTATCATAGGAGCCGTACACCAGAAAGCCGGGCTGCGTGTTGCCTGCCGTCATGCGTGCCGTGACCGAATCCAGCGTGACATGGCTGCCCGTCACCAGCACGGCAGGCTGATCCTCGGTCGTGCCGAGGATGATATCCAGCCCGAACAGCGTCACGCCCGACCGCTCGATCCAAACGGCAGGACCGTTCACGGAAGCATCCGCCGCCAGGACAGTCTGTCCGGTCGGATCAGCCCGCAGGGTCAGGGGGGCGGAGTCGTCGCCTGTCAGCATCAGCGTGTCCGTGAGCCGGTAGGTTCCGGCGGGCAGGTACACCGTCCCGCCGCCTGCCTCCAGCACAGCGGAAACAGCATTCCGCAGCGCTGCCGTATCCTCGGCACCTCGGCTTGTCCGTTGCCGGCGGCGCCGAAATCGGCAAGATTCAGCGTCACGGGCGCGCCTCCGGCATCGGCGGCATCCGGCTTCTCCGGGACGTTTGCCGGGGCAACCGGCGCCTGCACCCCGCTCGGGGCAGAGGTTGTCTCCGGCGGTACGGCACAGCCGCACAGCCCCAGAAGCAGGGCTGTCAGCCCTGTCAGCATTCGCACATACCGTTTTTTGTTCAACATATGTTTTCGATACCTCCCGGTCATACGGTTTCCAGAACCTCCAGCAACGCCTCGGCAAACAGGCGGTGCATGGGGCGGGTCGGATGGTTGATGTAGTTGGCAAGGCAGGCGGTGGTATCCTCCCCCGCGGCAGCCAGCGACTTCCAGCGGCGGTAGGTGTCCGCCACGGGAATATCCCGCTCGGCGGCAAGCGCCCGCGCCGCATCCACGTAGGCATCCATGCGCCCGCTGTTCTGGTAGTCGGCAGTCACGGCGGCATACGCGCGGTACATGGGGATGGTATCCGGGTGGACATACGTGTTCATCATATTCGGTGTCAGCAGAATGACCGGGATTCCCGCCGCCGCAAGGCGGTCGAACACCTCGCCCAGCGAGGCGCGGTAGACCTCCAGCGGATCGTTGACATCATTGAGCGCGAAATTGACCACGCACAGATCCGGGCGGCGGGCAATCACGTCCCGGTCGATGCGCGACAGAGCACACTTGGCGCTGTCGCCCGCTACACCCGCATTGAGAATGCTCACCGGGAGCCAGTTGTTAATCCGGCGCAGCTCGCGTGCCAGCACGGCATGATACACGGCGTCAAAATCGAAATTGCAGTTTTCCCCGGCACCCTGCAGGCACTCAAACGCGCCGTGCGTCACGCTGTCACCCAGAAATGCCACCAGCGGCGTGCCGGTTACAGGGTAGCTTGCCTCTTTCAGGTATTGAATCAAATGCAGTCCGTTCATAACGGAACCCCTCCTTGCTTGTTCTGTTCGGATGAACACATATTGCCCCGGCATCCGGGAGCATTCCGATTATTTGAGTTCCACCACCGTCACGCCGCCGTCACCCTCGCCGTAGCGTCCGATGCGGAAGGAAGCGATCCGTCGATCGCCCCGGAGGTACTTCCAGATCGCCGTGCGCAGGGCGCCGGTTCCTTTGCCATGGATCAGGCGGACGCTCTCACAGCCGTTCATGACTGCCTCGTCCAGATACTGATCCACAGCAAGGCACGCTTCATCGCCCATCATGCCGCGCAGGTCGATCTCGTTCCGGAACCCGCCGGAACGCTCCACCGTGACCGTGGATTTCGGTTGCTTTTCCTTTTTCTTTACGTCTGCGTCGGTCAGCAGGCGCAGGTCGGCAACGCGCGCCCGGACGCGCAGAACGCCCGCCTGAAACGTCACCATGCCGTTCTTCGGCTCATCGGTCAGCTCGCCTTCCTTGTTGACCGTCACCAACCGGACGCGGTCGCCCTTATGGAGCGGGCGCGGCAGAACGTAGTCCCCGTCCTCCTCGACCGGCTCCTCAATCGGATCATAGGTGTCGCCCGTGGCGCGCAGGTGATCCCGCACCGCCCGGCGTGCAGCCTCCAGCTCCTCCGCCGCCTTGGCGGATTCCTGTGCCCGGCGCATTTTCTCCATCTGATCGTACAGGAAATCGCAGGATGCCTTTGCCGATGCGACCATGGCGGCGGCGCGCTTGCGCGCCTTTTCCGCCTCCTGCTCGGCGGCGGCGGTCTTTTTTCGTATCTCCGCCTCGGCGTCCGCCTTGAAGCGCTCGAATTCCTCCCGCAGGCGCTTTGCCTCCTCGCGCTCCTTCTCCATCTGCACGCGGCTGGTCTCCAGCTTCTCAATGACGTTTTCAAAGCTCTTGTTCTCGGTGCTGACCAGCGTCTGTGCCCGGCGGATGATGTCCGGAGACAGCCCCAGCTTCTCGGAAATCGCAAACGCATTGGATTTACCCGGCGCACCGATAATCAGCCGATAGGTCGGTTTGAGCGTATCCACGTCAAACTCACAGCAGGCATTGCACACGCCGGGCGTGTCCAGCGCGTATGCCTTCAGCTCGGCATAATGCGTCGTGGCAACGCACGCGGCACCCGCCTGCCGCACTGCTTCAATGACAGCCACCGCCAGCGCCGCCCCCTCAACCGGATCGGTACCTCCGCCCAACTCGTCAAACAGCACCAGCGAACCCGGTCCGATCTCATGCATGATGGACACAATGTTGACCATGTGTGAGGAGAAGGTGGACAGCGACTGCTCAATGCTCTGCTCGTCTCCCAGATCCACCTGAATGTCATCGTACAGGCAGATGCAGGACGTCTCGTCGCACGGGATATGCAGCCCAGCCTGCGTCATCAGGGCAAACAGCCCCAGCGTCTTGAGCGACACCGTCTTGCCGCCGGTGTTGGGACCCGTGATGACCAGCGTATCAAAATCCTGCCCCAGCGACAGGTGAATGGGCACGACCTTCTCCTTGTCAATCAGCGGATGGCGTGCCTGCACCAGATCCACCTCCCGCCCCTCGGACAGGTGCGGCGCCACGCCCTTCATGCGTGTGGACAGCTCCCCGCAGGCAAACGCGAATGCGAGATCGTTGATGTTCCGGTAGTTCAGCCAGATCGCATCCGCCGAATCGCCGACCAGCGCCGACAGCTCGGCAAGGATGCGCTCCACCTCGCGCTCCTCCCGCGTCTGAAGCAGGCGTATCTCGTTGTTGGCATCCACCACTGCCATCGGCTCAACGAATATGGTCGCTCCGGTGGAGGAGGTGTCATGGATCAGTCCCTTGACTTCATTCTTGCACTCCGCCTTGACCGGAATGACATACCGCCCGCAACGCATGGTCACGATGTTCTCCTGCAGGTACTTGGGACTGCCGGAGATCATCTTTTGCAGCACCTCGCGGATGCGGGCGTTCTCGTTGCGGATCTTGCGGCGAATGTCCGCCAGCGTGGGGGAAGCCTCATCCGCCATCATGTCCTCGGAGAGGATGGCGTGCGTGATGCGCTCCTCCAGCCGCCGGTCAGGCAGAAGGCGCGCGAACACCTCGTCCAGCACGGTGTCGAACGGGTGATTCCCGGTACTGTAATCGGTCAGCGTCCGCGCCGTGCGCAGAACGGACGCAATATCCAGCAGGTCGCGCATGGACAGCACCGCGCCCTTTTCTGCCCGTTCACAGGCGGAGGATATATCCCGGATTTTGCCGAAGGACGGCGCTCCCTTGGCGTCTGCCAGACGGCGGGCGTCGGTCGTGCGATCCAGCCGGCGGCGAACCGTCACGCGATCCGCCGAGGGACGCAGGTTCTGCGCCATAGCACACGCGCCCTCGGTCTCGGCGCAGTCTGCCAGCATGGCACACACCTTGTCAAATTCCAGCGTCCGTATGGTCTTTTCGGAAAAACTCACGTTGTTTCAGTCTCCTTTCCGCGCAGTCTGCCGCGCAGACCGCGTGCAAGCCGGACGCCGATCCGTATCAGCGTCCGCATATTCAGGGCAAACAGGGCAACAGACGCAGCGCCGGTCAGCACCCAGCCCCACACGGAAGGCATATGCCCCTCGCCGGTGGCGGTCATAAAGCCCGCCTGCGCGGTCAGGAACAGGATGTTCAGTGCCAGCCGCACGCGCCCCTGCCGGAAGCGGATGAGCCGCCGCGTTGTGACCATGCGCAGAACCAGCACGCAAAGGTAGCTGATCAGCGTGGCGACCGACGCGCCCATGGCGCCGAAGCGGGGAATCAGCAGGGTGTTGAGCAGCAGATTCAGAAGTGCGCCGCTCAGTGCCGAGCCCATCGACCACCCGGTACGCCGGGCGGTAAAGTACACCGAATCCAGAAACGTATCCAGTCCTGCCAGCACGGTGGCAACCGTCAGCACCGGGATATACAGCCACGCCGCGCGGTAGCTCTCCGCGTACAAGAGTCCCGCAAACAGGCGCGAGGTCAGAATCAGACAGCCGCCTCCCGCAAACGCCACAGCCGTATACCCCTGCCACGAGCGGGTGTAGTGCCGTTTCCAAACGGCGGGATCGTCGTCCTCGGCACTGATGGATCCTTTCCACGCAACCGAAAAAATGCTGACGGCGTAAGTCAGGATTGTGGGCACCTTGTAGGCTGCGGTGTACAGCCCGTTCTCTGCCGCCGAGCGCATATAGTAGATCATATAGCGGTCGGACACGCTGGTGATCCACCAGCACAGAGTCGCCGGAACCAGCGGAAGGCAGAAGCACAGCATGGGCTTGGCTGTTGCCCACAGCTCCCGCAGGGACATCCGCCGCACCGAACGCCACAGGCGGGTATACAGGACAAGCAACAGCGTGGTCAGTCCGTCCGCGATGAAGGTTGACATGACGTACCCCGTCACGCCCAGCTTCAGCACCGGAAGGAACAGGATATTCAGCACAATGATAAGCACCGTATTGAGTACGCCCTGCCCGGCAAACAGCCGCACCCGCCCGACTGCGAACAGGTACTGCGACACGACGGCGTGCAGGTTGGCAAGCAGGACATACAGCACGATCAGCCAAGCCGTACCCGTAAACAGGGGGATGCAGGTCAACAGCGGCGACAGGAGCAGGAAAGCCAGACTTCCGGCACCCAGCACGGCAAGTCCCGCCGTGAGGTACGCCTCCTTATCGCGGTTCCTGTTGGCGGCGTTGCGGAATATGCCCTCGCTCACACCAAGTGATGCCAGCGGGATAAGCAGGTTTGCCATATCCACGATCAGATCGGCGGCACTGTACTCCGCGGGCGACAGGCAGGCGGTATACAGGCGTACCATGAAGAAAACCAGCAGCTTGGAAACAAAGCGCCCCACCGTCAGAAGCGCGGTACGTCTCGCTACGTCCCGTGAAAAAGAAGTCCGTTCCGTTTTCCCGGACACGGTACCACCGCCTTTCTGGTCGATTTCGGTTTATGGGCGGCATTCCCCGCTCGTGTTAAGGGCACCTCTAAAAACAGGGAAAGCCCGGTCGGATACCCAGGCTTCCCCGGCAAAAGAGGTTCGGCTCAGCGGTCGCAGTTCTCCCAGTTGTGGTAGACATCCAGCACGTCGTCGTCCTCGTCCAGCTTATCCAGCAGAAGCCCCATGAACCGCTGATCCTCCTCGCCGTCAATGTTGACGTAAGTAGAAGGAACTTTTGTCACCTCGGCAGAGGTGATATTGTAGCCCAGTGCCTTGAGCGCATCGGCAACGGCGTACACGTCATCCGGCTCGGTCGTAATCTCATACATGCCCTCATCGGCAGAGAAATCCTCCGCGCCTGCCTCCAGCGCCTGCTCCATGAGCTTGTCCTCATCGTAGTCCTCGTCCTCATCCGTGATGACGATCATGCCCTTGTTGGCAAACAGGTAGCCGACACAGCCGGTCTGCCCCATGTTGCCGTGGAACTTCGCAAAGTACGCGCGGACATTGCCGGCAGTACGGTTGCGGTTGTCCGTGGTGGCGGTCACGATGACGGCAACACCGGCGGGACCGTAGCCCTCGTAGGTGACTTCCTCGAAGTTATCGCCCTGCGCTCCCTGCGCCTTCTTGATGGTGCGCTCGATATTGTCATTCGGGACGTTGTTCGCTTTCGCCTTCTGAATCAGATCGCGCAGCTTGGAGTTGGCAACCGGATCGGGACCGCCCTCCCGCACGGCGATGGTCAGCTCCTTGCCGATCTTGGTAAATATCTTGGCACGGGCGGAGTCTGTCTTTTCCTTTTTATGCTTGATATTCGCCCATTTGCTGTGTCCGGACATAGTATATACCTCTCAGTTCAATTTTATTTTTCGGTGGAATCGCGGAATACCCGCCTGCAGAGGGAGTCCCCGTCAGATTTTTTCCGTCTTGCGCAGGCAGATAAGCCCGAACGCGCGCCCCAGCACGTACTTGGTCGCCCGCGTCAGGGCAAGGCGCGTCTCACGTACCGCCGCATCCTCGGCGGTCACGATGGCGCAATCATGGTAGAAGCGGTTGAAGGCTGTCGCCACATCCAGGATATAGCGCGTGATGTAGGACGGCTCGTAGTCGCGGAGTGCCATACGTACCCGCTCCTCAAATTCGGACAGCGTGACGCACAGCACCTTCTCCAGCGGGTCGGTCAGCGTCAGCTCTGCCGGCGCCGGCGTCCCGTCTGTTACGCCCGCCTTCTCCAGAATGGAGCAGGCGCGGGCATAGGTGTACTGCACGTAAGGCCCGGTGTTACCGTCGAACGACAGGGCTTCCTCCATGCTGAAGTTGATGTCCTTGATGCGGTTGTTGGACAGGTAGTAGAACACGATGGCTCCTACGCCCACCGCCTCGGCAACGTCCGTGCGCCCCTTGAGTGCCGGGTTCTTGGTCTCCATGATCTCGGTCACTTTCTCAATCGCCGCACCGAACAGATCGCGCAGCAACACAACGTTGCCTGTCCTGGTCGCCAGCTTGGCGCCGTTGACGGACACCGTACCGTAGGGCACGTGTACCAGCTCATCATACCAGTCATAGCCCATCAGCTCAACGACCTTGAACCACTGCCGGAAATGCAGGATCTGCTGGGCAGAGGTTACATAGATGCACTTGTCAAAATGGTACTCCTGCTTGCGGTACACCGCCGCCGCGATGTCGCGGGTGGGGTACAGCGTGGAGCCGTCCCGCTTGAGAATCAGGCAGGGGGGCATATCGTAGGCGGACAGATCCACAATGGATGCGCCGTCATCCAACTTCAGCAAACCTTTGTCGCGCAGCTTCTGCACCTGCGCCGGCATTTTGTCGGTGTAGAAGGATTCGCCCTTGTAGCTGTCAAAGGTAATGTCCAGCTGGCGGTAGGTTTTCTGGTACTCCTCCAGGCTGATCTGCACGAACCACTTCCAGAGTGCGATATTGTCCGGGTCGCCCATCTCCATTTTGTGGAACTCGGCGCGCGCCTTTTCCGCCAGCACCGGGTCGGGCGCGATGCCCTCCGCCTCGTTGCCGCTGATGGCGTTATTGATCCGGACGTACAGGCTGACCAGCTCATCAATGCCGCCGGTCTCCATCGCCTCCCGGGAGCCCCACATCCGGTATGCCAGAATCAGCTTGCCGAACTGCGTCCCCCAATCACCCAGATAGTTGATGCCGATGCAGTTATACCCGGCAAACTCGTGCAGTTTCTTGAGTGAGTGCCCGATAACAGTCGTCCCCAGATGCCCGATGTGGAAGGGCTTGGCAACATTCGGGGAGGAATAATCCAGCACGACTACCCTGCCCTGCCCGATGTCGGGCGCGCCGTAGTTCTCCTTCTCCTCCAGGATGCGGGGAACCAGTCTGCTCAGCAGGTACGCACCGGAAAGGTAAATATTCAGGTACCCGTTGACGGCTTCGACACGCTCCACGCAGTCGCCGCCGATGCAGGGGGCGAGGGCGTTTGCGATCTGCACCGGGGAGCGGCGCAGGATACGGGAAAGCTTGAAGCACGGCAGGGCGATATCGCCCATGGCGGGGTCGGGGGGGTATTCCAGCAGGTTGAGAATGTCGGTCTCGGTCAGCGCCGCGGCACCCTCCGGGGAAACCGTCTTTACGCCGCCAAGGATCTCTCCTGCCAGCAGTTGCTTGATCTGCAGCATCATACTGTGGGTTCCTTTCTGATCATGTCATAACCGACTTATTATATCACGGTCTGTTTTTGATTGCAAGTGTTTTTTTGTGAATTGCGCAAAACGGCACATTACTTTCACGTCGGCGTCTGCCCCGTGACCGCCAGCGCCTTCCCATCCACAAAGTGCATGAGGGCGGCGCGATCCAGCAGGAGCTGGGCTCCGCGCATACCGGCACTGACCGCGATCTTATCCAGGGAAAGCGCGGAAGCGTCAAAGAAGGTAGGGAACTTTTTCTTCATGCCGATGGGGGAACAGCCGCCGCGGATGTATCCGGTCAGGGAAAGCAGATCCTTGACGTGCACCATCTCGATTTTCTTGTTCCCGGTCAGGGAAGCGGCGGTGCGCAGGTCGATTTCCAATGCGACGGGGATGCAGAAAACCAGATAGCCGGTCCTGTCCCCGTGGGCAACCAGCGTTTTGAATATCATTTCGGGCGGATAGGAAAGCTGCTCGGCGATATGGACGCCGGACAGATCGTTCTCGTCCACCTCATAGGTCAGCACCTCATAAGGAATCTTTGCCGCATCCAGCATGCGCATGGCATTGGTGCGCGGCAAAGCGGAACCGTGAGCGGATTTTGACATGGCTATACCTCTTTTCCTGTGTGCGCCGTCAGAGGCGCTCTCCCTCGGCGATCAGCTCGCGGGCAGCAGCGCGCTGGGAATCGGTCAGATCCAGACCGCCCAGAATGCGCGCTATCTCGTCCACGCGCTCCTCCGGCTCCAGACAGCGCACCGAGGTCTCTGCCCTGCCGTCTACCTCGTGCTTTTCGATGCGGTACTGCGCATCCGCCAGCGACGCGATCTGCGCCGAGTGCGTCACGCAGATAACCTGCCCGCACCGGGCAATGCGCCGCAGTTTGATGCCGACTTTTCGCGCGGTGCGCCCGGAGATTCCGGTGTCAATCTCGTCGTATATCGACACGCCCACCCCGTACTTTTCGTTCAGCACGCTCCGCAGTGCCAGCATGATGCGGGACAGCTCGCCGCCCGACGCGATGCGGATCATGGGCTGAACCGGCTCCCCGGGGTTGGTGGCAATGCAGAACTCCGCATCGTCCGCCCCGTCCGCGCCCGGCTTATCCAGCCGCCGCAGGGATACCTCGAACCGCACGCGCGGCATATCCAGAAACGCCAGAGATTCCGCAACCTGCCCT
>OGQR01002363.1_pt1 | contig 11403 bp, 9 predicted proteins | sample 1553271 | NCBI WGS metagenome assembly OGQR01 (sample SAMEA2579970, study PRJEB22360) | human gut metagenome | biome: human gut; feature: human-associated habitat; material: faeces | place: Denmark | collected 2008/2010 | reverse complement strand
CCCCTGCCACAACCCGGTCAGTCCCGGTCTGAATGACATTCTGGCTCTGTGATGTGGTTCATACTTCTCCCACTCATCGAGTGTTGGTGGTCTTGTGCCCACAAGGCTCATATCTCCCACTAGTATATTGAAGAAATGAAGCTCTTGAGCGCTAGTCTTGCTACATAAAGCATAAAATCTATATGCTTTGCCCATCCTCTGCCTTTCTTTCTGTACATTCTTTCCAAATTCTCCTTGTGGTATCTTTTATTTCCCTCTATACCTACTACGGGGGAGGTACCTTTGTCCTCCCCCGAATTATTTTAGCCTGTTTTGTTTTATTCGGTTATTTGTATCTTTTTCTGTATCTAATCAGGATTTTTCAGTAATTTATTTTCACTCATTTTTAATTCTTTGTCAATGAATATTAGTTTTTCTTTATAATTTTTGACACATTCACTAATCACTATGGTATTACAGCACCAATATTATACATTATTATATATCATACTGCTTATTTTTTCTCAAACAGCCTCTGCTTCCTCTCTATCATCTCATCAATCCTTGCAATATACTGCCCTACATCCTTGACATTCTCGCATCTGTCGATGCGGTGTGTGCCATCCGGATTCGGTACGGGCCAGACGCGCTTGGTGCTTGCCCCTGCTCCGCAGGCCACAATCGTTTGCTTTTCCTCCATAATCAGTATGTTGTATACACCAGCCTTGCCCTTTGCCGCATAGCCCACATTCTCCATGTTGCCTGCCATGCCCTTCTGCCTGTAGAGGTAGTATGGCTCAAGCCCCATCTGCTTACAGTAGGCTGCGCAGAGATCCATATGCTCCTGGGTGTTGACCATCTGCATATCGCTGTAGCGGTCCTTGAAGATGGTGAGTCTTGCAGCTCGCTTTACTGCGAGTGAGTGGATAGTGACGTTGTCAGGTGCCAGCTCCTTCACCAGCTCCATTGTGTGCCTTACATCATCGAGTGTCTCCTCAGGAAGTCCCATGATGAGATCCATGTTTATGTTATCAAAGCCCAGCTCACGCGCGAGCTTGAAGCTATTTATCGTATCGTCTACCGTGTGGTGTCTTCCTATTATATCAAGTGTCTGCTGCTTCATGGTCTGCGGATTTACTGATATACGGCTGATGCCGTTTTTCTTCAGTGCCAGGAGCTTTTCTCTCGTGATGGAGTCCGGTCTGCCTGCCTCCACGGTAAATTCCAGGCAGTCCTTTAAATCAAAGCTGCATTTAATTTTTCTGATAAGCCTGTCAAGCTGCGCAGGGCTTAGTGTGGTCGGTGTGCCACCTCCTATGTAGATGGAGTTTAGCTTCTTGTGGTAGAATTTCTGTGCCGTGTAGTCTATCTCCTTCTCGAGTGCATCGAGGTAATCGTCTACGCGGTTTTTCCACACACCCAGCGGGTATGACGTAAACGAGCAGTATGCACAGGTGCTCGGGCAGAATGGTATGCCTATGTACAGGCTGTAGCCGTTGTCATAGTCCACCCTGTCGAGCAGTGCCTTCTCACGCTTTGCTATGCCTATTGAGAGGTCGATTTTCTCATCGCTTGCGAGGTAGGTTTCCTTAAGATAGTCGTAGGTTTCCTTATCGCTCATGCCGTCCTCTATGCATTTCATGGCTATCTTGGTCGGTCTGATGCCTGAGAGTGTGCCCCACGGAAGGCTCTTTCCTGTGCCCTTTTCTATCATGGAATACAGGGCGAGCTTGAGGCGGTTTTTGGTTTCTTTGCGGTCTGCACTGTCTACGGATATTTTTGTGCAGATTCTTTTTCCGGCTCTATTCACCGTCCACTCCACTGCAATTTCATCGCCCACATAGTCTATCTTAAATACCTGTGAGGCATCCGCAAATTCCTTTACGCCATCATCTGTCATCTCGTGATGTGTGCAGGCTAAGTTTTTCCCCTCCACCTCATCAGGTGGGCAGCTATAGTACATCTGCACGTCCTCCTGTGGGAAAAACTCTTTGAGCAGTGAGTGCACATCATATTCAAAATCCGGTTTATTAAATACTACTACTATCATAAGTAAGGGTTATACATCCTCTCGTTTTCTATGGTTGTTGTGTCGTTGTGGCCCGGGTACACCTCTGTATGCTCAGGCAGTGTCATGATTTTTTCCTTCACTGTGCGCACGAGGTCTGACATGCTGCCGCCCTTGAAATCCGTACGTCCGATTGAGCCGCAAAACAGTGAGTCTCCTGTAAAGATCACGTCCTCATACGGGAAATAATAGCAGCAGCCACCCGGTGTATGCCCCGGTGTGTGAAGCACTACTATGTGAAAGCCCGCAATATCAATTTCCTGCTTATCCTTCAAAAATACATCCGCATAAAAGGTCTTTGACTGCCCCATCATGTAGCTGACATTAAGCTGCGGGTCATCGAGTGTGGCTTTGTCTGCCTCATGGATATATATTTTGATGCCGTAGCGGTCTGCGAGCGGCTTTGCATCCGTGGCATGATCAAAGTGTCCGTGTGTGAGCAGTATTGCTACTGGCTTTGCGCCTGACTCGTCCACCTTTTTGGCGAGCTGATCTGCACACGCGCCCGGGTCTATTATTATCATTTCCTTTGTCTTTATATTGGTGACAAAGTAGCAGTTGGTCTGCACCGGTCCCACTACGAAGTGGTCTATCTTCATATTTACCATATGAGTGTACTCCTTGTCTGTTATATGTTATGCTTCACGCAAGAACCACCGGGATTTAGCCGGTGGTCCTCTCTACGTCTATTACACTTTCTATCTGTCTGAGCTTCTCCACGAGAACCTTTATCTGGTCCCTGCCTCTGATATTGAAAAATACCTCGATTGTAGCGATGCCCTGCTTGCTGGTCTTGGACTGGATACCACTGATATTGATTTCCTTCTCGGTAAATATCTTTGTGATATCTACGAGCAGTCCCGGCCTATCATGACAGAATATCTTTAGGTCTGCCTGATACTCAGCACCGTTGTCCATGAGGGCTGTATCCTGCCACTCTGCTTCTATGAGCCTGTCCTTTTCTATCTTGGACAGATTGATGATATTCACGCAGTCTGTCCTATGGATTGAGATGCCTCGGCCTCTTGTGACAAAGCCCACGATTTCATCTCCCGGAACAGGATTGCAACACTTCGAGAAGTGCACAGCCACGTCATAGAGTCCGTGTACCACAATACCGCTCTTTGACTTGTGCTCAGGCTGTGTGCCTGCTGCCGTCTGCTGCTTTTCTGCGATGCTGCCAAGCACATCTGCATCTGTCACAGGCACCACATGATCCTTCTTGTATTCGTCGTACATCCTGTTGACTATCTGGCTCTCCTTGAGTCCGCCGTGGCCGACGGTTGCAAGGCATGAGTTCCAGTCGTGGAAGCCATATTTGCGGCGTATTTTCTCCTGATACTCAGGCTTGTTTATCTCTGCAAAGTTGATGCCCTTTGCCTTGGCATAGGCTGCTATCAGATCCTTGCCGTGCTGTATATTCTCCTCCTTGAGCTCACTTCTGAACCACTGGTTGATCTTGTTCTTGGCCTGTGTGCTCTTTACGACCTTGAGCCAGTCACGGCTTGGTCCCTTGGAGTTCTGTGAGGTGATTATCTCTATCTGGTCACCGTTTTTGATGACATAGTCTATCGGCACCAGCTTGCCGTTTACCTTGGCACCGACCATCTTGTTGCCGACCGCAGAGTGTATGCTGTAGGCAAAGTCTATAGGTGTGGAGCCCTTTGGCAGGTTCTTTACATCGCCGGACGGTGTGAATGCAAATACATTGTCGGAGAATAAATTTAAATCACTCTTTAATAAAGTCATAAACTCCTTATTATCCGACATGTCCTGCTGCCACTCGAGTATCTGGCGCAGCCAGCTGAGCTTCTCCTCCTCTGTGACAGTGGTGGTAGTGGCATTGCCGTTGTTTGCTTCCTTGTACTTCCAGTGCGCTGCGATACCGTACTCAGCTGTACGATGCATCTCATAGGTACGTATCTGTATCTCAAACGGCTGTCCGCTCGGGCCTATGAGTGTCGTGTGAAGCGACTGGTACATGTTCTGCTTCGGCATGGCAATATAGTCCTTGAAACGGCCCGGTATAGGCTTATACTTCTCATGTATGATACCTAGCACTGCGTAGCAGTCCGGTATGGTATCCACCAGAATCCTGATGGCAAAGAGGTCATATATCTGGTCTATAGTCTTGTCCTGATTGACCATCTTCTTATATATACTGAAGAAATGCTTTGCCCTGCCGTATATCTCTGCCTTGATGCCGGCATCCGAAACATACTTCTTGACATCGTTTACCAGACCCTGGATGTAGGTGTCGCGCTCTGTCTTTCTTAGTGCTACCTTCTCTACCAGATCGTAATATGCATCCGGATAGAGGTACTTCATACAAAGATCCTCGAGCTCTATCTTTATCTTGCTGATACCAAGTCGCTGTGCGATAGGGCAGTAGATATCCTGTGTCTCTCTGGCGATACGCTGCTGTGCCTCCTTGGACTGGTACTTGAGTGTACGCATATTGTGCAGTCTGTCTGCCAGCTTTATGAGAATGACCCTGATATCCTTCGCCATGGCGAGAAACATCTTGCGCAGATTCTCAGCCTGCATCTCAAGCCTGTCCGCATTCTTATCCTTCGGATCCTTGGTGCTGTCTGTCAGATGCAGGTGCTTTAACTTCGTGACACCATCCACCAGATGTGCGACATCGTCTCCAAACTCCGCACGCATCTCATCCATGGTCATGATGGTGTCCTCCAGCACATCATGGAGCAGTCCTGCTGCAATTGTTTCCTTATCCAGCTCGAGCTCGGCGAGTACTATGGCAACACACAGCGGATGTATGATATAAGGCTCTCCTGACTTACGCGCCTGCCCCTTATGGGCATCATAAGCTACCCTGTAGGCTTTGTCCACAAGGCTCGTGTCATCCGACGGATGATACTTTTTGATTTCCTTTTTCAGCTCATCATAAAGCTCCTCAGGGCTCGTAAAATCCTTTGTTCCCCTTATACCGCTGGTATCTGAGCGAAATTTGTCCGCTATTTTTTCTAATTCTTCTGTTGAGTAATCTGCCAATAGTCTCACCTCGATTGTAGTGTATCTTTAGTAGCCATTATATTTTATTTCTTTAAAAATTGCAATCTTATGTTGTTAGCCGATAACCATCTTTACTCCGCCATACATGCCTGCTGAGTTGCCGAGTGTGGCGAGCTTGATCTCTGTCTCGCGGCTTGCATGGAAAGCATACTCTTTATAGTACTTTGCTGCTGTATCGATGATGATGCTGCCCGCCTTTGAGAGGCCTCCGCCTACAACAAATACCTCAGGGTCCATAACGCATGCTACTGCTGCCATTGCCTTGCCGAGAAGCTTCATAGACTGCTCTACTGCCGCAATGCCCGCTGCATCTCCTGCCTTTGCCGCATCGCATACATCCTTGGCTGTGAATCCTGCATTTAAATCAAGCTTTGTTGCCACATCCCTGTGTGCTGCAATGTATCTCTCTGCCACTCTTACGAGACCGTTTGCTGATGCATACTGCTCTAAGCAGCCCTTCTTGCCGCAGCCGCAGCACTCTGACTCATCATCTACCATAGGCATATGTCCTATCTCTCCGCCTGCTCCGTTTACTCCGGCTACGATTCTGCCCTCGCGGATGATTCCTCCGCCTACACCTGTGCCGAGTGTGATCATGACTACATCCTGATGACCCTTTCCGCCACCCTGCCACATCTCACCGAGTGCAGCTACGTTGGCATCGTTTCCGGCCTTTACCTTGATGCCGCCGCACAGTACTGAGAGTGACTGTGCCACGTTGAACACGCCCCAGCCGAGGTTGACACATCTTAATACTGTTCCGTCATCCTTTACAGGTCCCGGCACTCCCATACCTACGCCCTCGATGTCACCCATCTCGATACCATGCTTCTCGTTATTCTCCTTGATGGATGCTGCGATATCAGGCAGGATGAGCTCGCCGGAATTCTCTGTGCGTGTAGGAATCTCCCATGTATCGACAAGCTTTCCTGTTGTCTCGAAAAAGCCCATCTTTACAGTTGTTCCACCTATATCTACTCCATATGCATATTTCTTCATTTTTTCGTCCTCCAAATCGTTAAACTATGTTTATATTTTATTGCCTAATTGCATATTTTTCAATGTTTTTCATTGTTTTTTATGTTTTTTCTATATATAGAAGCGTTTATATCATCATCCATATGCCCGCTATTTGTAAATCCAAGCTTTTTGGCAAGGCGCACCGATGCCGTATTTTTCTCGTCTATCCGACAGTAAAGCTCTTCAAAGTCTGTGTTTTCGCGCGCGTAGTCTATGATGAAGCGGCATACCTCCGTGGCATAGCCTTGGTTCCATAATTCCGGTGCTATCATATAGCCCAGTTCATCATGCTCAAGCCCTGCCCTGCCTATCAGCTTCCCTGTTTCCTTGGAAAATACAAGCCACATGCCATACTCGTAAAAGCCATACATGTTCTCTATATATGCTTTCTGGTATTCAAGCTCTGTCTCGTAGTCGTAAAGCGGCTCTACAAAGTCTGTCATGCCGGGCTTGTCATAGAGCTCATAGAGCGCAGGAAGGTCTGACAGGGACAGCTCACGTATCAGACACCTGTCTGTCTCGCCGATGTCCCACGGAATGTGATTATACCGCCTGCGCACCCGCTCCAGATACTCAATATCAAGCTCCGCAAGGCTCTCGACTGCATAGCGCGTGCCGCACTGCGGTTCTCCTACTGATGCTATGCCGAGTGAGTCAGCTATTTGCTTCTGCTGCCTGTTTGATACTATCCAGATGCAGTTGGCGGGAGCTTTCGGTATTCTTTGATTTCCCGTATTAGCTTTCGCGTTGTTATCTGCATATTCTCGTATCGTTGTTTTTTGGAAGTCATTAATTGATTCATCAGCCGGTAGCGCAACATACAGTTTTTCTTGCAGCTCTTCTGACATAGATGCCTTGCCTACCACATTTCTCCACTGTGGCTTGAAGCTATCTCCATGATAGTAAAAAGAGGCAAGTTTTGCGCTTGCCTCATCGATAATTATTATCATTAAACTGTCTCCGGCTCCGGATAGTCCACTCCGAATGTCTCAACTGTAACTGTCTTCATGACCTGAGCCTCAAGTGGTTTGTCCATGTAGTCTGTGCGCACCTCTGCGATCTTGTTTACCACATCCATGCCCTCGATTACCTTACCGAATGCCGCATACTCGCCGTCGAGATGTGGTGCATCCTGATGCATGATGAAGAACTGGCTGCCTGCTGAATCAGGTATCATGGTACGTGCCATTGAAAGTACACCGGCTGTGTGCTTTAAGTCATTTTTGAAGCCGTTGTGTGTGAACTCGCCCTTGATTTCATAGCCAGGGCCGCCTGTGCCGTTTCCGTCAGGATCTCCTCCCTGGAGCATGAAGCCCTTGATTACACGGTGGAAGCATACTCCGTCATAGAAGTTGTGATTAATTAAGCTGATAAAGTTGTTTACTGTGTTTGGTGCGATTTCCGGATAAAGCTCCGCCTTGATTACATCGCCGTTTTCCATTGTGATTGTTACGATTGGATTCTGTGCCATTATTTTTCTCTCTTTCTTTTATAATATTATGAGGCTTGGAGAATATCCATTCCCCGTAATTATTAAATATCGAATTAATTTCTACCCGATTGATTTTACTTACTCAGAGCCTCTACCACCTTCGGAAACTCCATGAAGTGCGATGCCTTCACCAGTATGGTGTCACCCTCCTTCACATATGAAAGGAGCTCCTGTGTCATGGTTTCCCTATCCTCGAAATAGTGGATGTCTACATCGGATGATTTCTCCGCTGCTCCGGCTGCATATTCCTTTGCAAGCTCTCCTGCGGCAAAAAGTGTATGGATATGATTCTCTCCAACTGCTTCGCCTACCTCATGGTGCAGCTTTTTCTCATCGCTTCCAAGCTCACCCATGTCGCCAAGCACTGCTATTGTCCTTCCCTTTGCATGTGAAAGCACCTCGATAGAGGATTTCATGGATACAGGATTTGCATTGTAGCAGTCATCTATCACTGTCATGCCGTGTGTTTTGATGAAATTGGTACGCCCTGCGATTGTCTCTGCTTTCTCGATTCCTGACTTTATCTCAGCTATTGTGAGGCCAAGCTGCAATCCGACAGCTGCTGCCGCCATGGCATTGTATACATTGTGCTCACCCGGGATGTGGATTTGTGCATCAAACTCACCCTCCGGAGTGACAAAATGAGCCTTCATGCCGTCAAAGCCCAGGTTTTCAATATTTGTGGTATATACTGATTTATGAACGCCTGAAGCCGATTCCTTGCCATAGTATATGGCAGGCTTTCCATTTACCGTCTGCACTGTGGCCAGCTTATCGTCATCTGCATTCAGCACTGCGACCGCATCCGGCATCATATGCTCAAAGCACTCTGTCTTTGCTTTAAGCACACCATCCCTGTCGCCCAAAAACTCCAGATGGCAGTAGCCGATATTGGTGATGACCATAACATCCGGGCAAGACATAGTAGAAAGTCTGTGCATCTCGCCAAAATCAGATATGCCCATCTCAAGCACCGCTACCTGATGGCTTTCCCTGATTCCGAAAATGGTGAGTGGCAGGCCTATCTCGTTGTTGAAATTGCCTGCGGTCTTGTGGACGCTGTATTTCTGCTCAAGGACTGACGATATCATCTCCTTGGTGCTGGTCTTGCCGACACTTCCGGTGATCCCCACCACCTTTATATCAAGGCTTTTTCTGTAAAATGCCGCGAGCTTTTTCATGGCATCGGTGGTTGATTCAACAAGCACATATGGGCCTGCCGGATCCTTAAGCTCATGCTCAGAGAGCACAATTGCCGCCCCCTGCTCAAACACAGTCGGAATGAATTTGTGTCCGTCCACCCTTTCTCCCTTTATCGGGATAAAAAGATAGCCCTCCTTCACCTGTCTGCTGTCTATGACTGCGCCGGTGATTGTCGTATCAAGCTGTGTCTCATCGCCTATGTATGTGCCCTCGCAGGCCTTTGCGATATTTGCAAATGTAAGATTCCTCATGTACTTATCCGACATGCTACACCTCATATTTTTTCAAAGATATGTCAATCAGATGCTCACAGAGCTGATTAAAGCTCATACCGATAACCGCTGCCTCCTGTGGCAGAAGACTGGTCGGAGTCATGCCCGGCAGTGTGTTTGCCTCGAGGCAGAACATCTCATTTTTGTCATTGAGCAAAAAGTCTGAGCGTGAATATGTATCAAGCCCGATAACGCGCGCAACCTCCTCGGCATAGTGCTGCATATCCTTTGTCACCTGCTCAGGAAGCTCGGCCGGACATGTCTCTACTGTACTGCCCGCCTTGTATTTGTTCTTATAATCGTAGAAGCCCTCCTTCGGTGCAATCTCTATAATAGGAAGAGCCTTGCCCTCGATAACGCCGACAGAGAACTCCCTGCCCTGCACAAATTCCTCGATAACCAGCTCATTTTCCCACTTGAAGGCATCGTCAAGTGCCGCCTTGAACTCTGCCGCATCTCTAACGATAGTGACACCGATGCTTGAACCACCGCAGCATGGCTTTACCACGCATGGAAGTGTCAGGTCAAGCTTTGTGATATCGTCCTGTCTGGTTGCTCTTGTCATGGAAATACCCTTTGGAGTAGGGATTCCGTTTGCAAGGAAGAACTGCTTTGATGTCTCCTTGTTCATGGCGATGGCTGAGCTTAAATAATCGCTGCCTGTATATTTGACACCGAAGAGGTCAAATGCTGCCTGTATCTTTCCGTTTTCTCCGTTTTCTCCGTGGAGAGCCATGAAAACAATGTCCGCCATCTGACACATTTTGATGACATTTGGTCCGAAGAAGCAAGGTGACTGGTCCTTTCTGGAAGCCTTTACCTTTGCGAGGTCAGGTGCCTCTGTCGGAATATCACTGACCTGCACGCTTATCTCGTCCGCGCGGTCAAATATACCTGTCAGGTCCTCCTCCCTGTCACTATATCCCATAAATACATCCAATAATATAACTTTGTGGCCGTTCTCTTTGAGTGCCTTAGCTACCATGCTTCCTGTCTTGAAGGAAACATCTCTCTCTGTGCTGAGCCCTCCGGCAAGTACTACGATGTTCATTTTTGTCCTCTTTTCTTTGATTGAATTATCATGCTTTGGCTTAATTAAACACAATGCAATGCTTCTTTTTTAAAGCTATGAGTAATCAACATAATTTTTCCAAAATTATAACACCATTTGTGCAAAAAAGAAAGACCGGTTGCCCGGTCAAAAAAGAAATTCTCATCTTATTTTAAACTGTGTTAACTTCCAGCAGCTGTATCATTCTCATAAATACCATCCGCCCGTGCAAATCATCCTGTGAAAGTGATTCTCCGTACTTCAATACTAATAATCGGCACTGATAAAAATTCAGCTCAGGATTGCCAAAAAGCAAAATCCGCAAGGCTGCATTTTCCAGGTAATTGTGTATATTTCCCACCTCAATAAATATATCTACGATATCATCGAGGTTAATAAGTCCTTTCTGTTCATAGTACATTGTTCTCAAATATTTGTTCCCCTCCATCAACTATATTTTTCATAGAACTTCTTTTTTATCTTTCTTTTGAAATTTTTTCGTTTTTTACGAAATTTTTCTCTTTGTTTTTGTTGGCGGGTTCATTTTTCCATATAATATATCAATATTCTAGGCGCGTTACGTGCTGGTATTTTGAAGATTTCTATTAGAATTTTTAATATTGATAGGTGATTAGCAGTTTTCGACAAAATACGACATGGTTTTTGGTTTAATTTAGTTGGTTTTTGGTTTATATTGCGCTTTTCTCATAAGAATTTTTGGAATGATAAATTTGTACTATTTTTGTGGTTTTTTCCTTGCTGGCTGCATCTGATAGTCTTGATGCAATAAGGGCAATACAAGATAAATCCATAAAGACTTTTGCCCTTGCCATTTTTGCAACCCGGATGTTATCAAGGTTGTAATTATCTTTTAAATCCCCGAACGTACGCTCTACGCTGGTTCGTTGATTATATAGTTTTTCAAATGCTTTTGTTTCTCTGAATGGTGCTGTAATAAACCTTGGATTATCTTTGATTTTTCGACATAATCGTAACCAAGACTGCGTCTTAGAACCGGGAACCGTGTCAGATTTGAGACGCATAACCAATGCCTTTATATCTGATAATTGCTCTATTTGCATAGCATAATGTACAATAGCCATAGGTTGATAGCATAGTGGGCAGGTCTTGAGGCGCTATAATCCATAAAACTTTTAAAACAGCTCCCAAAATTCAGCCCATAAGCCGGAAAAAATACGAGAAAAGTAGCTGAAACCGCAAAAATCTCCAAAACAGCTCCCAAACTCAGCCCATAAGCCGGAAAAAATCGCGTGAAAAAGTA
>OGQR01002356.1_pt1 | contig 11447 bp, 9 predicted proteins | sample 1553271 | NCBI WGS metagenome assembly OGQR01 (sample SAMEA2579970, study PRJEB22360) | human gut metagenome | biome: human gut; feature: human-associated habitat; material: faeces | place: Denmark | collected 2008/2010 | reverse complement strand
AAGCGATACGAAAACTACCTGTCGGCACACCCCATGTAACATTACCCACGTCGCTCGAAACCCATGCTGCAATCCCCTCGCCAGAGGGCAGTTCAACCTGTGCGATACGTGCGAGGCATGTGGTATCGGCGATCCCTGAATTGCGCAATATCTCCCTCGCAAAAGTCTGTTCTCGAGCATCGTAACGGACACCGCCAACTTGTTCCAGATAGCGGTAAATAACTTCCGACAGCATTGTGTTCGGCAACCGTTCGTAGTTGCCTGACATAATCTCGTATTCGAAGGCCGTACCGGTTCCGAGAGCTGCACCTTCGGCGGCTTTCAGTGCACGAGCCAGCAGATCGAGAACGACCGCCCGCTGAGGACTGCGCAAGTAATAGAGCACCTCGGCACGATCTGGAACGATGTTCGGAGCACGTCCGCCGTCGGTAATGACGTAATGTATGCGGGCTGTCTGCGGAACATGTTCACGCATAAGATTCATCATATAATCGAAGGCTTCGACGGCATCAAGAGCCGAACGCCCCTCGTCGGGTGCTCCCGAAGCATGTGCCGAGTGACCATGGAAAGTGAAACGAACCTGCACATTGGCCAGTCCGGTTTGGATATTTACCGTATTGCGTGTATCGGGATGCCAATCAAACATCACATCGAGCCCCTCGAAACACCCTTCGCGCATCATATAAGCTTTTCCGCCGCCACCCTCTTCAGCGGGACATCCGAAGAGACAGATTGTCCCCGAATGCCCTTCAGCAAGCCATTTCGAAACTGCAACGGCGCCTGCTGCGGCTCCTACGCCGAGCAGGTTGTGGCCCCCCGCCGCCGCGATTTCGAGCGCCCGCTTGACGGCCGCCTGCCCCTTGACGTCGGCGAAATCTTCGGCGTAGCCGCCCTCTTCCTCCGCGAAGGCAGCGGGAGCTGCCGCCGGTGCGATCGTCCGGTCGCCGCGCAGGTACTCCACCGTCTCTCCCAGCGATGCCGCACCGATCACCTCCACGCCCTCGACCACGGCCGCTTCGCAGGCGTTGTCGCACGGGACGATCAGACGCCGCAGCCCCTCTTCGCGGGCCTTGACGGCCATCGGAAGGATGCCGCGCACGGGTTTGAGCGTCCCGTCGAGCGACAGTTCGCCCGCCAGCATCGTCCCGTCGAGCGCCTCGGCCGGAACCTGCTCCGTGGCGGCGAGGATGCCCACGGCGATCGGCAGGTCGAAACCCGCCCCCTCCTTGCGCAGGTCGGCCGGAGCGAGGTTGACCACCAGCTTCTTGCCCGTCATCCGCAGCCCCGTGTTTTCGAAGGCTGAGCGAATGCGCTGTTCGCTCTCCTTGACGGCGTTGTCGGGCAGCCCGACCAAAAAGAGGCCCAGTTGTCCGGCCGCGGCGACGTTGACCTCGACCGAGACCGTCACGGCGTCGATGCCTGCGACGGCTCCTGCTGCGATACGGACGAACATGGCCTTAGAAGGGGGCTTCGTCGCCGAGCGGGCGGGGCGTGATGTCGAATTCGGTGGAGACCATCGATGCGGGGCCGGGGGCGAAGCCTGCCGGTGCGTTCGAATCGCTGGCGAAATCGTCGTACTGCTGTCCCGGTGCGGGCGCGCCGCCCGGCAGCAGGTCGGCGTCGTCGATGTCGGCGAAGCGCGCCTGGTCTTTCAGGAAGCGCAGCTTGACGTCGGTCACGGCGCCGTTGCGGTGCTTGGCGATGATCAGCTCGGCCATGCCCGCCGTGGGCATTCCGTTCTCGTCCTGGTTGATGCCGTAGTATTCGGGACGGTGGATGAAGGCCACGATGTCGGCGTCCTGCTCGATGGCGCCCGACTCGCGCAGGTCCGACAGCTGCGGCCGCTTCGAGCCGCCGCGCAACTCGGTCGAACGGTTCAGCTGCGAAAGGGCGATGATCGGGACGTTGAGCTCCTTGGCGATGGCTTTGAGCGTGCGCGAGATGAACGACACCTCCTGCTCGCGGTTGCCTCCCTTGGCGGCCTGCGGGCCGCCGGTCATCAGTTGCAGGTAGTCGATCATGATGATCTTGATGTCGTTATGTATTTTCAGACGGCGCGCCTTCGAGCGGAACTCGAAGACCGACAGCGCCGGCGTGTCGTCGATGAAGAGTTTGGCGCTTCCCAGCGGCTTGGTGGCCGATTCGAGGTGGCGCCACTGTTCGGGCGAGAGCCGTCCCAGTTTGAGGTCGTTGCCCGGTATGCCCGTCTCGGCCACCACCAGACGCATCATGAGCTGGTGCGCCGGCATTTCGAGCGAGAAGAAGGCGACCGCCTGCTCGTGGTCGACCGACATGTTGCGCGCCATGGTGAGCGTGAAGGCCGTCTTACCCATCGAGGGGCGGGCGGCGATGATGATCAGATCCGACGGCTGCCAGCCCATCGTCACGCGGTCGAGCGCCATGAAGCCCGACGGCACGCCGTTGAAGGCGCTCTTGTTCTTGGCGTTCTCCTCGATCTGCGCCAGCGTGCGCGCCAGCACGTCGGCTGCCGACTGCACGGAACGTTTCACGTGTCCTTCGGCCACCTTGAAGATCTCCTGCTCGGCGAAGCCGATCAGGTCCGTCACGTCGGTCGATTCGTCGTAGGAACGGCGCTGAATTTCCGTGGCCGAGCGGATCAGTTCGCGCTGCACGTACTTCTGCGCCACGATTTTGGCGTGGAACTCGACGTTGGCGGCCGAACCGACCTTCTGCGTGAGCTGCGCCAGATAGGAGGCGCCGCCCACCTTTTTGAGCTCCTTCTTGACTTTGAGCCGCTCGGTGACGGTGTAGAGGTCGATCGGCTTCAACTCCGACGACAACTCCTCGATGGCGCGGTAGATCAACCGGTGCTCCTCGGTGTAGAAGGCTTCGGGGGTGACGAATTCCTGTACGGTGATGATCGAGTCCTTTTCGAGCATCAGCGCACCCAGCACGGCCTCTTCCAGTTCGACGGCCTGCGGCGGGACGTTGCCGCCCATTTCGGTCAGTGCGGCGTAGGCTTCGCGGTTGCGTGCGGACGGTGTCGTATTGTTTTCCTGTGACATGGCATTCGGTTTCGGATTCAAAATTACGCAAAGCTGCGCAATAAATAAAATTAAGCGTAAAAAATAAAATATCCGTCCGCAAAAACGGCCGGAGACATTTCGTGCCGAGAGGAGCATCGCCCGGCGATGTCGGCAGTCCGTCACCGCCCCGCGCGGCGGCCTGCAACTCGCTCCGGCTCGCGCGGCACCTCCGCCGGCGGCGAACCGAAGCCGCATCGGCACCGTTCGCAGAGCGTCTGACGGTACATTTTCCCGCCCGTCATCCGTCGAGGCCGAACTCCCGCTGCGGGACGGCCAGCACCGCGACGCTCAGCCGGCAGTCGGGCGCGGCGCGCAGGATCGTCTCGGCGCATGAGAGCAGTGTGGCGCCCGTAGTGAGCACGTCGTCCACCAGCAGGAGATGGTGCCCCGCGAGCCTTTCGGGACAGCGCACGGCGAAGATTCCCTCGACGTTGTCCCACCGCTCGGCGTGGCGGTGGAGCGCCTGTGCGGGGTTGTTGCGGATGCGGCGGACGCTGTGGCGGTCGACTTCGGCGCGGAGCGCGCGGGCGATCCCTTCGGCCAGGTACTCCGCCTGATTGTAGCCGCGGCGCAACCGTTTGCGCCAGTGGAGCGGCACGGGGACGATCCGGTCCACCGTGTCGTAGAGGCCGCTGTCGGCCAGGCAGTGACCGTACCATACGCCCATATCGCGTGCAAGGCGCCATGCGCCGTCGTATTTGAAGCGGTGGATCAGCTCGCGCCACCCGCTGCCGGGGATGAAGTAGAGGAAGGCCGAAGCCTGTTCGACGGGAACCAGCGCCGAGAGCCGCTCCCACAAGGGATTGTAAGTCGCGTAGCAGAAGCCCGTGAGCGGCACGGCATAGCGGCAGCGGGTGCAGACCACGCGGCTGCCGGGCGGCATCTTGCCGCCGCAGACCGGACACCGCACGGGAAAGAGTAGCCGTCCGACGCCGCGCACCGTATCACTGAGGATCGACATCGCAGCTGAGGGTTACGGTTTGGAACTCTTTCGCACCGAGCGTCTGCCGGAGCACCTCGCGCAGCACTTCCCGGGCACGGGAGGCCGAGGCGCCGCTCTCGATTTTGAGCAGGAATTCGGTGATGTACTCCTCGCGGATGCGGTCGACGGGCGGAGCAACCGGCCCCATGGCCCGTCTGCCGAAACGGCCGCGCAGCGCCACGGCGAGCGCCGCCGAAGCCCGGTAGAGCAGGTCGCGGTCGCGCTGGCGGAGCGTCAGGCGGATCAGCCGTGCGTAGGGCGGATAGGCGAAGGCGCGGCGTTCGGCCAGCTGTGTGCGCGCCATCGCTTCGTAGTCGCCCGCGGCGACCTGCCGGATGACGGGGTGTTCGGGCTCCGTGGTCTGGATCACCACTTCGCCCGCCGCGTCGCGCCGTCCGGCGCGTCCGGCCACTTGCGTCATCAGCTGGAAGGCGCGTTCGGCGGCGCGGAAATCGGGTGCGAAGAGCAGGTTGTCGGCGTTGAGGATGCCTACCAGCGAGACCCGTGCGAAGTCGAACCCTTTGGTAATCATCTGCGTGCCGACCAGCAGGTCGCTCTGCCCGCTCTCGAAGCGGTCGATAATGGCGCGGTAGGCGCGTTCGGAGGTCGCCGTGTCGCGGTCGAGCCGCTCGATGCGCGCCGCGGGGAAGAGGCGCGCCAGCTCCTCCTCGACCTTCTCGGTGCCGAATCCCGCGGGGGTTACCTCACCGGCCCTGCACGCCGGACAGCGGACGGGGACGGTTTCGACGTGGCCGCAGTAGTGGCATTGGAGGCGGTCGTCGCGCTTGTGGTAGGTGAGCGTCACGTTGCAGCGGGGGCAGCGGGCCGTCCAGCCGCAGGCGCGGCACTCGACGTAGGGGGCGAATCCGCGGCGATTCTGGAAGAGCATCGCCTGCTCGCCGCGGGCGAGTACGTCGGCGAGCTTGTCGAGCAGCAGGCGGTTGAAATGGGTCTTGCGCTCGTTGCGCTTGACGGCGCGCAGCGTGTCCGAAACGAGCACGAGCGGCGGCCGAGCGTCGCCAGCCCGTACTTGCCGCTCAGTGCGTTGGCGTAGCTTTCGAGCGAGGGGGTGGCGCTGCCCAGCACCGTGCGGGCCTCCCGCAGGCGTGCCATGACGACGGCCACGTCGCGGGCGTTGTAGCGCGGCTGCGCGTCGGTCTGCTTGTAGCCCGTGTCGTGCTCCTCGTCGACGACGATCAGTTGCAGGTGCCGCAGCGGCAGAAAGAGCGCCGAGCGGGCGCCGACGACCAGTTCCCCGCCGTCGGAGCGCGTCAGGCGCAGGTAGCTTTCGGTGCGGCGCGCGAGCGTGAGCTTCGAGTGGTAGGCTGTCACGCGGCTGCCGAAGATGCGTTCGAGCCGCGCGATGAGCTGCGCCGTGATGGCGATTTCGGGCACGAGCAGCAGCACGTCGCCGCCGCGGGCGAGCGCCTCGGCGATCAGGTGGATGTAGAGCTCGGTCTTGCCCGAACCGGTGATGCCGTGCAGCAGCACGGTGCGGCGTCCGGCGTCGAAGTGGTTGCGGATCGTATCGAGGCAGCTCTGTTGGGCCGGTGTGAGTGTCGGAAGCTGGAACCGCACGCAGCCGCGTTCGACGCTCCGTTCGCGGCGGGTGAGCGTGACGAGGCCCTTCTTCTGCAATGCCGCCAGCGTCGCGGCGTCGGCCTCCAAGAGCCGTCGGGGCACCTCGCCGGTCGAGATGCGGTCGCCGCCCTCGGCCGAAGCGATGGCCAGGAGCGCGGCGTACTGGCGCGGCGCCCGCCGCGAGAGCCGCTCCATGAGGTCGTGGAACCGCTCCTCGTCGTGCAGCGAGGCGTCGAGCGCCGCGTAGAGCTCGGTGCGGGGGCGGTATTCGCGGTCGGCGAACTCCTGTTCGCTGTTGCCCGACGGTTTGATCGTCTGCGGCAGGGCGAAGCGCATCACCTCGCCCAGCGTGCAGAGGTAGTAGTCGGCCATCCACTCCCACAGGGCGCGCTGCCGTGCGTCGAGCAGCGGACGGTCGTAGAGTACCCGCGAGACGGTCTTGATGCGGGGGAAGTCGGGCCGCCGGCCGTGGATGCGCCAGACGATGCCCGTGTAGATGCGCCGCACCCCGAACTGCACGGCCACGGCCTGCCCCTCCTCCACGTCGAGACCGTCGGCGACGGCGTAGGTGTAGGCGGGCTGCGCCAGCGGCAGGACGATATCGGCGTAACGCTCCATCGGGCAGGTCAGCGGAGTTGGGTCAGTTTGCGGAATCCTTCGCCGTAGGTGCCCGAAACCGATGCGATGGTGACGAAGGCTTTGGGGTCGACGTCGCGGGCGATGCGCAGGACGTGTCCCGCGTCGCGCTTGTAGCAGACGACCATGACGATGCGGATTTCGTGACGCGAGTAGCCGCCCGTGGCGTCGATGAGCGTCACGCCGCGGTCGGCTTCGTGCAGGATCGCTTCGGCCATGCGGTCGTAGTCGGCCGTGACGATGAAGATCTGGTTCGACTGCTGGCTGCCGGCCATGAGCAGGTCGACCGACGTGCCGACGACCACCGTGACGATGTAGCCGTAGACCACGTCCGAGAGGCCGTAGCCTACCAGCAGCGTCGAGCCGATGATGAGGATGTCGGTGTAGATGATGACTTTGCCGTAGGCGACGCCCCAGTATTTGTGGAAGATTTTGGCGACGATGTCCGTGCCGCCCGTGGCGCCGCCGGCGGTGAAGCAGACGGCCATGCCGGCGCCTGCGAGCAGTGCGCCGAGGATGATCGTGAGCAGCTTGTCGTCGAGCCCCAGCACGTCGCCCGACGGCGGGTAGTGGACCATGAAATAGGGTTCCATGAGCGCCATGAATCCCGATGCCACGACGATGCAGAAGAGAGTCTTGAAACCGAAGTTCCACCCCACCGTCAGCCCCGACAGGAGCAGCAGGAAGGCATTGATCGTCAGGAAGACCGTACCGATGCGGATGTCGACGCCCCACATTTCGGCGGCCGTGTGGCTGACGATCATCGCCAGCCCCGTGCCGCCGCCGGCGGCCACCTCCATGGGCTTGATGCAGGCGATCCACCCGAACGAGTAGATCAGCAGGCCCGCGGTCATGAGAACATATTCCCGAAAGGTTTTCAGCAGGTTGGGGAAGGCAATGTTTCGCATAGGCGCTATCGATTGGCGACCGTCGCGGCGGACGGTCGGAGGTTTCGGTTGAGGAGCGGTCGTCAGACCTTGTTGAGGGCTTCGAAGCCCTTGCCGTAGACGCCCATGACGGAACCCACGGAGATGAAGGCGTCGCCGTCGACGCCGCGCACCAGTTTGAGCAGCTGGGAGGTTTCGCGCTTGCGGCAGACCACGACCACGACTTTGATGTCCTCCTTCGAGTACCAGCCCGTAGCGTCGAGGATCGTGGCGCTGTGGCGCGTGGTGGCGATGATCTGGTCGGCCATCGCCTCGTAACGGCGCGTGAAGACGAAGATCTGGCTCGACTGCTGGTTGCCGGCCTGGATCACGTCGACCGTATAGCCCAGCACCGCCGTGACGACGAAGCCGTAGATGACCGAGTCGACGCCCATGTCGCCCACGAACAGCGACGAGAGGATGATCATCGAGTCGACGGTCATCACGATGCGGCCGTAGCTGATCGTCTTGTACTTGTTGACGATCATGGCGATGATGTCCGTGCCGCCCGTCGAGCCGCCCTGCCGGAAGCAGATGGCGATGCCGATGCCGGCGATGATGCCGCCCAGGATGACCAGCAGGATGCGGTCGCTGACGGGATCGAGCGCGAAGAGCGTCTGCCGGGCCGGCGTAACGGCGGCCAGCAGCGGTTGTAGCACCGACATCGTGACCGAGAGCATGGCGATGCAGAAGATGGTCTTCATGCCGAAGTTCCACCCCACGATCGTGCCGCCGATGAGCAGCAGCACGCCGTTGACGATGAGCGTCAACATGCCGATGGGTAGTCCCGTGATATGGTAGAACAGCAGCGACAGACCGGCTGCACCGCCTCCCAGCGTGTTGGCGGGCATGATGCAGGCCAGCCACCCGAACGAGTAGATGAACATGCCGAAAATCATCCAGACATATTCGAGGACGGTTCCGACGACCGCCTGACGGTTTACCCTGGGTCTTTTCATGACAGCGAACGATTAACGCTGCGAAGATACGAAAAATTCGCCCTGATGCGCGTTTTTTTCGACGAGTCTTTTTTCGAGCATCCGCCACAGCGCATCGCCGCGCAGGTTGCCCCACGGCCGCCGGCAGCGGATGCGGGGCGGCGTCTGACCCGCGATGCGTTCGACGGCGATGTCGGGCCGCAGGCGGCGCAGGATTTCGGCCGTCAGGTCGACGTATTCGGCGGCCGTCCAGCGGCGGAACCGCGCGGGCTCCGCGTCGTAGAGGTCGGTCATGCGCGTCCCCTCGACGAACTGCAACTGGTGGAACTTGACCGTGGCGAGCGGCAGCGCGTTGATGATGCGCGTGCGGTCGAGCAGCTCCGTGTCGCTCTCGTCGGGCAGGCCGAGGATGAAGTGCGCGCCCACGGCGACGCTGCGTGCGGCCGTCGCCTCGACGGCGCGTCGTGCCGCGGCGAAGTCGTGGCCCCGGTCGATCGTGCGCAGCGTGGCGTCGGAGGTCGATTCGATGCCGTACTCGACGCAGACGTAGGTGCGGCGGGCGAGGTCGGCCAGATAGTCCAGCTTGGCCGCATCCACGCAGTCGGGACGGGTGCCCACGACGATTCCCGCGACGCCGGGGCAGGCGAGCGCCTCCCCGAAGAGCCGTTGGAGCCGTTCGAGCGGCGCATAGGTATTGCTGTACGACTGGAAGTAGACCAGGAATCCCGTTCCGGCCGGAAACCCGCGCCGGTGGAAGGCGATCGCGTCGTCGACCTGCTGCCGGACGGTGCGGCGCGGGTCGCAGTAGGCGGGCGTGAAGGCCTCGTTCGAGCAGAACGAACAGCCGCCGTGTCCTACCGTGCCGTCGCGGTTGGGGCAGGTGAAACCTCCGTCGACCGGAAGTTTCTGTATCGGCCGGCCGAAGGTGCGGCGGCAGTAGGCCGCATAGCTGTGATAGGGTCGTGCGTCGCCCCAGGGGTACATGTCAGGGTCGAAAATCGGTTTTTTGTTTTATCGTTCGGTGCGGTTATACGAGGACCGCTCCCCGTTTCGACGGCCGTCGTGTTTCCCGGCATTGCCTTTTCGACGGTCCGAACTCTGTGGCGGGTGTCGAGGGGCAATGCCGGGATACGATCAGAAGTTCCAGTCGCGTGTGTCGTAGGTGTCCTTCGGAGCGTTGGGAACGTTCATGAAGAATTTGTGTCCGGTCTTCGCTTCGAGATCGGAGACGCGCATGAAGATGCCTTTCGAGTCGAATTGAGCGGGTTTCGTCACGGCGTTCTTCGAGTAGGACTTGTGCTCGATAAACAGGGCGATGCATTGCAGCTCGTCGCGCGTGCAGTTCACCACCCATTTCTTTCCGGCGCTCTTCTTGGCTTTGAGCAGCACGGTGAAATAGTGGGTCGGGATCGTCGTACCGGAGACCTTCTTGTTGGTGTTGGCCCAATAGCAGCCCACCACCTGATAGCAGGTATCGGCCAATCCGCGCCACTGCTCGTCCACCCAGTCTTCGGCGGTGTTCCATTGACCGCCGCCGCCGTTGAAATAGTCGTTTTGGCCGAGTTGGGGGCCGATGTTCGAGAAGTACATCACCTGGCTGTTGGCCTCGCGGCTTACCAGCCGCTCGGCGGATCCGAGCATGTGCCCGCGCGTGTAACCGTCCCATTTCCCGACCTGTTCATAGGGCAGGTCGGGATCGTCCTTGTAGGAATTTTTGCGCTCGACGTTCTTCTTCGCATAGGCGTCGTGCAACGGCGCGGCGACCCACACGGGGCAGAGCTTCGATTTGCTGTAACAGGCGGTGAAGTTGCGGGCTCTGGCCCCCTTTTCCATCGCGCATTCATGGTCGACGTAGAGGTAGTCGCCGTTCGACACTTCGTTCGGCAGTTCCGCCCAGCCTTTGTGGCGGGTATTGTTGTCGGGCGGCGTGACGGCGCCTGCCTCGGTGGTGAACCCGGCGGCCGTGCTGCGCCAGGTCTTCGACGGCGTGACGACGTAGGCCGCGACCTCGTAGGAGGTGTTTTCGCTCAGACCGGTGAAGGTGTAGCGCAACGAGGTCGCTGCCGTACCGCACGACTGCCTGGTCTCGGCGCTCTGCCCCGCCTTTTTCAGCAGGAACCCCGCGTCGGTGACCGTCGCTTCGCCTTCGCAGGTGTAAGTGACGGCGGCCGTGGCCGAGGTGGCGGTGCGCTCCGAGACGGTCAGCGTGCCGAAGACGACCTTCCCGTCGGGTGTCGGTTCGGGCTCCTCGCCCTTTTCGAGCGTGGTGAACGAAATCGTTTCGCTGCGGAAGGTATGGCCTCCGGCAACTACATAGCAGTAGAGTTCGTAGTCGGTTTCGGGCGCGAGGTCTCGCAGCGTGCAGGCCGGTTCGGTCGACCGTTCGCAGACGACCGTCACGGGCGCACCCCCCCCCGCAGGCGTACAGACGAAGCCGTTCTCCTTGACCAGGAATCCTCCCAGATAGAGATAGCTGGCCGAGAAGTCGGCCGAGGTGGCCGCCGGAGTGGCCTTTACGTTCGAAAACCGGCACTCTTCGCGCGGATCGGAGGGCGAAGGTTCGCCGCCCGGCGTGTCGCTGTCGCTGCAAGACACTGCCAGAAGCAGGATCGGGAGCGTGAAAGTCAGGTAAAAGCGTTTCATCGTATAAGTTGTTTCACTCTTTGTTTTTCGAATCGATCCAGATCGTCACGGGCCCGTCGTTGACCAGTTCGACGGCCATGTCGGCGCCGAACTCGCCCGTGCGGACGGGGCGGCCGCTCGCGGCTGCGAGCGCCGCAACGAACCGCTCGTACATCGGTCGTGCGAAGGCTTCGCCTGCGGCGCGGAAATAGGAGGGGCGGTTGCCCTTGCGCGTCGAGGCGTGGAGCGTGAACTGGCTCACGACGAGCAGCTCGCCCGCGGTCTGCCGCACGTCGAGGTTCATCACCCCCGCTTCGTCGTCGAAGACGCGCAGGCGCGAGGCTTTGCCCGCCAGATAGTCGATGTCCTCCTGCGTATCGGCTTCACTCCTCCCGACGAGAAGCAGGAGGCCCGCCGCTCTGCTTCCTCGATGCCGACGAGCAGCAGCAGTCCCGCTCCGATCGACGAATGGAGTGTGCCGTCGATCGTGACCGAGGCGCGGCGGACGCGTTGGATCAGCAGGCGCATGGTTCGGAGGCGTTACGGGCGAAGAAGGCCCAGAGGTTGTCGCCGGCGGGGACGGGGGCCGTGATGCGCACCGGCTCCCGACGGACGGGATGCGTGAATTCGATCGCCCGCGAGTGGAGCGAGATGCCGCCGTCGGGGTTCGAGCGGCGGGGGGCGCGTTTTCAATGGCCCCCGTGCGACCCGCTCG
>OGQR01002351.1_pt1 | contig 11470 bp, 11 predicted proteins | sample 1553271 | NCBI WGS metagenome assembly OGQR01 (sample SAMEA2579970, study PRJEB22360) | human gut metagenome | biome: human gut; feature: human-associated habitat; material: faeces | place: Denmark | collected 2008/2010 | reverse complement strand
CATAAAAACAACGATATCAAAAGACTAGACGCTTTTTCAGGAAAAATCTTATTTGCCCAGGATTATTCTTACGAGACCGGCGCTTCAACGGTACCGTCACATTTTTTACAGGCTTTTTTTACCCGTTCTGTGCTGATCACTTTCAGGGAGCTGCTGCTCACCAGTTCCAGTTGTTCAGCGCTGACTTCCCCAGATAATCCAGCTCACCGCCACACTCCGGGCAACAGCTTTCTTCAGGCTCCAGCCGGTGTATTTCACGGGGAAGGTGTGCCGGTGTCAGCGCTAGTGGTATAAGACGGTTCTCCCTCATCGTTTGTCCTTAGTATTGTCAGCGCCAACAATGTGGGCTGGCATTATAAATGCCGTCGAGGCAATCGTTCGCCTCTCCAGTGGGCAATCCAAATGGTGATTGTCACGGTTAGACGTTTATTTTGAAGGTCGACTGAATAAGGTGATAACGCTGTAGTATTTTCACGTGACACAGAATTCTGAACGTTCTCTCTTACAATATTTCAATGTTTCTGTCCGTATTCACCGGAAGAAGTCATCGACCAAATCATACCAGTCGTCTCACTCCACTGACCATTCATGGTTGACAGGTGGTGAAAATCCGCTTCTACAGTAACCATTTTTTATTCGCAAAATCGAACATGCCATTGCGGATGGCTGTTAACTGGCATGCCGAGGCAGTCATTATTTATATTTAGTTTTGTCAGTAATATTCATTTTTTGTAAAAGATAAATATAAATTATTCTCATTATTGTTTGTATTTGTGTATTGTCTTGCCGATTAACATGATCGGAGATTAGTAATATGCGAATAACCACTCTGGCTTCCGTTGTCATTCCCTGTCTCGGGTTTTCAGCCAGCAGCATGGCAGCAGAGGATGTGATGATTGTCTCGGCATCCGGCTATGAGAAAAAACTGACCAACGCAGCCGCCAGTGTTTCCGTAATCAGTCAGGAGGAATTGCAGTCCAGCCAGTACCACGATCTGGCGGAGGCACTGAGAGCTGTGGAGGGTGTGGATGTTGAAAGTGGTACGGGTAAAACCGGTGGGCTGGAAATCAGCATCCGTGGAATGCCCGCCAGTTACACGCTGATACTGATTGATGGTGTCCGTCAGGGCGGGAGCGGGGACGTGACGCCTAACGGTTTTTCTGCCATGAATACAGGGTTCATGCCTCCTCTGGCCGCGATTGAGCGTATTGAGGTTATCAGGGGGCCGATGTCCACACTGTATGGCTCTGATGCGATGGGTGGTGTGGTGAATATCATTACCAAAAAGAATGCAGACAAATGGCTCTCTTCCGTCAACGCCGGGCTGAATCTGCAGGAGAGTAACAAATGGGGCAACAGCAGCCAGTTTAATTTCTGGAGCAGTGGCCCTCTTGTGGATGATTCTGTCAGTCTGCAGATCCGCGGCAGCACACAGCAGCGTCAGGGCTCATCGGTCACATCACTGAGCGACACATCAGCCACGCGTATTCCTTATCCCACGGAGTCACAGAATTATAATCTTGGTGCGCGTATTGACTGGAAGGCTACGGAGCAGGATGTGCTCTGGTTTGATATGGATACCACCCGACAGCGTTACGATAACCAGGATGGTCAACTGGGTAGCCTGACAGGGGGATATGACCATACTCTGCGCTATGAGCGAAACAAAATTTCGGCTGGCTATGATCATACTTTCACCTTCGGTACCTGGAAATCGTATCTGAACTGGAACGAGACGGAAAATAAAGGTCGTGAGCTTGTACGTAGTGTTCTGAAGAGCGATAAATGGGGGCTTGCCGGTAAACCGCGGGAGCTTAAGGAATCTAACCTTATCCTGAATTCATTGCTGCTTACCCCTCTGGGAGAATCTCATCTGCTTACTGTGGGGGGAGAGTATCAGAGTTCGTCCATGAAAGATGGGGTTGTCCTTGCCAGCACAGGTGAAACTTTCCGACAGAAAAGCTGGTCAGTATTTGCTGAGGATGAGTGGCATCTCACGGATGTACTTGCGCTGACTGCAGGCAGTCGCTATGAACATCATGATCAATTCGGGGGACACTTCAGTCCGCGTGCATATCTGGTCTGGGACGTGACCGATGCCTGGACGCTGAAAGGCGGTGTGACCACGGGATATAAAGCCCCCACCATGGGACAGTTACATAAGGGGATCAGCGGTGTATCCGGGCAGGGACGTACTAATCTACTCGGTAACCCCGAACTGAAGCCGGAAGAGAGTGTAAGTTATGAGGCGGGGGTATATTACGATAACCTCTCCGGTCTGAATGCCAATATAACAGGCTTTATAACAGACTTCTCCAACAAGATTGTCTCTTATTCCATTGATGATAACACCAATAGCTATACAAACAGCGGAAAGGCCCGCTTGCATGGTGTGGAATTCGCCGGCACATTGCCGCTGTGGTCAGAGGATGTCACTCTGTCGTTGAATTACACCTGGACCCAAAGTGAACAACGTGATGGTGATAACAAAGGTGATCCGCTGAGTTATACCCCTGAACACATGGTGAATGCGAAACTGAACTGGCAGATCACCGAAGAGGTAGCATCATGGCTGGGTGCCCGTTATCGCGGGAAAACACCACGTTTCACCCGGAATTATTCGTCGCTGAGCGCTGTACAGAAGAAAGTGTATGATGAGAAAGGAGAATATCTGAAAGCCTGGACGGTGGTGGATGCAGGTCTGTCGTGGAAGGTGACGGATGCCCTGACGCTGAATGCTGCGGTGAATAACCTGCTCAACAAGGATTACAGTGACGTGAGCCTGTACAGTGCCGATAAGAGTACGCTTTATGCCGGTGATTACTTCCAGACGGGATCATCAACAACGGGATATGTGATACCTGAACGAAATTACTGGATGTCGCTGAACTATCAGTTCTGATAACAACAAAACGCCATCACTGACGGTAGCATACGTTGCCACTGTAACTCCTGGCGGAACAGTGGCAACGTTACATGACGCACGGTGTCTGGTCGAAGTGACCGAGCCTGTTCAGGATTCTGTGTAAATGCCTTTTCCCAGAAGTGACCGTCCAGGCGGTCACTGAACTTGATAATAAAGCGGCTCATTTCCATACGCCAGTCCTTCAACGGCATCGTCCATTTCTGGGACGCAGACTGGATTGCCAGCCACACAACTTTTTTCACCGCCTCGTCTGTCGGGAACACTTTACGCTTTTTGATCGCATGGCGGATCACGCTGTTTAGCGACTCGGTGGGGCAGATTTCAGAAAGTATAGCTGCCAGACAATATATATTCCCGTCCTGCTGCCTGATAGCCATAACCAGTCTCATAATCTTTGTTGAACAGATTAGCTATTTTACCGCGAACTATCAGGTGAGGAGTGACCGGATACGCAACCGCAACATCCCATAAACTCACACCGCCCATTTTGACTGACTTATAGGGCCAGGATGAGTAGTCCGAATCGTATCGCGATCCTATATATTGATAAGTTATCCCCCAGTCAAAATCGAATACTTGCCAGTCAAGTTGATACTTCACTTGCAGTTTTGGACGACGTTCCAATGGTTTGTCAGTTAAGGCATTTCTGGCATCCGTATAATCGTAACTAACAGTATGCGTCAGTGCTCCTGTATCAAAGTTTACTGTAGCCTCAATTCCTTTAACGTGTACTTTTCCGTCGTTGTAATAACGAAGGGTATGAGGATTATAGTTAATCATTTCACTGATATCATTACGGTATCCTGAGATACGCCAATTTACGCCCCCAGTTAAACCTTCAAATGCCCCTTCCCACTGTTTACTCTTTTCCGGAGCCAGATTCGGATTACCATACATACCATATAGCTGCCCCAGATTTGGCGCTTTGAAAGCAGTTCCATAGGAAGCGATAAAGCGATAACCCTCAATAAACTCCCATCCCGCACTGGATTGCCATGTTGTGTGGCGTTCAAATTGCGAGTTGTCATCATTACGCACCGCGCCTTCTAACGTAAAATCGCCAAGTTTTTGCAGTCCTGTCAGATAAATCCCCGTGTTACGCTGATCGTAACCTTTTGGCAGATATCCAGTTCCAGGAGTAGTGGATTGTTTTTGCCGGTCGATACCAGCGCCAACATTACCGTGGCCGACTGTGACGCTATTTGTCCACTGGAGATTGTATTGTTTCATATCATCCAGGTTAGCTGATGTGTCATAGCGTCCATAATGTGGATCGTAGTTGTAATCTTTACTATGGCTATAACTGGAAACAAGTTGAGATTGCAGTGTTTCACCAGCGTAGCGAAGACCTGCATCCCAGCTTTGACTATAAAGTTTTCGAGTATCAATCAGTGGAGAACCGGGAGAGTACCAGGCGTCATATTTAGTTCGGTTATTATAGCCGTAGCCACGAACAAATCCGCTCCACGTATCAGATAAGTTATGTTCAAGTTTGCCATAGAATGTTTTACTTAAAAAACCGTCTCTGTCTGACTGTGGTTGCATCCCTGTACTGCCATAGGCAACAGCATCAAACCCCCTAGTATAGGTATAATCGCCAAGAAGTGTTACACGGGTATTTTCCCCAAGTTGCTGATGAGTGGATATATCGTAATGTTGATAACTATTACTTCCCCATCCTGCGGAAATTTCAGTGCCAGTATTCTCACGGGATGTAATAATATTTATCACTCCGCCAATGGCATCTGAACCATAAATTGCTGAACGTGGCCCACGGATATATTCTATACGCTGCACTAAAGCGACGGGAAACTGACTCAGGTCTGCATCTCCACTGACACCCGCTAAATTCAGGCGCACTCCATCAATCAATACCAGAGTGTGGTTAGAGTTTGTCCCACGAACAAAAATTGTTGAGAGCTGCCCTTCTCCCCCATGCTGAGAAATTGCAACGCCAGGCAAACGACGCAGAACATCATTTACAGAAGAAACTTGCCAGCGATCTATATCTTCTCGTGTCACAATAGTTACAGGAGCAAGCACGGTACTTAATGGTTCCTGAAAACGGTTAGCAGTAACAACGAGAGTATCCAGAGGGGTATCCTGTGCCCAGACAGAAAAGGCTGTGACGGAGTACACCATTAGAAACCAATATTTTTTAATCATTGTAACGCATCCACAACAGAAGAAGAATATCGCAGTTACCATCGATAGTAAGCGATGATGAGAACCAGATGCGACGTTAACCGACAGGTCTTCAGACCTAGAAGGGCATCTGAAGATACAAAGAGATGACCACCCACCGGATGACCGTGTCCACATTACGCAATCATCGCACCTTTCCTTACCGCTGCGTGTCAGTTTCGGATTTGCACTGGATTCCCTATTAACTCGCAGGACCGACAACTGGATATTACTGGTTGTCACAAGTTACTGTCCATACATGACTCAAAAATAGGAATGCATGAACACTCGGATCTAATACACATAATATTTTATCGGCGACCATAATAAGAATAAAACATATATGCTCAATTAGTTGCATGAAGCCCGCAAGGTTGATTGTGTGTTTTTGCAGAGTAACAACTTTGCCTTTGGCGGCATTAATACATCCATCATTATTAAGCGCTGGCCCTGAGTTATACAACCACATGGACATCCCATGTGGTGATTCTTCAAAAAATCTGAATCAATGAATATGAACCTCATCCACATTCAACCATTCTTTTGTTTACCCTCTGATTGTCGACAATCCTCCAAAAAACAAATTATCTTACGCATACTGAAGAGCATTCCGTATAAAGATTCAGCAGACAAAACTTTATCAGTCCACACGAATCAACGGATGCACAGATGACACGCCCGGTTATCACCGGGCAATGGTTGCCATAACGGGTAACATAAGGGACTGAACAGTTGTCTTTAGCGCAACGAACTGATCTAACGTACCTGAACGGACAACCTGAAAACAGCCTTCCATCCTGCATTGTCCGCCAGTGCTTATTACCAACCACGTCTGTTGCAGTAAATTAATCAGTTGCTAACATTATTTATCAATCGTGACGCTGGCTCGCGCATGACAGAAAAGGTCCTGACTGAGCAACGACAGGCATCGTATTGTTGCTGCTCCATGTTGTTTATATGAACGCATCCCGTTTGCAAGGCTTCCGTGTTTTTGACGTTGACGGTAGATTGCTGCTCTATATCCTTATTGCAGCCAGTGCTGCTGGCCTCGATGAGATTCGCTGACTCTCGCCTTATTCCCATTACGGACTTTATGTCCAGGAGCTTATTCAGGTTTATCAGGTCACGGTCTTACCTGTCGTTGTCATCAATATAGGAATGGATAATCTGGAGAGCGATACTGCAGGCTGATATTGCGGTTTTGCGGCAAGTTTTTAGCATCCGCTTCTACGCCAAATACCTGAAGTAGGAATGGATGCGTTAGCAGCATACATCCGGAACTGCGCAGGGAATAGCTGGAAACGGATATCCCTACCACAATAGCTAACTTTGTAATAGTGCTCTTTTAGGCTCATGTACTCTGACGTAATTCTATCTGGTAGTTGAATTGCACGATACGCGACTCTTCTGATTCATCATGATTATTATTCAATAGTCCAATCAACAGCTTACCCGTCTCTGTCCCCATTTTTTTATAGTCAATACGGATGGATGTCAAAGTTGGGTGTGTTTGATCGCAATTGTCTGAACCGTCAAGACAAGCTACAGCGATATTTCCAGGGATTTTTAACAAACGCCGCTGGCACTCAAACATTATACCCAGCGCAATCTCTTCGTGGCTGCAAATCACAGCATCCAGCTCTGGTTGTCGCAGTAATATCTCGTTTAATGCGTAACGCCCCAATTGCAGACTTGCGGCATCCGGCATGGTGATAACAAGATCAGTGTTCTGGTAATGGCTCAGCATTGCTTTATGCCAGCCGTTCAGTTGCTGACGTTGCAGGCGGTTGTCCATATGCGCACCGATAAATCCGATATTCTTATAACCCTGCTCCAGCAGATGTTCGGTCAGTTTATGTGATGCTTCAAAAAATGCTGTTTCGATGGTAATTTGAGCCGGACTGAAAGGGGAACCGACAACGTTAATGGTAGGTATATTTGTTTTCTCGAGTATCTGGTGAGTTTTATCAGCCAACTGAGAACCAAAAATAACTAACGCCGCCGGGTTGCCTTGAAGAAGCGTCATCAGAATTTCAGTTTCTTTGAGCTGATTATACTCATGACACCCAAGCAGTAGCTGGAATTCATTTTTATTAAGCACCTGCTGCAACGACTGCATAAAGCGGGAGCTGGCTTTATCTGTCAGGGAAGGAACCAGTACGGCGACTGTATGACTGTGACCAGATGCAAGGGCGCCAGCAGTTCTGTTGGGAATATAACCCAACTCTTCTACGGCCTGTTCTATCTTTTCCCTCAGCTTGTCAGAAACCTGTTCCGGTGTTCTCAGCGCGCGGGAAACGGTCATGGTTCCGACACCTGCAAAGTTAGCGACCTCCTGCAGCGTCACCCGTCCGGTACCACGGCGCTTACGTGTTTTTTCCATTTCGACTCCATGGATAATTACAACAAGCTGTTTTCATTACTTTTATTTTACCATTACTCTTTCCAGTTTTTGCCCACGGTAGCAAATATCCTGTTGCATTGTATATGCAGGAACCGAATATAGCCAAAGCATGGCGACAGAGAAATGATAGCGCTATCACAAAGATTGGTAGCGTTATCAGATAGCGCTATCAAATGCGACAATCATCACATTAATTAATGCGTAAAATATCTACTCTCCTGTTAATTATCATCGGGAGTTATCAGTCGCATGTTAAAAAATCTATTAAATACAAAGGTCGTTCAGGTCGTGGAACAGGCCAAAGACTGGCGGGAAGCCGTGGCGATTTCATGCCGGCCGTTGATTGAAAACGGTTCTATCGAACCGCGTTATGTTGATGCGATCTATCGCTCGCACGACACTATCGGTCCGTACTATGTGGTTGGCCCTGGTATTGCGATGCCTCATGCGCGCCCGGAAGAGGGAGCTAACAAGCTGTCATTAGCACTGACCCTGATCCCTTCAGGTGTGAATTTTGATGCCGATGAAAACGATCCAGTGAAATTACTGATTGTGCTGGCTGCAACCGACAGTACCAGCCACATTGAAGCGATTTCTCAACTCGCCAAGTTATTCGATAACGAAAAAGACATACAGGCTATTTTGACGGCCAAAACGACGCAGGACATTTTGTCTGTTATTGCGCGCTATTAATCCTGAGGAACATTTATGAAAATTACAGTGGTTTGCGGTAACGGCTTAGGCACCAGCCTGATGATGGAAATGAGCATTAAAAGCATTTTGAAGGATTTGTCCGTCAGCGCTGATGTTGATCATGTCGACCTGGGCTCCGCGAAAGGGACGCCGAGTGATATCTATGTCGGCACCAAAGACATTGCCGAGCAGTTAGTCGCGCAGTCTGTCGCAGGCAAAATCGTCGCACTGGAAAATATGATTGATAAGAAAGCCATGAGAGAACGTTTATCCGTGGCATTAACCGAATTAGGCGCACTGTAAGCTGGGGGCGATATGGATTTCTTTCGTTTTTTGATGAGCGATGTACTTTCCGAACCCGCAGTGCTGGTCGGTTTAATCGCCCTGATTGGCCTGATTGCACAGAAAAAACCGGTAACCGAATGCATTAAAGGTACCGTCAAGACCATTATGGGGTTTGTGATTTTAGGCGCAGGGGCGGGTTTAGTTGTGTCGTCACTGGGTGACTTCGCAAACATTTTCCAGCATGCCTTTGGTATTCAGGGTGTCGTGCCGAACAATGAAGCCATTGTTTCCGTAGCGCAGAAAAGCTTCGGGAAAGAAATGGCGATGATTATGTTCTTTGCGATGGTTATCAACATTATGATTGCCCGTTTCACACCGTGGAAATTTATCTTCCTGACCGGTCATCACACGTTGTTTATGTCGATGATGGTAGCGGTAATTCTGGCAACAGCAGGCATGACCGGCATTACGCTTATAGCCGTTGGCTCTTTGGTTGTTGGCGTGGCAATGGTCTTTTTCCCGGCTATTGCGCATCCGTACATGAAGAAAGTGACCGGTTCTGATGACGTTGCCATCGGCCACTTCTCAACATTATCTTATGTATTGGCCGGTTTCATCGGCAGCAAGTTTGGTAATAAAGAGCACTCGACTGAAGACATGAATGTGCCGAAAAGTCTGCTGTTCTTGCGCGACACGCCGGTTGCTATCTCTTTTACCATGAGCATAATTTTCCTGGTGACGTGCCTGTTTGCGGGTGCAGATGCGGTGAAAGAGCTTAGCGGTGGTAAAAACTGGTTCATGTTCTCTATCATGCAATCCATTACCTTCGCAGCTGGCGTGTACATCATTCTGCAGGGTGTGCGCATGGTGATTGCGGAGATTGTCCCGGCATTCAAAGGTATTTCAGACAAGCTGGTTCCGAATGCCAGACCTGCTCTCGATTGCCCGGTCGTCTTCCCTTACGCACCTAACGCTGTACTGGTTGGTTTCCTGAGTAGCTTTGCTGCAGGTTTAATCGGTATGTTCACGTTGTATCTGCTGAACATGATCGTGATTATTCCTGGTGTGGTGCCGCACTTCTTCGTAGGTGCAGCTGCAGGGGTATTCGGTAATGCAACGGGTGGACGTCGTGGTGCGATTTTGGGTGCCTTCGCTCAGGGCTTGCTTATTACCTTCCTGCCAGTATTCTTATTGCCTGTGCTGGGTGATATTGGTTTTGCTAACACCACCTTCAGTGATGCTGACTTTGGCGCACTGGGTATTTTGTTAGGGATTATCGTTCGCTAATGTTTTGATGACATTAATATCCTCCAGGATTTCAGGAACGTGGAGGATATTAATTCCTCTTATTTTTTCCCATTTTTCTTTCTTCCAGTCAGGACTGCATCCGATTAATCGTAAGCGCTCCGGGAAGTACGTAGCGTAAGGATTATTTTACAGCTGAGAAGTTTCAGTGCAGCAGTTCATGCACACGGTTCGACGGCTAGTCATTGATCTTCATAATTACCTCGCGTAAAAAACGGGGTAAGGCCGCTCATCCAGCGTCACCTCCACAGGTAATAATTCAACTCCAGTGTCAGAAGAGGTTGTTACCGGAAGACGCCGAGATATACGCCCTTCGTTTTGCCAGAGTCTGAGCTATTTGAACAGGAGGTTATCATTGATATCATGCTCCCGGGCGATACGGGCAACAGAGGCTCCTGGTTGCAAAGCCAGTTTAACCATTTGAAGTTTAAAATTATTTGAAAATGATCTGCGGGGTTCTGCGGATAATGTTTTTTGCTCCATAACAGGCGTCCACTAGTTTGAAAAGGTGGGCACCTACGTTACCAATACTGGCTTAATGGCTACATACGGCGGTCGGTTTACGCTTACGAAATACGGGGATTACCGGAGTCTGAACGTCTTGCAGTCAGGCAGCAGCGAAGCAAATCGTTACTGACGTCGCTGCATGAATGGATGGTGGAGAAGAATGGCACGCTGTCGAAAAAATCCAGACTGGGCGAAGCGTTCAGCTATGTACTGAATCAGTGGGACGCCCTCTGTTATTACAGTGATGACGGTCTGGCGGAGGCAGACAATAACACAGCAGAAAGAGCGCTTCGTGCCGTCTGTCTCGGGAAAAAGAATTACATGTTCTTCGGCAACGATCATGGTGGCGAGCGTGGTGCGCTACTGTACGGGCTGATCGGTACCTGCCGACTGAACGGTATCGATCCGGAAGCGTATCTGCGCCATATCCTGAGCGTGCTGCCGGAATGGCCTTCCAACCGAGTTGATGAACTCCTGCCATGGAACGTAGTACTCACCAATAAATAAGTGTCAATACGGCGCTCCGTTAACGCTTACGCGCCAGCACACTGGCTGAAGTCAGAAAAAACAGAGCCGGAAACATACCGGACTTCAGACGATGAATAATATTCAGCACCGGACCGTCCTCCTGCTTACTGGTACTCAATACTTACCGGCAGTGACACCCGCCAGCGTTCCGGCATCATGCCGTTCAGACGTAATTCACCACTGCCTGCCACAGTCTGTGCACCATACGCACCTTCAACCTGACGCAGAGAGGCATCACTGAAATGACTCACTCCCGAATAACCACTGATGGTCATTGTCTGCAGCCAGCCGGGGCCTTCGCCACTGAACATCTTCTGCAGAACCCCCGGAATATCAGAAGTCTTCATGGCTGTGCTTTCACCAGGCAGACCATTCACATTCAGGTCGTCATACACACCGGCATACGCCGGCTGTCCGTCCTTCACATGGCGCAACACCCCCGCAGCCTGCATTCTGAAAACAAATGTGCCTGCCCGGACGTTATTATCTCCGGTGACAGGCAGCGTCACCTCCGCCACGCCTAGTGCTGTCCATTCAAGCGAAAATCCCTCAGTACCCTTTCCGTAACTGACACGGGGAGAAAGCCCATAAGCGCTAACTTAAGGGTTGTGGTATTACGCCTGATATGATTTAACGTG
>OGQR01002349.1_pt1 | contig 11471 bp, 4 predicted proteins | sample 1553271 | NCBI WGS metagenome assembly OGQR01 (sample SAMEA2579970, study PRJEB22360) | human gut metagenome | biome: human gut; feature: human-associated habitat; material: faeces | place: Denmark | collected 2008/2010 | reverse complement strand
GGCGGCTGAACACGCCCCCCGCGGGCGCCTGCCACCAGTAGATACGAGGCATCCAAACGGTATTGCCCCGGATATACCGCGCTTTGGGCTGCAATATATTCACGGCGCAACGCGAAAGCCAAACGCCATTGCACCGACAATCGCGCGTCCTCCGTCACGGCGTCCAAGAGACGTGGCTCTTCGTGAACGCCTACACCGAGCTCATCCAATCGGGCCAGCATATCGCGCAACTGGCTGATAAACGCATCTGAAATACCTCGCGTGAACCTATCCGCGCTGGTCGAGCCGCCTGCCGACGTCGGAGACGGCGAATCCGACCCTTGTTGCGGGAGGCTTGATTGTGCGGAAGCGGCAGAGCCGGGCATCTCGCCGGCACCGGCATCGCGTATGAGTCTCGCCCAGTCATCCTGGGCAAAGTAGACGCGCAGCAAATCACAGGTGCCGCAATCATCTCCCGCTACGGCATGGCGCAGATGCACGGCCATGACTTGACGCAGCAAAGCATCCTGTTCCGCACCGTTCAGCAATCGAGGCGACGGCAATCCAGTTCCCTCGCGCGAAGCCGATATGGCCCGGAATGCCACGGCACCCAGCGTGGTGACCGGCCTGGCCTGCACGGAAAACCCGAGCTCACGAATCACCCGATTGCCCAATGCGTCGGCGGCCACACGGCCGGATACGGCCATCACCGCCTGCGTGCCACCGTAGCGGCGCAGCCCCGCCATCAACACCGATAAGGCGAATTCAGTTTTGCCGCTTCCAGGCGTGCCGACAATCAGCCTCGCCGCTCCATCACGGTCGATGCCGTCCAGCACTGTTCCAGGTTCAAGTCTCGTCATCATGGCTCCAGCCTAAACCCGACCGTCACAGAGGGAAAAATTTTACCGAACCCGACGAAGAATCGTACCCTTGACGGTATCCTGTAGAACGAATGCAGGGAGAGCGCATTTTCCAAGGAGGGAGGGAACAGATGGACAACATTCCGATGAGACCGCCGAAGCTGCCCGGATATGATTTCGTCCAGATGTTGGGAAGCGGTGCCACCGCCACGGTGTACCTATATAACCAGCGTATGCCCGCACGCCCGGTGGCGGTAAAGGCCAGCGCCAAAACCCTTGACCCACGGGCCGCTGCCCTGTTCAACCGCGAGGCCAACTTCATGGCCAAGCTGTCATCCCACCCGTACATTCTGCCGGTATATGGTGCCGGCGTCACCTCCGATGGCCATGGCTACATCGTCATCGAATATGCGCCGGGCGGCACCTACAACAGCATCATGAAGGCCCGGTCCATGACCTGCGAGCAGGTACTCGACCTCGGCATCAAGCTGTCAAGCGCGCTGTTCACCGCGCATCGCAGCAATATCATCCATCACGACATCAAGCCCAGCAACATTCTCATCACCTCGCAGGGCTTGCCTGTTCTGGGTGATTTCGGTATCTCCACCGATGTGTATGACCGCACCGAAACCGGATTCTCGCCGCCGTGGGCACCGCCTGAGGTGCTTCAGCATCTGACCAATGGTTCGGAAGCCGCCGACATCTATTCACTGGCGGCCACCCTGTACGCCATGTTCGTCGGCTGCTCGCCATTCCAGCACGATTATCACCCGCGTTCGCAATCGGAACTGATTTCGCTGATCGTCAACCAGCCATTGCCTCGCCTCAACCGCCCCGACGTGCCGGCCGATGTGGAAGCGGTGCTGCGCCGGGCCCTGAACAAGGACCCCGACCAGCGGTACTACTCCGCGTTGGAGTTCGCACGTGCCATGCAGCGTGTGCAATTCGCATATTTCGGGCATGCCACTCCCGTTACCGTGGAAGGGATGCCGGCCTATCCCAAAGACATCGAGCGTCGGCGCCGGGCCACGGACCAGCGAGATCAGATCACCCGTTCGTCACGGCGATGGGTCAAACCGGTGGGTATTACCGTCGGTATACTTGCGGCGATCACCGCAGCGGCACTGATATTCGCCTTCGTGGTCGTTCCCCGCATGGACAGCGCCACCGGATCAGATACCAAACAGGTGGCGACGCCCGGCACCAAGGATGATGACAACAACCGCAATAATCAGGATGACGTGATCACCGATACCGCGAACGCCCAGATTCCTTCCCCGGAGAATCTGAACGGCACCTATGCGGCGGATGGGTCATCCGTGACGTTCACCTGGACGAATCCAGACCCGCAAAGCGGTGATACCTATGCGTGGGCCATAGTGCAGGGCAGCAATACCGACCAGAGCGCGCAAACCGTCACAACGTCAGATCCCACGGTGACCGTCAACGCGCAGGAAGGCTCGCAGACCTGCATTCAGGTGTCCATTGTGCGCAAGAACCGCCAGATGTCCGTCAGCCCCGCCATCGCCTGTGCGGCCAAGCCGCAAGAATGATCCGCTCGCCACTGCCGGGCATGCCACCCTGGCATTGCGTATCGCATCAGACGTGCGCCCAGCAGCGGCGAATTCACCAAATGGACAACAGGAACGGCAGGTATTGGAACCGTAAAGCGTTGTCATTACACCAGCAACCAGAGAAAACAGGGGTCAGGGAGTTCAGATGGCCACATCGTCCCAGTCATACGATCGTCGCCGACGCATCAGCGCGGCTTTGCGCCGCCTTATGCCCTCCGGAGGGCATACGTGGACGGTTCCCGTAATCACGCTCCTGCTGCTTCTGGGACTTGTTGCCGGCGCGGTGATCATGAGCACCGTCACGCGCCGCCATGTGCAACTGGACGATGGCACCGTATGGGTCACTTCGCTGAAAAACCAGAAGGCCGCACGATTCAACGTAAAGAACAAGGAGGCCGACGCCGGCGTCTCCTCCTCCGCCCCACGATTCGACATCGCACAGCATAATGGCGACACCATCCTGACCGAAACGACCAAAGCCTCCACCATCAAGGCATCCACGGTCAGCACCGGTGTCAAGACCGACATCAAAGCCAACACCACCACTGTGGTCGGCGGGGATACCGCAGCCCTGATCAACGAGAAGACCGGCAATGTGTGGACCGGCTTGTCGGAAAACCTTGATTCCGTGACCCCCACCACTTCCGATCCGAAAATAAAGCTGGGCGAGGGCGGGCGCATCGCAGTAACCCACGATGGCAAAGTCTACGGATACCGTCCATCCGACGGTATGGTGCTGCGTCTTGACAATCCCAGCAGCGCCAACGTCAAAACCCTCGAATCGCTGACCGACGGCAAGCAGCAGACCGTTGAAAGCTTTACCGTCATCGGGAGCACGCCGGTAATCGCAACCGGCAAAACCGTCATATTCAAGGGCGGCCGCGTCGATGTCGACACGACCGGCACCCTCACCCTTCAGGAGCCTCCCACCGATGACGTACAGTCCGATTGGGTGGCCGCGGCATCACCGAGAGGCCTTGCGCTTATCCCGTTGAAGTCCAATGCCAAGGCGAATTTCATAGCCAACGGGGGCAAGGCGAATCCGGCACGACCGGTATCGTCCAAGGGCTGCGTGTACTCGGCTTGGAGCCAGAAGGCCAGCAACTACATTCGCGCCTGCTCCCCCACGGATACCAGCGTCAAGCCGCAAACCCTCGAATCCGTCAATACTACTTCCGAATTGGTGTTCCGCACCAACCATCGCCTTGTGGTGCTCAACGACACGGTTAACGGCAATGTGTGGAACCCTGAGGATTCCACCAAAGTCATCAAAATACAGTGGAACAAAATACAGACCGAGCAGACCGAGAAAGAACAGCAGAACAACGACTCGGCCAACAACCACCACGACTTCTCCAAGACCTGTTCCGCACAATCCGGCCAAATCAAAGCCGAGGATGATGAAATCGGCGCACGAGCCGGTTCGGAACAGATTCTCGACGTGCTGCGCAATGACGAGCAGACCGATTGTTCCGTACTGAAAATCACCAAGGTTGGCGCACCAAACAACAAAGACGTCACCATTTCACCGATTTACGACGGCCGGTATCTGCAACTCGATGCCTCCGCCGCATCCGCAGGCACCGTTACCTTTACTTACGATATTTCCGATGGTCGCGGCCAGACCTCTTCCGCCACGGTGACCGTAACCCTGAATGATGGAGGCAACCACGCTCCCGTACAGTTCGACACTCCTCCCGAGATCGATGTGGAGCAGGGAGCCAGTTATACCGCCAATGCGCTGAGCAGCTTCAACGATCCGGATGGAGACCCGCTCACTCTGGTCTCCGCTGTGGCCCAGAACACCGACCAGGTGCAGGTGTCCACCCGAGCCGACGGCCAGCTTACGTTCAACACCGGTGCGCTGGCGTCGGGACGTGTGGGCGTCGAGGTCACCGTCTCCGACGGCACGGCAACCGGCACCGGCATGGTGTATTTCTCGGTCAAGCCCGCGAACACCTTGGCCGCGGTCATCGACCCGGTAGCGAAAACCACCGTTCCCAACACGGATACCGTCGTCAAGCTGTCCTCTTATGTGCATGGCACTTCCTTGCAGCCGGCACAACTGACTCAGGTGGATACGCCCAACGGCGCTTCGACGACCACCAATGCGGCGGATATGTCGTTGACGTTCAAGGCCACCAATCCCGGCACCTATTATGTGCCCTACATCATTACTCAAGGTTCGATTCCGGCCACCGGATTGGCTCGAGTCGAGGTGCAGCCTGCCACCGGCGAGGCCGCCAAACCGGTTGCCGCCAACGATGTCGCCCTGCTTGGCGCGGATAATACCGCCATTGTGGAGCCGCTCACCAATGACGTCGATCCGATGGGCGGTGTGCTGTCCGTCACCACGGTGAGCGCACCGGCCGACTCCGGCATCAAGGTTGGTCTCGTCAGCCATAAGCGCGTGTATATCACCGCGCGTCAGGTGCCCACGAAGCCCGTCGCCCTTACCTACACCGTGGCCAACGCCTCCGGAACCGCCAAGGGCACCATCGTGTTGCAGCCGCCGGCTCTGGCCACCTCGAATTCAGTGCCCAAGGCCAGCAATATCAATGCCCAGGTGCGTACCGACGGCATCGTGTCCGTGGATGTGCTTGACCATGTGGCCTACTCGGATGGCACCACGGTCAAACTCAAGAACAACCTGCAATACGACAAGGGGACGTTCAAGGGTCTGGCCTTCGTCTCTGGAGACACGGTCCGCTACCAAGCATCCAGCGAGACCGGCAACTTCCCCATCACCTATACGGTTGAAGACAATCTGGGTAATGTGGCTTCCGCCAATATCACCATTACCGTGCATAAGAGCGACGCAGCGAGCAAGGCCGCGCCAACCCCGCATGACGCCGAAGCGCAGGTTGCCGCCGGGCAGAAGGTCCGCATCCCCATCACACTGACCGGCATAGACACGGATGGCGACGACGATCAGCTGTTGGGTCTGGGCAACAAGGCACCCACGCTGGGCCGCATATCCGAAGTCGGTTCCGACTACTTGGTCTATGAAGCGTATCCGGATTCGTCCGGCACCGACACCTTCTCCTATGCCGTGGAGGATTGGACCGGTCAGCGCGCACAGGCGCAGATCCGCGTGGGCGTATTCCAAGGATCGTCCGACTCCGGCGTATACGCCAGGGATGACGAAATCACGTTGAGGCCCAATACGGCCGCAACCGTGCCGGTCGCGCAGAACGACATCTCCGGCGACAACACCAATCTGACCGTCGACAAGCATGTCGAGGTCCAAGGTCTCGACGGGGTGAGCGTGAAAGACAATATGATCTCCTTCACCACGCCCGGCAGCGCCACCACCGACTATATCGCCTACACGGTCAAAGACAAGGCCGGCTTGTCCGATACGGCCACCCTCACGGTAAACGTGGATCCGAGTGCCGCCATCGAGCCGCCTACCGCCTACGACTATCGTGTGCCGTCCGCCGCCACCATCGATAAGAAGTCCGTGGATGTGGATGTTTCCCAGTGGATCGCCAATCCTTCCGGCACAGCCAATGAGCTCAAGGTCGGCGTGCATCCCTCCGCCAGCGCTCACGCTCACGTCAAGGGCGGCGAGCATTCGACCACCATCACCGTCGACCTGACGTCACAGGCGCGAGCCGTGCCTTACACGGTGACCAATACGAAATACAACATCACCTCCACCGCGTTCATCCAGGTACCGGCCTATGGTGTCTTTCCGCCCACGCTGCGTCCCAAGGCACCGGAATTGAAGGTCAACTCGCGCGAGACCATTGAAATCAACATCAATGACTATGTCCGCGTCGGCGCCGGCAAGGAACCGTATATCGAAAGCGCTGATTCCGTCAGCGCCACCAAGGCTTCCAACTCCGATTTCTACGTGAACGACAAGACCCTGAAGTTCACTGCGGCAAAAGACTACGCAGGCCCCGCCTCCATTACCTTTACCGCTGTGGATGGCAAGCAGGGATCGGATAAGACCAAGATCATCAATTCCGCAGTGATCACTCTCCAGATCACGGTGATAGGCCGCGATGTGCCGCCGCCCACGTTCTCGTCCTCCACTATTGATGTCGAGGCGGGCGCGGACCCCAAGACCGTTGATCTGACGGCGCTCACCCATGCACCGTCCGGCGTGTATGACGACGAAAAGCAATACACGTATTCCGGTGGAAGCTCATCATCCAGGCAAATCACCGCAAACCTGTCCCGTTCCGGTAGCTTGCAGGTTTCCGCCACCAAGGATGCCGCTCCTGGCACCACCGCGTCCATTCCCGTGCAAATCGCATACGGCGCGGGCACCGTGAATGCCGGTGTGACCGTGCGCGTAGTGTCTTCGACCCGTCCGCTGACACGCGTCGGCAACAAGACGTTGAAGATCAAGGCCGGTGCCAGCGATGCCGTGAACGTGCTTACCGGCGCGTACAATCCGTTCCCCGATTCCTCGCTGACCGTCATCAGCTGCAAGGCGGATGACGCCGCCAAACTCACCATCGCCGGATGCGATGCCTCCGGAAACATCACCATCGCCGTCGCATCCGATGTAGGTGCTTCCACGAACACCGTGCTCGTCACCGTGCAAGACGGCACCAAGTCCAAGGATCGTGAAGTCACCGCATCGATTACCGTGTCCGTGATCGACAAGCCCGAGCCGCCACTGCTCTCTCCCGTAGCCGGGGAACCGCAGGACAGCGCGGTCAGCCTCACATGGACGCCCGGTGCCGCCAATGGCAGCCCGATCACCAACTACAAGGTCAGTTGGACCGGTGCCGTCACCGGAGAGAAGGATTGCGGTACCGTCACCTCATGCCAGGTCACTGGTCTGAAGAACGGCAAAACCTATTCCTTCACCGTCGCCGCGCGAAATGACGTCGGCTGGTCCAAGCCGTCCACCGCCGTCGAAGCCACACCGGACAAGGTGCCGTCCGCTCCCACCGATGTTACGGTCACAGGTGGCAATAAAACCGCCAAGGTGACGTGGAAAGCGCCGAGCGGTGATTTCAGCGCCGTCGACAACTATTCAGTGACCGTCACCGGTGCAGGTGCTCCGCAGACCAAGGAAACCGGCAATACGGCCACCGAGCTGTCGTTTACGTTCAACAACAACGACATTTCCGATGGCACCGCCATTACGGCGACCGTCAAAGCCCATAACAAAATCAATTGGAGTGCCGAGTCCGCCGCATCGCCGTCAGAGAAGATCTGGGGAGACCCGGATGCGCCGAACATTGCGTTGTCGAACGACGACACCACGGTAACGGCGAAAGTCACTCTCGGCAATAACCGCAATGCCGGCTGCCGGCGAATTTCCTTGGGAGGAGACGTCAAGGACACCATCGATTGCAGTGACAGTGGCGCTACGTTCGATATCAATGAGAACGATTTGAACACCCGGGAAATCACCGTAACGGCCACCGTGGTGCCGCAGCGCGATGCTTCCTCCGGCACGGGCAAGAGCAGCTTTGTCCCGCAGTACAAGGTCCAGCCGCCCACTGACGTCTACACCACCGGATCCGGCAGTACATGCACCGTGCATTGGACCAAGCAGGGACATGCGCAGTCCTACAGCGTGACTGCCGATGGCATCGATTCCGGTACAGCTACTAACCGGAACTCACTCGACTTCCGAATGAGTCCTTGGGCCAAATGCAACACCGCATCGGTGCAACAGGTGTTCAACGGCGCTACCAGCGACGCCGTCACCGGAGGCCCGCACAATGGCGCTCCTTACACCTATGAGAAGAAGGCTGTAATCAACAAACCGCAGGAGCTGCGCTGGTCAGACAACGCTCACGTCATTAACGTCACCGGCGGTTCGGTTGATGTCTATGGCAAGTCGGCCACTGTACAAATCATCATCAATGGCCAACCGTTCACGTGGAACTCCGGCCAGCCATTGGATGTCACCGACTTGGCCGTGGCCGCCGATGGCAACTACGCGTGGAGCGTCAAAGTCACCGGCGGGCCGGGATACTCCGGTCTCGACAACACTGCGGACGGAGGCAGCGTCGCGGGCACACGTCCCTCTGACTCCTCGGAGGGGACCAAGTCGCTCAAATCCGGTACCGATGTCACCACTTTGGCCAAGAACCCCTGGATTCTTGGTTTCGGCAATACCCCAATATCGTCAACCACCATTCACAAGCAGTAGGAGAACATCCATGAGCGAGAACATCGATGACGCGACGCAGTTGTCTGACACGACCCGTCTGTCCGACAGCACGCAGCTATCCGACAGCACGCACTTGTCCGACGCCACGCACCTGGCATCCGCACCACACACCGGCACGACCCCAAGCACCGAGTCGGCGCCGCAGTCCGTTGCGCTGCCTAACCTGCCGCAGCGGCCGTCACAAGCGCCGTCAGAAAAGCCGTCTCCTACTACTGATGCCGCCTCCATTCCTGCGGGCGATGACAGCACCGTGCTCAAGCCGCGCAAGGGATCGACGCCAGCCATCCCGCAGCAGGCCACCGCGCAATCCCAGCCGCAATCACAGCCGCAGCGTCAGTCGAGCAAAGCCGCGCAAGCAGCCGCATCGGCACTGCCCGCCAGCATCAATTCCGGACTACTGCCCCAGCCCACGGCTCAGGTCCGGGATTTCCAGCAGTCCTTCAATGCGCTGGTCGAAAATGTCTCCAAGGTGGTTATCGGCAAGACCATCCCTATCAAGCAATGCGTCACCGCACTGATGGTCGGTGGCCATATTCTGCTTGAAGACAACCCCGGCACCGGTAAGACCCAGTTGGCCCGAGGCTTGGCCAATTCCATTTCCACCGGTTTCAAGCGTGTTCAGTTCACGCCCGATCTGCTGCCTTCGGATGTGGTGGGTGTGACTTTCTACGATCAGAAGCGCGGAGAATTTGAGTTCCGCGAAGGCCCGATTTTCGCCTCCATCGTGCTGGCCGATGAGATCAACCGTGCATCGCCGAAGACGCAGTCCGCACTTCTGGAGGTTATGGAAGAGCAGAAAGTCACCGTTGACGGCGTCACACATGATGTGCCGCAGCCGTTTATCGTGATCGCAACCCAGAACCCCATCGAGCAGCTCGGTACCTATAAGCTGCCTGAGGCGCAGATGGACCGATTCCTTATCAAGACGTCAATCGGCTACCCGGGCCATGATGTGTCCGTCGATATCCTCAAGCAGGTCGATATCACCGACCGTGCGCAGACCATTTCCCCGGTGCTGAGCGGTGACGATGTCATGCGGCTGCGTCAGGTGGCCACCGAAATCTATGTGGATGATGCGATTCGTGAATACATCGTCAGGCTCGTCGAGGCGACCCGCCACAACGAGAAGATCACGGTCGGCTCCTCCATGCGTGGCGCTTTGGCACTGACCCGATGCGCCCGTATCTGGGCCGCGGCCGATGGCCGTGCCTACGTGGTGCCGGATGACGTCAAGGACCTTGCAGTGGCCGTGCTCGCACACCGTATCACGCTGACTCCGGAAGCCACCTTCGATGGCGCGACTCCGGAAAGCCTGATCGCACAGGTGCTCGAAGACGTTCCCTCCCCCACCATCGGTTCCTGATAGGGCCCGGAAAGGTATCCGACCATGGCATCTACATCCGCCGCATTACGCCGTCGCCGGCGCGCTGAACGCATGTTCAAGCGCGCGGTAAGACGCATCAGACGGTTCTTCGCATCCTACGTCTCGCCCTTGGGCTGGGCGGTAACGGGCGCAGGCATCGCATGCCTTATTGCGTTCCCGTTTCTGGGCTGGTATGAGCTGCTCGTATTCGGCATCGTGGCGATGGTGATGATGCTCGCGGCAATCGTGCTTTCCCTCGGCAACACACGCTTCCACGCGTCCATCGTCGTATCCAATCATCGCGTGACCGTGGGAGACACCGTATCCGTTATCGTCGGCATCGACAACACCGGCAGAACGCCGACGACCACGGCACGCGGATATCTGCCAATCGGCGATGCGCATGAACGATTCAACATCCCCATGCTGGCTCCCGGGCAATCCAAGCAAACCGATGTGGAGTTCCGTACCGTATCGCGCGCAATACTGCCCATCGGCCCATTGCGCATCCGCAAGGGAGACCCGTTCGGCCTGGTACGTCACGAAAAGGAGCTGGCCGACCGCATCACCGTATTCATCCACCCTCGTACCGTGCGTCTCGATACCCTGAATGCCGGCGTGCCCCGCGATCTGGAAGGCCAACCATCCGGCCAGATCGTGGATGATGATCTCGACTTCTACGGATTGCGCGAATACGAGCCGGGCGACGACGTGCGTAACGTCCACTGGCTGAGCTCCGCGAAAACCGGCACGTTGATGATTCGCCAATATGAAGCCACGCGCCGCACCGACACCTCGGTGACCATCAGCGTGAACCCGGATGAGTACGTCAACGGCGAGGAATTCGAGATGGCGGTGTCCATCCACTCCTCCATCGGCGTCAAATGCCTGCTGCAGGATCGCCCGCTGTTCTGTCACGCGGGCAACGCGCACGGCCAGCCGCGCAACGCCATGGAGTTCCTCGACAACGCCAGTGCCATAGAGCCTGATCGTGAGGACAATCCGAATCTCGCCGAGGGCACGCTGAAGCACAGTCCTGATGCTTCGTTCTATTTTTTCACTGTTGGATCGCTGAAAGACATCGAGCAAATCAAGCGCATGACCTTGGCCTTGCCCCGATCGGCCAGCTGCGTGGTATTGCAGGCCAGCGCCGGCGCCAATCGCGGCATCAGAAGATTCGCCAACTTCACATTGGCCACCATCGGCGAACTCGATGATCTCCCACTGATCATGGGGGTGCTCGCATGACCTTCGACCAGTCCAGTATCACCAATACCAATACCGCTGCGTACGCCGGATCGAGCGGCACATACACCGGCACTTCCTCCGGCACGTACACCGGAACCTCCACCACCACCGGCTCCTGGGCCGACTCCACACATTCGGTTATCTGGATGACCAGAGGCAATGTGCTTCGCGGCATGGGCCTCAGTCGCCAGCCGTGGGGCAAACGAATCGCCAGCCTCGTACTCATAGCGGCGATGATGTTGCTGGCGCAAGCCAATCTCATCGACGTGTACGGCGGGGGGGCCACGAAATAATGT
>OGQR01002346.1_pt1 | contig 11480 bp, 7 predicted proteins | sample 1553271 | NCBI WGS metagenome assembly OGQR01 (sample SAMEA2579970, study PRJEB22360) | human gut metagenome | biome: human gut; feature: human-associated habitat; material: faeces | place: Denmark | collected 2008/2010 | reverse complement strand
AGGACGGCGGCTTTGCCTGCTGCAAGGCCATCGGCGTGATGCTCGAAGGACGGAATATCGCGCAGGTGTCGATGAATCTTACAAACTTTGAAAAAACGCCGATCTACTATGCCTTTGAAATGACGCGCCAGCTGGCCGACCGCTACGGCGCGCGGATCATCGGCTCCGAGGTGGTCGGGCTGACGCCGGCGAAAGCGCTGCTTGACTGCGCGGAATTCTATCTGAAGCTTGAAAATTATGACTGCCGCAAGCAGGTCATGGAATATCATCTGATTGGGATGGAATGAGAGGTGTGACACATGGAACTGGCAGAACTGACGGTACGCGGCTTTACGGAGGAGATTGCCTCCGCATCTCCGGCTCCCGGCGGCGGCCGGGCCCCCCCCCCGGGAGCCACATCGATTGAGGCTGGAACCATGCAAGCAGCGCATAGACCGCGAATGGGATATTAAAGATACAACATAAGGTGAAAAGAGTGCGTCGCAGGCCCCGGTGTGCAATATAGTAGCCCGCCAGCAGCGAACCCAAAAGAAAAGCCCCGGCACCGAATGTCCCGTAGTAAAGGCCGATCTGCTGGTTCGTAAGGCCCAGACCGCCGGACGAAATGTCGGCCTTGAGGAACAATGGAACGATCTTCATCACGAAGCCCTCGCCCAGACGATAGAGGATGATGAATCCGAGGTAGTACCAGATATGCTTTTTCTGGAAGAAGGCCCCGACGACCTCTTTCAGGCCCGACATGCCATCCCGCAGCGAATGCCGTTCGGCAGCGCCGCCCCCGGCGGGAAGCGCCCGGACATGGTAGACGCCCAGCAGGACGAGGAGGCCGCAAAGAATGGCAAGCACCACCGTCCACGAACGTACGTAGGCGTCGAATGTTACTGCGCCCACGGCGCTGAAGCCTTCGTAGAGAAAACCTGCGAACCACACCAGGCCACCCGTGGCGACCAGTTTCGCAAGATTGTAGAAAGCCCCCTGCCAGCCGATATACTTCGCCTGATCCTGCGTCGTGAGTTCCGACATGTAGACACCGTCGGCCGCGATGTCGTGCGTGGCGCCGCTGAACGCAACGACGGCAAAGACGGCGATCGTAACGGCAAAGAACGACGGTAGGTGAAGCGACAGAGCAGCAAGGCCGAACAATATGCCATTTAGGAGTTGAGTCGTGACGACGAAGAATTTTTTGGTACGGAAAATTTCCAGGAAGGGGCTCCACAGGAATTTGATCGTCCACGGCCACATGATAAGCGATGTCCAGAACGCGATCTGAGCATCCGAGATCCCCAGGTCCTTGTACAGAACCGCCGAAACCATGTTCAGAACCACGAACGGCAAGCCCATCGCAAAATACAGGCTCGGGATCCATCGCAAAGGAGGATAAAGTGCCATTAGTTATTATTTCTGTTGTTAGCTTGTCTATTATAATAAGCCACAACTCAACCACTTTCCCCCTAAATCTTATCTATTTTCCGTAAATAAATATTTTGAAAAAATTATTGAGCCCCAATAAACACGTTAATAGTACGAAATATCTAAGACAATAGAATGCTTAATGTTTGATAGATTAAGAAACTTATTTTTCGAGAAAAGTAAAAAATACAACTAAAACCGACAAGTAGTCTTTAAGAGACGAACGTAACTTAGCTGTAGCATTTTGCAACTCCTTATCGACCTTTTTTATACTGATATTCAGAATGCCAGCAATCTCTTTATAACTTCTGCCTTCTGTTTTAAGAGTAAATATTTGTTTCGTGATATCCGGCATTTGCTCTACTTGTTCTTTGTAAATTGCAAGAATTTCATTTGTAAACAATTCATTAGGATTGCAGCTTTCAATCGTCCGCGTGTAATACTCCATCAAACCGGCTTCTTTTTGCCGGATCTTTTCACAGACGGCTCTCCCAATTTGTTGATCCCGGCGATAATGAAGGCAATTATTTCTAACAACACGGAAAAGATAGGCTTTTAGGTTGGTGGGCTCTATACTCTCCCGACGTTCCCATATAGACATAAAACTGTCGTTTACAATATCCTGCGCAACATCTTCATCCCGAACATAACTGAAAGCAACAATGAATAATTGTCGCTTATTTTGCCGAAATAACTGATCGAACATTTGATGTGATAACGCCGTAGTGTCCATTGTCATATCAGATACACAAAGATATTAAAATTATTTGAGATAATTGCATATTAAACAGCATTTGCTTAATATTTTAATATACAATGCATTACAATTATAAATATTTTTCACAATATCTTAAATATATTTATTTACAAAAAATGGATACAATTTAGGGGGAAAGTGGTTGAGTTGTGGCTTATATATATAGAAGCGAATAAAAAAATGACACAGACTCAAATTACAGATGCCATGTTATTTCGGTTCTTTGCCGGTCAACTTACCGAGGAAGAAACCGCTCGACTTACGGCATGGATGGATGAAAATCCCAAAGAACATCAAAAAGCGATGAACAAAGCACATGATATATATATATTGGGAGTTATGTCCACGGCTTTCGAATCACCAGTTAAGAGCATGGTCAGCCCAATTCGTAATATAACTTTATCGAAAATTATTCGATTTACAGGTAAGATAGCCGCAGTGCTGGTGATTGGCTTTGCTATAAATTACGTGCTTTTCACTCATCGAGTCGGTGAATGGACAAATCAAATGACTACGATTGAGGCCCCCTCAGGAAAACAAATTCGAGTTACACTGAATGATGGCTCGGTGATCGATCTCAACTCCGGTAGTAGGATCGTATATCCTTCGATATTTGCAGGAAAAGAGCGGCGAATACAACTATATGGCGAAGCAATGTTCGATGTAGAGCCAGACGCGAACCGTCCATTTATTGTGGAAACTTTTGCTTGCGATGTAAAAGTATTGGGAACCCATTTCAATGTTATTGCTGACGAGGTAAAAAACCTGTTCTCCACAGCATTGTTTAGAGGTAAGGTTGCGGTATTAAGCCATTTAAGCGACGAATCGGTATTAATGGACGAAAATTCAGTAGTTAACCTCAAAAATGGGCACTTGCAGATAGCTCCAATCGAAGATCCGGATGAATATCGGTGGCCGGAAGGCATCATTACGCTCAATAGAATGCCTTTTGATCAGGTCGTGGAAAAGTTAGAAAAATACTATGACGTGAAAATTGTTATCGAGCGTTCGGAGTTGCCTGTTATCAAATATCAGAGTTGTAAAATTCGAGTATCAGACGGAATAAACCACGCTATGCAACTGCTTCAAATGGCCTCGGATTTTACATATACCTACGACGAAATTGAAAATATTATCCGGATAAAATAATGTAACTATTTGTAGATGTTTATTTAATAATAGAAAATACGCCTATGAAATAAAAACCAAGACATCCTTACTTTTTTATTTCTGATATAAAAAACCTATGAGTGGAGGAAGCACTCATAGGCGAGGTCCAATCAGAAATACTAACCTATCTCTAACTTTGAACCTTAATTTACAAATGTATGAATAAAAAGATTATTCAGCAAATTTGGCTGCCTATTCTTTTGGTTCTTGCCTGTCTATACACCCCCTTTACAAGTGTCTATGCACAAAATATTCGCGTGACCATTCAGTTGAAGGATGTGCGTATGAAGCAGGTTATGACCGAAATAGAAAAGCAGACACGCTATCTTTTTGCCATTGATGACGATGTAGATGTCACCTGCTCTGTTAGTGTCAATGTTATAAACCAACCTTTGCAGGAAGCCTTGATCCAAATGCTAAAAGGTTCCGATGTAAACTATCAAATCAGCGGCTCGAACATCATTCTGAAAAAACAACCAATCCAAAAACCGATAACGATATCAGGTACGGTGCAGGATCAGAACAAACAGCCTATTGTCGGTGCTTCCATCATTGTCAAAGGTACGGCAGTGGGAACCAGCACCAACGCTGACGGCTCATTCTCACTTCAGATACCCCCCCCCACTGCAACAGCTCAACTGGAAATTAATTTTTTGGGCTATGAGCCTGTGGTGGTATCTGTTGGCAGTCGTACTGTATTTAACATTACGCTTAAAGAATCCGTCGCCGAAATCGAGCAGGTGGTTGTTACTGCTCTTGGTATTAAGCGTCAGGAAAAAGCCTTGAGCTATAACGTGCAGCAGGTGAAGTCGAGTGCCATTACCGATGTGAAGGATGCCAACTTTATCAACTCCCTGTCCGGTAAAGTCGCCGGTATCACGATCAATACCTCGTCGTCAGGTGTTGGCGGCGCCTCGAAGGTCGTCATGCGCGGTAACAAGTCCATTCTCCAGTCATCAAATGCACTTTACGTCATTGACGGCATTCCGATGTACAATATCGGTGGCGGTGGCGGCACGGAGTTCGATTCGCGAGGAGCAACGGAAGCTATTGCCGACTTAAATCCCGAAGATATCGAATCGATGTCGGTACTAACTGGAGCCTCAGCCGCAGCACTTTACGGTTCGGAAGCTGCAAATGGAGCTATTATGATCACGACAAAAAAGGGACAAGCCGGGAAATTCAATGCCAGTTATTCAAACCATACTGAATTTTTGCAGCCGTTTGTACTTCCCGAGTTTCAAAACCGTTATGGCACGGGTAGTTATGGCAAACTTTCCGGTTCTCCGATTTATAGTTGGGGTGAAAAACTTACTGATGCTGCCCGTACAGGGTATACACCTGAAGATTTTTTCGAAACGGGTTACGTTACGACCAACGCCATCACCATGTCAGGAGGAACGGACAAGAACCAGATGTTTTTCTCAGCAGCAGTTGTTAATTCGGACGGAATCATTCCAAACAATACCTATGATCGCTATAATTTTACATTCCGTAATACTTCGCACTTTCTGGAAGATCGCTTGCGCGTAGATGTCGGAGCGAATTATATCGTGCAGAAGGATCAGAATATGACCAATCAAGGCGTGTATAGTAATCCGCTGGTTTCAGCTTATCTCTTCCCGCGCGGAGACAACTTCGATGCTGTAAAGGTTTTCGAGCGTTGGGATGCGGCCCGCAAGATCGCCGTGCAGTACTGGCCGCAGGGTGAGGGCGGCGACTTGCGTATGCAGAACCCGTATTGGATCGCATATCGCAACCCCCGTAATACGGATAAGAAACGTTATATGGCTAATGTGTCTGTTGCATTCGACATTTTGCCGTGGATGAATATCGCTGGACGAGCAAAAGTCGATAACACGAACTCCATCTATACGCAGAAACTCTATGCCTCATCGAATACGACAATTACCGAAGGCAGTACGCAAGGGCATTATACGGAGATTCGCAATACCGATGAACAGTTATATGCTGATGTAATACTGAATATCAACAAAACCTTTGCTGACAATAAGTTTTCGCTCGTAGCCAACCTTGGAGCTTCAATCAACGACGTAAAGAGCAAGGAACTAAGTTACCGCGGGCCGATCCGTGACGTTGGTATTCCCAACATGTTCACCGTTTACGATCTGGACAAGGAAAAATCTCGTCCGCAGAAGACAGGATGGCAGGAACAGACGCAGTCGCTTTTCGGCTCCATCGAGTTGGGTTATAAGTCGATGCTTTATCTGACCGTTACGGGGCGTAACGACTGGGCTTCGCAGTTGGCCGGCTCTCCGCAACAGTCATTCTTCTATCCTTCAGTAGGTCTGTCATGGCTGCCGAGCGTCACTTTCGATATGCCCGATGCATTTACCTATCTGAAACTCCGGGCCTCGTATTCTTCGGTCGGTATTCCATTTCCTCGTTTCCTCACCACACCGACTTATGATTACGACGAAACTTCGCAAACGTGGCTCCCGACAACGCATCGGGAAATCAAACAACTCTATCCCGAACGTACGAAAACTTGGGAGGTTGGTCTTGATGCCCGCTTGTGGAACGACCTGCGGTTAAATATATCGTGGTATCGTGCCGACACGAACAATCAAACATTCCAGCCGACAGTTTCCACATCGTCTGGTTATTCGAGCATGTATGTCCAAACGGGTTGTGTCCGCAATACTGGTATCGAAGCGAGCCTCGGCTATGGACACTCATGGCGGGATTTTTCGTGGGATACAAGCGTCACTTTTTCATGGAATAAAAATAAAGTCGTGGAGTTGATGGACGGTCTAACCGATCCGCTGACCGGAGAACCATTGAAGGATAGGTTGGAGATCAAAGGGTTAGGCAAGGCCAAATATATCATCAAGAAAGGTGGCACGTTGGGTGACCTTTATACCACTTCGAATCTCAAATACGACGAAAATGGCTATATCCAAGTCGACCGCAACGGTAATCTTGTTACAACCGATACGGGTGAGGATATCTATTTGGGCTCCGTTTTTCCGGATTACAACATGGCCTGGCGTAATGATTTCGCATGGAAGGGAATACATCTCGGCTTCCTCGTGTCGGCTCGTATCGGAGGCATCTGCTATTCAGCGACTCAAGCCAACATGGATTTATTCGGTGTATCAGAGACTTCCGCTGCTGCACGCGATGCCGGAGGCATCCTCATCAACGGGCGTGAAATGGTTGATGCACAACGGTGGTATGCCGCCATCAGTTCTCAAAGCGGACTACCTCAGTTCTATACCTATTCAGCCACTAATGTGCGCCTGCAAGAGCTCACGCTGGGATACACGCTGCCTCGCAGGTGGTTCCGTGACGTTTGTTCGATTGACGTGTCGTTCGTGGGGCGCAACCTATGGATGATTTACAACAAGGCCCCATTCGATCCCGAGGCCATAGCTTCAACCGGAAACAACTATCAGGGAATCGACTATTTTATGATGCCTTCGCTCCGGAGCCTCGGGTTCAGTGTAAAAATCACTTTCTAAATCATGGACAGTATGAAACAGACTATTAAAAATCAGTTTCTGTTACTTTTTCTCGTGCTGTTCTGCGCTATGGGATGTACGGGCGATTTCGATGAAATCAACCGTGATCCCAGCGGAGCTACCAACGAAGAGCTCGAACGCGAGAATTATAAAATCGGAACGAACATCAAGGGATTACAAAACTGGGTCATTCCTATACAAGAGCACCGATACCAATTTAACGAGTCTCTCACAGGCAATCCCTTCGCTGGATACATGGCAGAGACTCCCGACGGATGGAAAGAGAAATTTTCGACCTTCAATCCTTCCGCAGATTGGCTCAAGTGGCCATTTGTCATCCCAATGCAGGAGGTCTACCCCTATTTCCGCGGTGTAATAAACAATACGGATGATGAAGTCGCCATTGCATTGGCCAAATTATTTCGTGTGGCTATCATGCATCGTATGACAGATACCTACGGATCGATTCCCTATTCGAAAGTCATAGAAGATTCCGCCGAATCGTTGACGGTGGCCTACGATACCCAGGAAGAGGTCTACATGAAAATGTTCGAAGAATTGGATGAGGTCTTGACCACCCTTCATGCTAATGAACAACTTTCCGCTGAAGGGTTCCGTAAGTTTGACAATGTCTATTACGGCGATATTCGGAAATGGATCAAGTACACCAATTCACTCAAACTGCGCATGTCCATGCGTTTGTCATATGTTAAGCCCGACATCTCCAAAGCCAAAGGAGCGGAAGCTATTGCTGATGGCGTGATCACCACCAATACAGACAATGCGATGATGCACGCTCCTGAAAACCGCATGGCATTGATCTATAACGACTGGGGAGATCATCGAGTTGCTGCCGACATTATCAGCTATATGAACGGTTACAATGATCCCCGGCGTGCTGCAATGTTCACCCAAGGGACATGGAATAAAAAAAGCGATTATTACGGTCTGCGCGTAGGTACCGATCCGACCAACAAGGCGACAGTCGTTTCGACCTATTCCAATCAAATTGTATCGAGCAGTACCCCCTATCTTTGGTTTAATGCAGCTGAAGCCGCATTTCTGCGGGCAGAATGGGAATTGCGTTGGGGCGACATGGGTAATGCTCAATCGCTTTATGAGCAGGCTATTAAACTCTCGTTCGAAGAGCGGGGCGTTTCGGGAGCTGAAACGTATGTTACCAGCAATGCGCGACCGGCGAAATACATCGATCCGATGGGTGAATATACCGCAGACAATCCGGCGAGCGATATTACGATTGCTTGGGAAGCCGGCAATACGGAAGAGGTTCGGGAGCGCAACCTTGAGCGAATCATCACGCAAAAATGGATCGCTATCTTCCCGCTGGGTGTCGAAGCATGGTCGGAATATCGGCGTACCGGATACCCGCGTTTACTTCCGGCTATTGAAAACAAGAGTGCCGGAACAGTCGATGCGAAATACGGAATGCGTCGAATTCCCTATCCGGTAGAAGAATACACTGAAAATCCGGTACACCTGCAAGCAGCTATCGCTGCAATCGGAGGTAAGGACAACGGCGGAGTACGCGTGTGGTGGGATGTGAAACCTTTAGAATAAGTCGTTATGAAAAGAATGAATAGATTATCACTCTGGGGAACGGTATTTCTCATGAGCCTTTTCTCAGGTTCGTGCAACGACTGGACGGAGATAGAAAGCGTAAATCAGAAAACGCAGCGTCCCAACGAGCAGGATTCTGAATTATGGGCGCAATACACAGCCGCGCTGCGGGAATACAAACAGAGCGAACATACACTCGTTTTCGCCAGCTTCGCGAACGGCGCTCCCGTCGCCACGAGCGAGAAGGATTGCCTGCGCAGCCTGCCTGATTCGCTCGATCTCGTATCACTCACAAATGCAGATGATTTCTCGGCTTATGACGAAGAAGATCTGGCGGTTCTTCACGAGAAGGGGACACGTGTGGTGTATTTCGTAGACTATGCTTCGCGTAGCGCAGAATGGACCGATCTCACGGCACTTGGAACTTATTTGGATAAAGTGATCGCCCGGGTTCGTGAACTGGGGCTCGACGGCCTTTCATTTTCTGGAATTCCCATATATGGGGCGGAAGCGGATCAGGCCGCACAAAAAGCCGTAGCAGATCTTTTCATCGAAAAATTTACTGCTGTGGCTGGTCCTGGCAAGGATTGGGTACTGCTTTTCGAAGGTGATCCGCAGTTCATAGCTGCTGCCGACCGTACGAAAATCAATTACTTTGTTCTTGATACGAAAGAAACAGACAATGCTACCGATCTAAAATTGCAAATTCTCCGCGCATTGGGGGCAGGAGCTGTTCCTTGTGACAAACTACTGCTTGGAGCCATGACTGAATACGAATTTACGGATGAGGATAAAGGGACTTCTGACGCAATCTCAGCTTTAACGTTGCGCATTCCTGAAATCGGGCCGCAGCCATTGGCCGGACTCTGCATTTACGGAGTGAATCAAGATTATTTCGGTGCAGAAATCATCTATTCGCTGACCCGTCATACCATTCAGACCTTGAACCCTTCCAAATAAGATAGCCATGAAGAATACGAGATTATATTTATTCTCAATATTATCGTTTGCTGTAGCTTTCATTAGCTGCAAGGATGATGAGTACGACAACAAATCGCCGTTCGACAACGTGGTCTACCTCGATGTTGCGGAAAACAGCGATACGCAGATCACTACTTTTAAGAAAACCCTTACCGAACTGAAAAAGGAATTTTCTGTCGTACTGAGTTATCCAGCATCGCAAGATGTTAGAGTCAATGTTGAGGTCGAGCCGTCGTTGATTGACGTGTATAATGCCCGACATAATACCTCATGGAGGATGCTCGACTCGCGATATTACACACTTTCGGCCGATAAAATAACAATTCCTGCCGGAAAGACGATTTCCGACCAGTTGAATCTGGAATTGAAGGATCTCGACGGCAGCACGGGCGGAGAAGAACTGCCTATTGACGAAACATATCTCGTGCCGATCACTATTTCACATGTCGAAGGCGGCGTGTCAACGCTTCGCAGTTCGGCAACTGCCTACTATCTGGTGAAACGTTCGTCGGCCATAACCTCGGCCGCATCGTTGCGCGACAACTGGATCAACTTTCCGACACTCGACAAGGCCTCGGAAGGCAGTATGCTGTTCAATAACCTGACAGCCGTGACCTATGAGGCGATTATCCGAGTCGACGACTTCTCCAAACATTCCGAGATTTCTACCATTATGGGGGTCGAGAACTACCTGCTGCTGCGTATCGGCGATGCTTCATTCCCTCGCCAGCAGCTCCAGTTCGACGGTTCGGGTGATTCGGCCCAAACCCCGGGCTTCGGAAAATTCCCCAAAAAGGACGAAGCAAAACTACTCAATGCCGGGGAGTGGTATCATATCGCTGCAACCTACAGCTATGCGACACGCGAGGTATGCCTCTATGTTAACGGAAAACTGCAAAGCAAAGGATCCGATCTCGGGAACGCGGCCTCGACACCGTTCAACCTTGCAGGCCGTGCTTTTTATGATCTCTATTTGCAAGACCCGGAGACTTATAAAGATTACAAAGACTGGGGTAATTTCCGTCAGTTTTTCCTCGGCAAGTCTTATGACGACAGTCGCCAACTCAACGGTGATATCACCGAAGTTCGCGTCTGGAATGTGGCTCGCAATGAACAGGAGATTTGGGATAATATGTACGATGTTGATCCCCAAACACCTGGCCTTATCGGTTACTGGAAATTCGACGAAGGAGCGGGTAATGTCATTAAGGACTGGACCGGTAATGGCAACGACGCCGTAGCCGAAAAAGACCTTGAATGGCCCGAGGGTATCGAGGTTCCGCAACTTAACAAGGAGTAATTTAATCTTGATCGATTATGAAAAATAAAAAATTGATTATCCGATCTCTTCGCAGCGGGCTGTTCGGGCTTGCAGCGGCTATGTCGCTGATTGCCTGCACGGATGAAGAGGTTACCTATAAAGTCGGACAGTTACCGGATGAAGAAGCGATGACGACCGTGACAGGCGTATTGCGCAGTTCGAAATCGCTCCGAGACCGAGTCCCCGTTCACCTGACGGAAGGCGATGAAGATGTCGTGTCTGACAAAATTTATTATAAACTCACTCAGGCGGCACCGCAGGCCATGACGCTGACGGCAGCACCCGACCTTACGTTAGTCGAAGTCTACAATATTGCTAACGGAACCAATCTGACGCCACTTCCCGCTGCCAATATTCGGCTGTCTAACAATGGTAAAATTGCTGTTCCGGCCGGGGCTCGCATGTCCGATAAAATCGAACTTACGATCGAATCTAAGGGGTTGGAACCGGGCATCTATCTGATGCCGGTCGTTGTCGATGCTACCGAGAACGGAACCGGGAAACAAGTGCTTTATTATGGCATCACTGTCCGGGAATTCGACGAGAACATCTATCAGGATGGCGATGACCTTCATAATATAGAACTGGATACCGAGTGGACAACCGTGTTTTATCTCAACACTGGCGAGGTGCAGGCGCATTATGCCGACTACGTAGCCTGGGAAAAACAGGACATGAATACTTTCGAATCGGTCTACAGGGCCTCTTTGGGGAATATCGTCAATTTGCGGATAGCTCAGGTCGGCTATGACCCGGACTCGAAGCGCGCGCTCTTTTC
>OGQR01002341.1_pt1 | contig 11495 bp, 6 predicted proteins | sample 1553271 | NCBI WGS metagenome assembly OGQR01 (sample SAMEA2579970, study PRJEB22360) | human gut metagenome | biome: human gut; feature: human-associated habitat; material: faeces | place: Denmark | collected 2008/2010 | reverse complement strand
CGTTCCCGCCGATGCCGTTTGCCGCGATTTGTGCGAATTGATCCATATATGTTCTCCTTTTCGCTGCTTTTTCGTATCGTAACACAGCGCATATAGGGAGGCAATCTGCGAAAATGACACTTTGGCCCGCAAAAATGTCATATTCGCCACCTATGATTTTTGACCCGCATTCTTTTAGAATGCGATACAGAGGATACTGGACCGATGGACGGATGTGAGGCAGCTTATGTTTGAAGCATTTTTTACGGATCCCTGTATGCGATACCGCACAGAGGTGATCAACGGCATTGACTTTTACGGGTTGGGATTCAGCATGGTACGCGGCGAATGTGTGGCGGAAGGAACGCTGCGCTGGATGCAGAAAGGCGAAGCTGCGGCCGTGCTCATCACAAATACGAGCCTGCCGGATATGTCTGGGTTTGAACTTGCCAGACATGTCCGCAGACAGTTTCCGTGCCTCCGCGTGATTTTTTTGACTGACACGCCGAACCTTGCGGAAGCGCAGCAAGCCGTCCGGTGCGGTGCATATGACTATTTGCCGAAGTCTGACGGGATCGACGCGCTGCGCAGCGCGATGATCCGCGTTTCAGAGGAACTGCACACGGAAAGTCGGGAAGAAGCATATCTGCGCGGCCAGCAAAACTGGGATGAGTGCATTTCGAGACTTCTGAAGCTGCTTCTGGCACTGAAGCCGGGCATCGACGAGGATCACTGGCAAATGTATTCCAAAGTCAAGCCGCTGGTTTCCAATGATTCATTCTGCATCGAGACGCTGCTGGTGCGTGCGCTGATGGAGGAGCTGCGCATGGAAATTCGCCGCCGCGATGAGGCGCTTTTCCTGCAAATCCGAAGCAGCATAATGGACACGCCGCTGGAGGAACTGACATCCACACACGCTGTGGCAAAGCAAATCGACACAATCTGGAAGCTGCTCGCGGAAAAGGGCTATATTATGCAGGAGGATGCGCTGAAAAGCGACACCATCGGGCGCGCCTGTGTCTATATGCAGACGCACCTTGGAGAAAAGCTGACTGCCGAGAGCGTAGCGGCGTATGCCCATATCAGCTCACGGCACTTTGTCCGAAAGTTCCGCGCGGAGATGAATGAGACGTTTGCGGAGTATCTGCTCCGCATTCGGATCAAGGCGGCCATTGGAATGCTGAAGAACGGAAAGGACGTCAAATCCATCCCGGAGGCCGTGGGCTACAAGGACAAAAAGAGCTTCTGCACCGCTTTCAAGACCTGTACCGGCTGCTCCATGCGCGAATATCAGCAGAGGCTGAATCTGAGCCAGCGAGAGGAGAAACAGTCATGATAAAACTATGGAACCAAACCATGCCGCACCGCTGCCCGGCGGATGCGTTTGAGCCGTATCTCACTCCGTATTTCTGCGACGGCGCCAAAACAGCCATTGTGGTGTGCGCGGGCGGCGCATACAGCGAGCGCGTAACGTATGAGGGCGATGACGTGGCCGTGTGGCTGAATACGATCGGCATAACGGCCTTTGTACTGGAATACCGCGTTGCGCCAAGCAAAGCCCCGGCGCAGCCGTCTGACGCGCAGCGGGCGATGCGCCTTGTCCGAAAGCTGTGCGCCGAGCGTGGAATTGAACGTGTGGGTATTATGGGCTTTTCCGCAGGCGGACATCTGGCGGCAACGCTGTCCGTGCGCTATGACTACCCGCTTTATCCGCCGCAGGATGCAGTTGACGCGTTTTCCGCGCGGCCGGATTTTACCGTGCTCTGCTACAGCGTGATTGACATGGGCGAGTACCGACACGAGTGGAGCCGCAGGCTTCTGCTTGGCGATGCGCCAAGCGATGCAGAGATTGCGTTTTACTCGCCGCAGCTCCATGTGACGGCCGACACGCCGCCCGCATTTCTCTGGCACACGGCGCAGGACGCAACCGTTCCGGCGATCAACTCGATGCTCTACGCCGCTGCACTGCAAAAATGCGGCGTGCCGTATGAGCTGCATATCTTCCCTTATGGGCAGCACGGCAAGGCATTGGCGCTGGATGACGCTTCTGTTGGACAATGGCGAACGCTGTTCCAAAACTGGCTCGATTAATCCTAAAATATGTCATTTTACCGCACATGGAAGCCCATGTGCGGTTTGCATAATCTTTTCAGACAAAAATTGTACGTTTCGCTGATTTTTCTAAAAAATGTAAATTAGATGTAAAATTGACCAACTTGTAGCAGAAATACTTTTTTGAATTTAGAGGTAATGCACAGGGGAAATCGTCGCAAATCCCCTGCGTTTTGTCGTAATTACGACTTGGAAATGAAAACGTGAACCCGTACAATGGAGAAAACAAAAGCGGAGGAACCCATGCGAACCATGACAAAGGAAAGAAAAAAGGAAGGGCCGCGCCTTGGCCACAAAGGCCGGGCAGATGCAAAAGCCAGCCGTCAGCTGCTGCTGCTCTGTATCCCGGCAATCATCGGTTATATCCTGTTCAACTATATACCGATGGGAGCCGCAGTCATCATTCCGTTCAAGAATTATAAATTCTCCAAGGGCATTCTGGGCAGCGACTGGTGTGGCCTTGCAAACTTCAAGTGGATCATCCAGTCTGTCGCGCTTGACCGTGCACTGCGCAACACGGTGCTCTACGGTCTTCTGTTCATGGTGCTCAGTCCGGTCACGAACGTGATCATCGCGCTTCTGCTGTTTGAGATCACAAGCAGGCGCCGGCTGAAAACCTACCAGACCATCATCACCTTCCCGAACTTCATGTCCATGGTTATCGTCGGCTACATCGTCTACGCCATCCTCAGCCCGAGGACCGGTCTTATGAACCAGATCATCCAGTTCTTCGGCGGAGACCCCGTTGACGTGTATATGAACCCGAAATACTGGCCGTTTATCCTGACTGTCGTAAACCTCTGGAAAGGCATCGGCATGGGCTCCATGATGTATTTCGCCGCATTGATGGGCATTGACACGTCGCTCTATGAAGCGGCGGAGATCGACGGCGCAAGCCGCTTCCAGAAGATGCTCCATATTTCCCTGCCGCACCTTGTCCCGCTGATCTGCATCTTCACCATCATGAATGCAGGCAGCCTAATCAGCGGCAACTTCGATTTGTTCTATGTTATCCCGAGAAATACCTCGACGCTGTACGCAACGACGGATATCCTCAACACCTACGTCTATCGTTCCCTGCAGGAATCCAGCTATGCGATCGGCGCAACCACGGGTCTGATTCAGTCTGTTGTGGGTATGTTCCTTGTTCTGCTGTCCAACTGGATCGTCAAGAAGATCTCCCCGGACAACTCGATGTTTTAAGTGGGAGGGATCGTCTTATGAGCACAAAAAGCAAACTCAGCCGAAATCAGACGTTCAACATCATCCTGTATATTTTCTTTTTCCTGATGTGCGCCTGCTTCGTGCTTCCACTGATCGTGGTTATCTCCGCCTCGTTCACCAGCGAACAGGCCCTGACCTCCGGCGGCTTTTCCCTGCTGCCGCGTGATTTTACGCTCGACGCGTACAAGTCGGCATTCTCCAGCGGCACGCGCGTGCTGCGCGCCTACGGCGTGACCATCTTTCAGGCTGTGGTCGGTACGGTCCTCAGCAGTCTGGTCGCGGCGCTGGCGGCGTATCCCCTTTCCCGGAGCAATTTCCGCTACCGCAGGCCCATCACGGTCTTTATCTTCTTTACCATGCTCTTCAGCGCCGGTATGATTCCGAACTACATTATCTTCGCCAAGTATTATAAGCTGGCGGATTCCATCTGGATCTACATTCTGCCCGGCATCACCGGCGGCGCGTGGAACACCATGGTATTCCGGACGTTCTTCAAGGGCCTGCCCGAGACGCTGTTTGAGGCGGCGTATCTGGACGGCGCAAGCGAGCTGCGCATCTTCTTTTCGGTCGTTTTGCCGCTGTCCACGCCCGTTTTTGCGTCCCTTGGCTTTATGGCGCTGGTCGCCCGCTGGAACGACTATACCACGTCCATGATCTACATCCGCAACGAAAGCCTCTATACGCTGCAATACCTGCTCCAGCGCATGATGGATCAGGCGGAATTCATGAAGAATCTTGCGAACAACCCCATGATGTCCGGCAGCGTTTCGCTGGACACGAGTATGCTGCCGAGCGAATCGCTGAAATTCGCCATGTGCGTCATCGCCGCAGGCCCCATGCTGGTCGTGTTCCCGTTCTTCCAGAAGTATTTTGCGCAGGGTCTGACGATCGGCGCAGTCAAGGGCTGAGAGAACAGCCTGTTTTATGAATTGTATGCCTGAAAACGAATGGTACCGCGTTTTGAGGCGTTTACAAGAGAAAACGACACCCCATATCACCTAAAATCTAAGGAGGATATCATGAAAAAGAGAACCATTTGCCTGCTCCTTGCCATGATCATGGTTCTGAGCATCGTTCTGGCGGGCTGCAGCAAGACTGCTGAGACTCCCGCTGCGGACGAAACCCCCGCCACGACTGAGCCGGCGGAAACCACCGACAACACCGAAACCCCTGAAGCTCCCGAAGAGACTGCCGAGCCCGCGCTTGAGCAGAAGACCATTCAGCTCATGATCACCGGCGCCGGCAAGCAGGCCAACTCCGACAAGGTCTGGGCCGCTTTCAATGAGCAGCTCCAGCAGTACGTTCCCAACACCACGGTTGAGTTCATTGACGTTCCGTTTGAAGAGTACAGCGAGAAGTTCTCCCAGGTTCTGGCTTCCGGTGAGGGCGTTGACCTTGCATGGACCGGCTGGCTGATCAACAAGCCGCAGAACATTGCCGACGGCAACCTGATGCCGCTCGACGATCTGCTCGCAGAGTACGGCCAGGGCATCGTGGATATCCTCGGCGAAAATGTCGTTGAAATCCATCGCAATGCGGCTGACGGCAAGCTGTACTACCTCCCCAGCTGGCAGGGCCTGTGCGGCGAGCGCCGCGGCTGGCTCGTCGTGACTGAGATCGCAGAGCTCGCAGGCGACACCTGGATCGACGACACCAAGGCTGCTCTCAACAAGTGGCGCAACAACTACTCCGGCATTGAAGACTTCCAGGCTGTTCTGGATCAGGCCACCAAGTATCTGGCTGCCGCGAAGGAAGCCGGCAAGCTCGGCGCCGGCATCAACACCGGCCGTGCATTCGGCTGGTCCATGTACAACGGCATGTATTCCTTCCTCGGCGTTGGTGGTGCTGAGATCGGCATCACCTATTGCGACGGCACCTTCACCGTAAAGGACGGCGTTGCAGGCGAACACTACAAGCTGTACGCCAAGACGATGGCCGACTGGTACAAGGAAGGCTACATCCGCTCCGATATCATGTCTGTTGACACCTCCACGCTGACGACCCCGAAGAACGGTGAGATCACCGACACCACCTATGTCTTCAGCTGCGATCCGTATCTGACCGAGGCCGATCAGGAAGCAGCGATTGCAGACGCCGGTATGGACATGACCTACCTGCCCATCGAAGAGAACGCCTACCTCATTCTCGGCGGCGATACCTCCTACGCCATCCCGTACTGCGCGGATGAGCCCGAGCGCGCCATGATGGTCCTCAACGCGATCTACTCCCAGCCCGACCTGTACAACACGCTGATCTACGGTATCGAGGGCGAGGACTACACCAAAAACGCCGATGGCACCATCACCACCAGCTATGTCGGTGCCAGCCCCACGGCGGACGACAGCTACGGCATCCAGAGATGGATCATCGGCTCCTGCAAGAACGCGCTCATCAACAATGGCACCGATCCCAACTACTATGCGGATCTGGAAGCGCTGGAGGAGACTGCCCGCGTCAACCCGTTCCTGAACTTCACGTTCGACAGAACGAATGTCGAGGGTATCTGCGCGAGCATCCTGAACGTGTACTACGAGTATGGCCCGCAGCTTGACAACGGCGTTGCAGGCGACAACTGGGAAGAACTCTATAACAACTATATGGCTGCCCGTAAGGACGCAGGCATCGAAGAGCTTGTCACCGAGTTCCAGAACCAGCTCAACGCCTACATTGAGGCCAACAATATCACTTCCTGGTAAATTTCTGACCGAAAGCGGAAGAGGCATTCCGTCTCTTCCGCTTTTCCTATAAGTTTTTTCCTGATTATTGAAAAAATAGTGTTAAAATGACGACATATTTTATTGATTTTCAAAACGGCTGCGACGAAAATGACGGCTTGCGTCCCGAAACGCCGTTCCGGACGCAGCACCCGGAGCTTCTGAAGCCGGACGATACGGTGCTGTTCCGGCGCGGAACCATGTTCCGCGGGCCGCTGCAAAATCCGTCCGGCCGCTGGGAGCATCCCATCCATTACGGCGCGTATGGCGAGGGTGAACTGCCTGTGTTCTGCGGCTCCCAAAGCCTTTCCGACGCGTCGCTGTGGAAAAGCGTCGGTAAAAACATCTGGCAGTATACCGGAATACTTGCCTCAGAAGCTGCCAACCTGATCTATGGCGACGGAACCTGCGGCGCGCTGCGCTGGAGCGCAGATGCGCTTTGCGAGCAGGGCGACTGGTTCGATTCCTGCCTTGGATATTCCATTCAGCAACTCCCGCTTGCGGAGGATCATACGCTGCTGGTCTATTCGCAGGAAAATCCCGCGGCCTTCTACGGAAGCATCGAATGCGCGACCTCGCAGTACCGCTGGCTGGCGCACTGCGGACACGACATGGTCATTTCCGATCTGGAATTCCGCAACAACGGCCTGCACGGCATTGCAGGCGAAGAGGGCGGCCGGAATCTGCGCATCGAAACCTGCCGGTTTGCCAAAATCGGCGGCGCCGTCTGGGAGAAAGACCAGAAGATCCGCTTCGGCAACGCCTTTGAGTGCTGGAACGTGGCGGAAAACGTCGAGGTCGAGCACTGCGTGTTCGACGATATCTACGATTCCGCCGTCACGCATCAGGGCGGCGCGGACTGCAAGCCCGCGTACCACTTCCTGATTCGGAACAATACGTTCCGCCGCTGCGGTATGGCGGCCTATGAGCAGCGCGATCTTCTGCCGACATATGCGGAGTTCACAGACAACGTCTGCGAGGACGCCGGCGAGGGCTTCTCCAGGCTTGGCGAGACGATGCCGCGCCGGTCGGAGATCTGGCCGCAGCCGATGGGCCACCATGTGTTTTTGTGGCGTATTTCCCACGCGACCGGCAATGAGCATTTTGCGCTCTGCCGGAATACCTTCGGCGATGCGCCCTATGGCGCGGCCGTCTACTCGGTCAATCCGTCGGAGGCCGACCGGCTGGTACATCTGGAGGAGAATCGGTATCCGATGCAGCGCTATACGCTGGTTGGCCGGATGTACGGTATAGATTATCCCGATCCTTCCGCGTGGGAAAGCAGAAGAAAAGAAGAAAGCGAAAGAGAGAGCTCAATGAAAGTCTTTACCGTTGCGCTGATTGGCGCAGGCAACCGCGGCGAAATTTACACCGATATCATGAAGACGCTGCCGGAAAAATTTCGCGTTGTTGCCGTTGCTGATCCGAACGAGAACCATCGCAGAAACATTCAGAATAAGCACAGCCTGCCGGACAGTCACGTTTTCCATACCTGGCAGGAGCTGCTGGCGCAGCCAGGGCTTGCCGATCTTGCGGTCATTGCGACACAAGACAGTATGCATTATGAACCGGCCATGAAGGCACTGGCGGCCGGTTATGATGTGCTGCTGGAAAAACCGCTGGCACGCACGGAGGACGAATGCGTCGATCTGCTTAATCAGGCGCGCAGGTATGGCCGGAAGTTCATGGTCTGCCATGTGCTGCGCTATACGCCGTTCTATTCGCGCGTCAAGCAGCTGATCGACGAGGGCGTTCTGGGCGATATCGTGACGATCGTCCATACGGAAGGACTCGGTAATATCCATCAGAGCCACAGCTTTGTCCGCGGCAACTGGGGCAACACGGCCAAAAGCAATTTCATGCTGCTGGCCAAGTCCTGCCACGACATTGACCTGCTGCAATGGCTGATGAAGAAAAAATGCACGAAGATCCAGTCGTTCGGCTCGCTCCAATACTTCCGGCGTGAAAACGCGCCGGCAGACGCGCCGGAGCGCTGCATTGACGGCTGCCCGCACGCGGAAACCTGCCCGTACAACGCCGTCAAGCTGTATCTGGACGACAAGAACAACATGTGGTTCCGCACGACATCCACCGGCAAGGTTGACCCCACCGACGCGGATGTGGAATTTACGCTTCGTCATACGCAGTATGGCAAATGTGTCTTCAAGTGCGACAATGACGTAGTCGATCATCAGGTCGTGAACATGGAGTTTGACGACAAATCCACAGCCTCGTTCACCATGAGCTGCTTTAATTACAACGGCCGAAAGTCCAACATCATGGGCACGAAGGGCGAGATGTTCCTCGACTTTGAGGGCGACGAAATCCGCATCTTCCACTTTGAGGGCCGCTGGTGGGAAACCATCCACACAAATGGCCGCGTGGACGGCACGTTGGTTGGCGGCCATGGCGGCGGAGACCCCGGTATCGTGAACGCGCTCTATGATTACATGACTGGCGCAAAAACCGCAGACGAGGTCAGCGAGATCGGCATTTCCTGCGAAAACACCCGTCTGGTATTCGCGGCCGAGCGTTCCCGCCTGAACGGAGACGTTGAGACGATCACCCCACTGGAATAAAGAACCTCCCGCAAAAGCGCCGGATATCTGCCGTTCTCCGGCTGATGCCCGGCGCACTATTTTTGGAATGGAGATTGATTTATGAAACGAATTTATAAATCCTGCGTTGCAGTCCTGCTGCTGCTTGCGATGCTCCTGAGCTGTGTTCCGGCGCTGGCCGCCGGAAGCAGCCATAGCTACACGACGCTGCAGAAGGCCGAAGCGCTGAAGACCCTTGGCCTGTTTCAGGGCACAAACAAGGGCTTCGAGCTGGAAAAGACGCTGACGCGCGAACAGGCGATCACCTTGATCGTCCGCCTGCTCGGCGCGGAAGCGGAAGCGAAGGAAAAGAACCCGGAGCATCCGTTTACGGACGTTCTTGCCTGGGCCAGTCCCTATGTCGGCTATGGCTATCAGAACGCGCTTGTCAAGGGCGTCAGTGAGACGCTCTTTGGTTACGGCAAACTCGTGACGGAAGCACAGTTCCTGACGATGGTTCTGCGTCTGCTGCAATATGAGGACGACACGGACTTTACATGGAACAAGTCGGCAGAGCTGGCGGAAAAGCTCGGCCTGCCGGTCGTGCCCGCAAACAGCGGCGAGTATACGCGCAGCAACGCCGTTGACGTGATCTGGGCGCTGCTGGAGACGAAATTCAAATCCAGCGGCAAGACGCTGGCACAGACGCTGATCGAGAAGGGCGTGTTTACGGAAAAGGCTTACCGAGAAGCGCTGGGAGAGGATAGCTCCAATATCGGCGCGATTCTTCCCATTCTGAGACCTGATCCCGACCCGAAGCCGGACCCCGATCCGAAGCCCGATCCCGATCCGGAACCCACGGAACAGCCGGTCTATGTGTCTCCGAGCGGCGGCAGTGACGGCGACGGCAGCAAGGACGCGCCGTTCGGCTCGTTGGAGGCTGTGCGCGACTATCTGCGCGAGAACCGCTCGACGGAGCTGCCCACAACGGTCTATCTGCGCGGCGGCACCTATGTGCTGAATAAGACGTTTGAGCTGACTGCGGAAGACGGCGGTACGGAAGAACTGCCCGTGACGTGGCGCGCCTATCCGGGCGAGACGGTCATCATTACCGGCAGCGCCGGAGCCTCTTTGTCTGCCTTTGAGCCGGTTTCCGGTGAAATGAAGGAAAAGCTTTCGCCGGACGCGCAGAAGCACGTCATGGTGGCCGATGCCAGCGCACTTGGTTTGGGCACGATCAGCGTTGGTCTGACGCAGAGCAACTTCTGCATCGACGCACCGCTTTTCTCGCTGGATGGACAGCATATGCGCCTGACGCGCTACCCGAACTCCAACTCGACCGAGGATTGGATGCACGTCGAGACGGTCAATCCCAATTCCAGCACCAGCTATCCCGAATTCAAGCTGACGGATGAGAGGGTTTTGGGCTGGAGCTATCAGGAATCCGACTGGCTCTATTCCAGCTACATCCGCTACGGCTGGGCGCAGGGCTACTTCCACGGTACGCTCAACCGGAAAACCGGCATCGTGACGGCAACGGACACTGCCTATTACGGCAGCGCCGCCGGTCAGAAGCCTGTGCAGATCTACAACGCCTACGAGTCGCTGGACGAGCCGGGCGAATGGTATTATGACCAGATGAGCGGCAGACTCTACATCTATCCGTTTGCAGATACGACGAGAAATTCGACACTCCGCATGACGAGCAGCAATTTTGACCTGATTTCGGTCAACGGCGCTTCGTATCTCAACCTCGAGGGACTGACAGTTACGTCCTCCAAAAAGGACGGCATCGCCATGAACAACGTCGATCATTGCGTGATCGAGAATTGCACGCTAACAAGCTTTGAAGGCAGAGCCGTCAGCATTGACAATGCGACCTATTCCGGCCTGAAAAATTCCGAGGTTGCTTACACCTCCATCTCGGCCATCTATCTGAATGGCGGTGACTATCAGACCATGGAGCCGGGCTACGATTTCATTACGAACTGCCGTATCCACGATACGAACCAGTACCGGACGATGAACGAGGGCGGCGTGAAATTCCGCGGTGTGAAGAACACGTTCTCCAACAACGAAGTCTACAACATTACGGATATGGCGCTGAACTTCGCAATCGTCGGCGGCGGGCCGACCTCGCTGGACTGCGTGATTGAAAATAACTCGTTCCATGATGTCGTTCTGAACGGCAAGGACATGGGCGCTGTCTATGGCGGCCGTGACGCACGCTGCCAGGGCATGATCATCCGGAATAACCATTTCTACAATCTCAGCAACAACGATGCCTCTTTTTCCAGCTTCTCCGCCAATGCGGTCTATCTGGACGACGGTCTGAGCGGCGCAGCAGTCACCGGCAACATCTTCGGCCCGGGCGCCTCGGGCGAATATTTGGAGGCTGTCAAGATCAACTGCGGCCACGATACGGTCATTACGAACAATCTGTTCATCGATACTCGCTGTGCGTTCAATGTATATATTGCCGGCAATTTTGCAGTCGGCATGACGAATGACAGCGGCTTCGGCATCGCGCCCTCCCTGCGTCAGGTCTGGAACAACGAACTGTACACGTACCGCTGGCCGTGGATGGCGGCGCTGAGAGACGGCGAGACGGACGTCTATATCCCGAATATCTTCAAGAACAATGTTATCATCTACACCGACGCTGCGCCGCGCGGCAGCGAGACGAGAGCCTATCCGTGGGTCAAGACAAATGACAATCAGGAAAGCAAGATCACCGGCCTCGACAACAATCTGGTGATCCTGAAGGGCACAGGCGATAACCGTCAGCTGTTTGTTGACTATGCAAACGGCAATTACACGCTCATCGATTCCGTCCTGGCGCAGCTGCCCGGCTTTGAGCAGATCGACCAGAGCAGGATCGGCCTGGGCAGTGAGCCGGCCAACCATCCGGCGTGTCCATTTCCGGCAC
>OGQR01002340.1_pt1 | contig 11497 bp, 22 predicted proteins | sample 1553271 | NCBI WGS metagenome assembly OGQR01 (sample SAMEA2579970, study PRJEB22360) | human gut metagenome | biome: human gut; feature: human-associated habitat; material: faeces | place: Denmark | collected 2008/2010 | reverse complement strand
AGAGGCGATACACCGCGCCCCTCATACCACACGGAAGGGAATGCCCCGGCGGGCCAAGGCGGCATTGATCCGGCTCTTCCCTACCTCCCTTCTGCGCCGGGCCTCCTGGCGCTTTCTGGCCGCTGGGGCAATGGCCCGCAGCAGGATGTCCATATCATGGCGTTGCTTGATTTCTTGTACTGGGTTCATTCCAAGTTCTCCTTTCTAAATTTTCCCGGCATGAATGATTGTTAAGTAATCCTCATCTGTAAAGCGAAGCGCTTCCCCCATAAGGATCAATTCATTGAGGGTAAACTTCCCTGGGTCTTTTCGACGGGCCTGCAATGGAGGTCTCGTTTGCAATCCGATGAGCATCGCAATGTTTTCTTCTGTCAGTCCAGCTCTTGCTTTTCCGATACGATACACAACGCCGAATTCATCCCGCCACCGGTCCACCCGGTTTTGCTTCTTCCTTCCCATTGTTTCGCTCCTTTCTGGCTGTCTCAATGTCAGAGACATTACAGCAGATAAAACAGATAGAATAGAAAATCTATTGACTATTCTGTTGAATTGGCTTTTGACAAAAACTCTGTAAAGTCCCCTTCAAATTCAAAGACTACTTCAAGCTCTGTGCTCCCGTGCATGGAGCTTGAAATTTTATAGTCCTTGATTTCTATGCTCTCGCCGTTCATCTGAAAAAATGATCGGCTCCCAAACTTGCCGATTGTAACATCCACTTTTGTCACCTCCTCCCTATTACATCGGTAAGCATTGTTATTAGTCACTAAAACACAAACTTAAATATTAGGGGCATGACAAGCAGGGTCAATAAAAACAACCACGCTACAAAAAGTAGCATTGCAATATCGGTGATATCTGCATGTCGAAATCGGGACTTTAACCAATCCCAAAAACTTTTCATTCCTTGATTCATCCTCCTTCTATGCCTATTGTTTATAATTTTATTGCCCTTTCCTATTGTCTGTGTTATGCTGGTCCAAAAAGCTTTTCCACTGTACTTTTCAATGCTTTGGCTATCAGGATTGCTACCGAAACAGCAGGGTCTTGCACGCCCTTTTCGATTCTCTGATAGCTTTTCAGGGATATACTTGCAAATTCAGCGATTTCTTGCTGCGTCTTACCTTGCAGTTCCCTACATTCTCTTAAACGAGTATTCATTTCCCCTTCCATTCTCGGACATATATGTCCCGCTCGTTACGTTCATTATAGGACATATATGTCCGCTTTGTCAACAGATATTTTGAGGTGTTTTCTATGGATTTTTCGACACGATTAAAGGAACTTCGGAAAAGCAAAAAGTTGAATCAAACGGAAACTGGAAAAATTGCAGGAATCACCAGCAAGCAAATTCAGCGGTACGAAACTAACGAAAGCGAACCAACGCTTTCTGTTCTTGTATCCCTCGCCGACTACTTTGATGTCAGCTTAGATTACCTGGTCGGCAGATCGAATAGCCCGAAGAGATCAGATTGATTCCATCTCATGTGAAAACGTTTACAATAAAACACAGCCAAATAAAAGAAATATCAGAAAACAATGCAAAGCAGGCAACAATGTTGCGCCAATTTGTATTATCTTCTTGACCACTTCCTGGAGTTATGCTCAAAAGCAACCATCTTAAATTTGCTATAATCGTGATGACGAAATGACAAATTATGTAAGTGTTTATTGGGAATTGACCTCTTTTCTTCCAACCCAGCGCATGAGGGACGGTCCCATAAAAGAAAGGAAACGAAGCATCAAGGGGGGGAGATGCTGAAATAGATTCCCGTGGGAACCGCCCCTCATACGCTGGATTTAGTTATTTCTATTATCATCCTGCTTTCAGGAATAGTAATCGGAAGGTTTCCCTCCCCTTTGGTGTTACCAAGGTCTGTGTCCCAGTCCATTGGGTCTTCTCGTTGAAGCACTCTTTCAATTCAAACAAACCGTTGTTAACATGAACCTGATAGGGCATCAGCTTACCTTTTTTGTCCCGGTACAGGTATTTACGAGAAAGAAGGAAAGAAATAAACTCTTTCGGTTTGATCCCGAGTTCCTTGGCTGTTTCCCGAAGACCTGTTAAAAGATTCCGGTCTACCAAATCGTCAAAGTAGTCCGCCTTTGGCTGCATGATCTGGTTTTCCACCGTCAGGGCGGACAGTCGGACTTTCTGATTCTCGATGGTCTTGTTCGCCATAATGAGCGCCGCCGCCATGAGTTCCTCGGGGGTCATGTTCTCCTGGCCGTTGATGTACCCACCGTTCTTGCGGATGGAGGGGAGAACCTCATCAAAAATCCAGCGTTCAAATTGATCCGCACCTGGTAATTCTGACCTGGCAGCCAGGCGGTAGATATCACCCTCGGGGATAAAGTTCATTTCCTGTTCTCCTCCGTTTGTAAGGGTGCGGCGCTTCACCGCCCCCTTGCAATGAGCAGAAACCGCGTCCTTCGGGCGCTTATACCCAAGTGCCTTTGCTACATCAGACCCGCAGAACAGCACCTTGCCATCTTCTTCGATGGTGCGGATTTGTCCAAACTCGGGATTGTTGAAAATTATCAGTTCGCTCATTTACACACTCCTTCTCATCGTTATCATATTTATGTTTATTAGTTGTTCGCGTTTACGCGAGTTAATCAGCAAAAAAAATATCTGTTCGCTCAGTTTCATTAAGATCTAAAATTTCTGAAAGCTTAGAAGCTTGATCTAACGTGAAGGTTGCACCGCCTCTACTTAATTTCCGGTAATACGTAGATTGGTTAATACCAAGTTCCTTGGCTATTTCTGCGCCAGTTTTCTCCTTTTCTACTATTTTTCCTTTCAGGCGATTAATATTTACAGACAAAATAGCTTCTCCTTTCTCGCGGCTTCGCGATTTTATACTTATATAATACTCGCGTATCCGGTAAATGTCAATATATTTTTTGCGCTTATGCGATATTTTTTTATTCCTTGTATTGCATTTTTGCTATGATTATGATTTAATACAAATGATGAGAGGTGATTAAAATGCGTGTTGGCGAACGCATCAAATCAAGGAGAAAAGAAATTGGATTATCTGCTGAACAGGTTGCAAAAGAACTTGGCGTTTCTCCAGCAACTGTGTATCGGTATGAATCTAATGATATTATGAACATGAGAATTGATAAGCTGGAACCGATTGCAAAGGCTTTGCGTACAACTCCTGCCTATCTCATGGGTTGGGAAGATGACAAAAAAGAAAATCCTCCGGCCGAAAGCCAGAGGATTCTTGAAAGCGTTAATTCATCTGAAAATGTAGATTTGCTTCTCCATATAATAAAGAATGAAACATCACTTAGTAGAGAACAGCTCTTAAAGTTACAAGGTTTTGTTTCAGCATTGGAAGCGGAAAATAAATAACAATTTGAATCAATTTTCTTCTTTATTTTTGAAAAATCCTAATTCTAATGCTTTTCGCAAAACTTTAATTTGGTTTTCTTTTGACAAATTTAATATACTCGTGGTTAGTGAATCACGTAAATCAGAATCAGGAATACATTGTTTCTTACCTTCCATGCACATAACAAAACCCTCCATAAAATAGATGCTGAAAAGCATAGTGTTATTTGTTATTACAATCTCTGACGGGGTCTTAGCAGCTGGATTTGTCATATTTTACCATAATATAACAGAAAAACAACACAGGAAATGTCGAACGGCATAAAATTTTGTATCCTGCGTTTATTATAGCATATATTTCCCAATTGTGTCTATGGGGAATGAACGAGGAGTTTTTGTTCCTGTGTACAGATATTCATGATACAAGGAGGTCTTATTATGAAAAAGAGAGTTCTTGCGCTTGCCCTTTCCCTTGTGGTGGTTGTTTCGGTTTCGGCGTGTGATTCTTCGGAATCGTCTGCAAACGAACAAGGAGAGAATATTAGTTCAACCGATGTCGTGTCTAAATTCACCTTGCCGGTGGAAGAAGTAACGACACTTGGATTCAAATTCCTTGCTCCAAGCACATTGGAAACAAAAAAGTATGAAAATGGAGCTATTAATTATTTTTATTCTCCTGGAGAATATGAAACAATTACTATCGGAGTGTGCGAAAACAACTACGATGTCAAAAATGAAAAAGAATTTGTAAAGCACGTCAATGATTTAGGAAAAGATGACGGTTCTGGGTTTATTCCTCAAAATTTCAAAGTGATAACAACAGAAAAAAGAAAGAATTCAAACGGATTAACATTCTACTATTACGAAACATCACAGACAATAGGAGATGGGGAATTTTTGCAATGCGGCGGAACATTCCCAAACGGCGACACGTCTACATGCATTTTTATCGGTGGTGATAAAGATAAAATAGGGTATCTTATGAGTGACTATTTTGCAATGTTGGATTCTGTTGAGAAAGCATAAACAGTAATTTTGAGCGAGAAGGTAACTAATTAGAATCCCCCTGGTGCGGTAACACCAGGGGGACCTTCTAAATAGGGTGATATGAGATGCTCCACATCACCCTCCAATCATATCAGAATGGAGGAAGAAAAGCAACATGAAAAAGAAAATGCCAACCGCGACAAAGCTTCCAAGCGGCTCCTGGCGCTGCCTGGTGACCGTAAATGGCAAAAGGGTATCTATTACCGCTGACACGCCAAGTGAGGCTCAGGCGAAAGCTATCGCCCTGAGAGCGGGCCTTATAGATAAGAAGAAGGAAAAGAGAGGGGTGAAAACACTTTCAGAGGCAATCGATGAATATATAGATCAGAAATTTAACGTATTGTCTCCAGCTACCGTTCGAGGGTACAACACAATCAAGAGGAACAGGTTCAAGACGATTATAAGCAGAAATATTTTTGATCTAAGCAAAGACGACGTTCAAAGAGCAATAAACGATGAAGTTAAGGTCGCTTCGGCTAAAACAATCAAAAACGCCTATGGGCTTGTTCGGACTGTCTTAGAGGCAAATGAAATTTATATCCGAGGAATTAAGCTCCCCCAAATCATAAAACCAAATAAAAAATATATTCAAGAGGAAGAAATATCAAAGTTATTAGAAGCGATCAAGGGTGACCAATGTGAAGCTGCCATTCTTCTCGCGTTGTGTACTGGTATGCGTAGATCCGAAATCATTGGACTGTGCTCAGACTGTATAAATGTAGAAGCTTGCACGGTAACTGTCCGGCGAAAGATGGTCCCAAATGATAAAAACAAAATGGTTTTAGTCGGTGGCGCCAAAAATGAAATGTCACAGAGAACTGTAATCTGTCCAAAGTTTGTTATGGATAAAATAGAACCATTGATTAAAGAAAATAAGACAACACCGATATTTAAGTTTCATCCTGATACGCTGCGAAAACATATTCATAAAGCCTGTGAAATCGCCGGGATAACAGATACGGCAACCCATGGGCTTAGGCATACAAACGCCGCATTGATGAAATATCTCGGCGTAGACGATGCCCATGCAATGCAGCGCGGCGGGTGGTCGAGCGAAGCAACTTATAAAAAAACCTACTCTTATGTATTCGAATCTGCGGCCAAAACAGGGGATGAAAGCATAAACAACTACTTTGACAGTCTTACAAACAGAGAAAAAATCGCACACGAAACTGCACACGAAAAAATACCGTGTGTCCATTTTTAATGTTTCACGACATACTCATAATAGGAAGCCAGCTTGTCTTTTACTGCATCCTGGTCGTCAAGCCAAAAAGCTTTTGCAAAACTAATATATGCATCAATATTGTTTATCCCCAGCTTCTTAAAGACTTCGGACAAATCACTATAAGTTGCATTCATGGCAACCTGAAATTTAATGGGGTCCTCTCTTATTCCGTGCTTTTCCATGATGCTACGGATTTGTTCCATATTCCAGTGAGGCCCACGTGTCCCGTCACTGTTTTCCATTTTCCTCATCCACTCATGAGCAATGGATTCATTGAGTTCTGGAACAGACATTGAACGAGCACCGCCTACCAGATTGTTTTCTCCGTGCATTCTGTCTCCCTCTCTCTTACTCGGGAAATTTACAACTGAACCACCGTGCATATTTGTTTCGTAGTTACGTTCAAATCCAATAGGACGGGTGTACGATCTATCGTCAGAATAATTCATGCCCATATAGTTATTCTGAGGTTCGTATCTCATGTCAGACCAGTCGCGCATTCTCTCAGAGTAATAAGGCGGAAGCCAATGACTGTTTACATCATAATCTCCCATTCTGCTTTGTGGTGCATAGCGGCCGTTGTCATAATGTTCACGCCCTCTACGATCTCGGAACTTATCTTCGGGACCATATTCCATTCGATATCCCCTATTATATTCCTGATCTCGTTTATTCCCTCCGGCCATCATGAGCATTTTAGTCGAACGTTTCATTCGTTTTACCTCCTTAAGCAGTGGGTGCGGGCGCTGCCCCGCCATCAATAGTCAATAAATTGTTATCAGGAGAACAACAAGGATTTCCTATCATACGAAACGAACCGCCGGTCGGCGTGGTAGAAACACAGACAGAATAACGTGTACGGGTTCTAATGCCCGCCGCAGTTACTTGAGAACAGTTGCGCTTAGTCAGTGGATATAATTCGCTCCCAGAACCAATGGTAATATAAACAGGAGCATTAATAGTTGTTGCCGTAGGTATCGTTTGCGCGACAACAATGCAATACTTCTCCCTGTTTTTATAACTACCAGCCGGGAGGTTGATTTCAAGATTGCCGCCAGTGAATGCGACAGCCTGGGAAATTACTAAGTTATCGCAAAGCTTACATACAGGTTTGCAAGACATAATTTTACCTCCAAAAAAATCAAGGGCGGCAGACTATTGCCCGCCGCCCGAAGTAATCACGGCAAAGCCGGAATATAAAAGTGATTTCTTCTAATCAGTTTAGCACCCACAGCCACAACCGTTTCCGGTCCCGCAGAAGGGATAAGGCGCAGGAACCTGATATGCCGGGACCGGCATCGGATTGATACGACGGATCAGTTCAGAAGTCTGTGCATCCAATGTGGCCGTCAAATAGCTGTTCTGGCTGGCCTGGGATGCTGCCAACTTAAGAGCCTGATTCTCAGACTGGAGAGAATCAATCTTAGACTGAACCATGAAATCCATCAGACCGCGATAGTTTGCGTTCTGGTTGTCAATGATATCGCGGGTGCTATTCTGAATGGTATTTCTGGTATCGCATGCCTGTGTAGCCATGTCATAGCGGACACCCTGGATTGCATTCTGTGTCTGGCAGCAACAATCCTGGAGGTTATAGCCAAGCTGACACATAGACTTGTCTACGCCACTGAAACCCTGAAGCATTGCAACATTGGTATTGTTGAATCCACTGGTAATTGCATTGTTCAGCGCATAGGTTGAATCACAAATACCCTGCTGGATGTTAGAAATACCACGCTCAACGCCATTAAAAGCAATTGCTTCATTCACATCTGCACGAGTGGCATAACCCTGGAACCCAGGGCTGTTAGAGCCGCCGCCAAAACCGCCCCAACCATTACCGCCCCAGATCATAGCCAAGATAATAATGGCCCACAGACCATCTCCCCAGCCGCCGAAGCCACTGTTGTTGCCGTTTCCGCTATCACTGCCAAGAGCGTAACCAGTTGCAAAATCATTATCCATTTGTTTTCTCCTTATCAGTTATTCACACCGGTGTGCACCCCGGATGCGTACAAAACACATCCAGTTTTTTTCAAGACCCGGAAACTGATAGGGAGTTTTTATTTATCTATTACTTGGGTTGTTTATACCAAGTTGTCTGGCAATGTCATTGATAGATACGCCACGTTCTTTGGCCATATTTTCTGCCATTGTTTTTAATTGCTGAGGATTCTTTCCTTGAATCATTTTTAATGCTTGAGCCACTTGTGGATTTTGCCCCGCCATTTTTTGAAGTAGTTGCATAGGGTCTCCACCGCCCCGCATTGTTTGCACAAGCATCATAAGAGGGTTATTCATTGGTGCTATCATTGTTCTTTCCCCCGCCTTGTTTTAACTGTTCTACTTCTTGTCTAAGCAAGTTTAATTCATCCCTTGTTGCAAATTGATTTGTTTGCTGGAGGGGCTGATCTTGTTCATATCGGAATGAAAGAAAATCTGAGGAGCCGGTATTCTGATTAAATCTTTTGATGTATACCATTCCATGGCCTAAATCTGGCATAATGGTGCCAGGGCTAAAATAATCAGTCTGGACAGCGACAGCTTCCTCTCTGCTTGTTACCGGACGACAGGTATATCCATTTTGTTGGGTTTGCATTGAAGGTTGCTGTGGCTGTTGTGGTATCTGTGACCCAATATAAGTTTGCGGGGACTGATATTGCATCTGCTGCCCTTGGGGATAAAATTGATAGGGATTGTATCCATAAACTCCAGCCATTCTTTTTCCCTCGCTCTTTTTTATTGACATTATCATATCAAAAAATGGATATCCGCCTGTCCAAATGAAATCCAAATTAAGGGCAAATTAAATACAAAAAAACTGCGGGGAATCACTCCCCGCAGTAAAAAGATTGTTCTGTTTTCTCCCGGATGTGCCGAAGGACATTATTTATTGTTCCTCTTGAGACATCCATCTCTGCCGCAATGGCTTCAATCTGCCACCCACGACGATAAAATAAATTAAATATGGCTTTTTCTCTATCTGTTAGCCACTCACATTTTTCCATAGAGTTTAGTTGCTCTATGCTGTAAATGTAACGAGACAGAGACAACCGCCCTCCTTTTACAGCAAGCCTAAGCGACCAAGGATAGCAATCATCTCATCTCTTTTAGCAGGGCGCTCCGGGCTTGTACCATCCACGATGCCATTTGCCACAGCCTTTGCCCAATGTCCCTCCTGTTGGGACCAGGCAGGCTCAGACAGCGTCTTCGCGTGGAGCTCTGCTTTCTGCATGAGCTGGTAGGCTTGTTCGTTGGTCATTTCAGAGATCAACTTTGTAATATCCATGGGCTCCTCCTCTCCTTCCAGCCGCCGGTTGACCTCGGCGGCAATCTCTCCGTGCCGGTTATACAGATAATCCCCCGGGCAGGCCTTGGCGGCGAACCACCGGTGAACCGTCATATTCTGCTTGTCCACCTGGCCGATCAGGGATTTATCCCCTTTCCACAGCAGTTTCTTGATCCCATTTCTCCGGCAGATATCCGTCAATAGGTCCAGCAATGCGGCGTAGGCTTTGTCTGACACCAGCCAATCCGGCGCCCCACCATTGTTGGCCACCTCAATGGTAATGGCCCGATGATCGTTGGAGGCGCTGGAAGTACACCAGGACCGATTTGCTTCATCTACATATAAAGCAATCCGCCCATCGCTTCCAATGCCGTAGTTGCTGCTGGCCTTGCGGGACGGGTCGGCAAACAAGGCCCCACAAGTCTCTACGCTGGCATTGCCCGCCATGCAGTGAATGGAAACGGTGTCGATTACATGGTTGCGCCGCCCGGAATGATTGGGGGAGAGCTTCGTGTAGCTGACCAGAGGACTATTGCTCATCGCCTGCCTCCCCCTTCCCGTTGGTCATTTCATCCAACATGCTTTCTGGAATCTCATCGCCCGTCTGAAGAACGGTCTCCGTAATTTCCGCCATATACATTCCCTCCCTGGATTGGATCAAATCATAGTCTGAACGGGGTTCTCCCTCTCGGCCCCAACCCCGTATCTTTCACCCATTCCCCCCATTCCATCGTAGAAAAAAAGGGAATTTTGGTGCCTGTCCCGGGGATACCTTCCCGCTTACCCCTCTACCTCCGGCAGCCCAGCCAGACTGGTCAGCAGGGACAGCAGCCCCGCCAGCACCGCAGCAGAGCCCACCACATCCCAGGAGACCTCACACAAAACAGCCGCCGCCCCAATGGTCGCCACCGCGGTCTGCGCCATGGTTTTGATGGCCCGGACACCTGCCGCGCGCCACCACCTCTTCCATCCCTGTTGTTTCATCCGCAGTTTCCCTCCTGGTCGTGGGCCCGGAGATTCAGGTCCCGCTCAATCTTGTCAATGGCCTCATGCACCGGGCCGTCGCAGCCCTGCTCCTCCAGCCCCTTCAGGCAGGCCAGCACCCCATAGGTCAGCAGGGTATTCTCTTTCCGAATGGCACTCAGTTCCCTGTCCTGCGCCTTCTGCCGCAGGGTCCAACGGTAGACCCGGTTATAGGTGGTCAGCAACAGGATGCCCGCCGACAGCACCGCCCCCGCGGTGATGAGCATTTGTCCAGTTGTCCCCATACGATCCCTCCTTTCTTTTGCCCTCACTCTTTGGGGAAACACCCCCACGAGGGGGACGTTTGTATACACGCTTCCAAAAAATTTTTTCTTTTTTCCAGGCAGTCTTTCCCATTCCCTTTGTTTTTTGGGGCATACTATCGATGAGGTGATCCAAATGAAAGACATTGAACTGCTCCAGTACGTCCATGAAACCGCGGAAATGGGGATTCTCGGCCTGCAAGACATCGTGGGCCAGGTCCAAACCGCCAAGCTGAAAAAATCCCTCCAGGGGCAGATTGCAGAATATCAAACCATTGCATCCGAGGCCGCCAAGCTCTTGCAGGCCAAAGGCACCGCCCCAAAGGACCCCAGCCTGATGGCCCGCCTCTCCTCTGAGGTCATGTCCACCATGCAGACCCTCGCCGATTCCTCCGACTCCAAAATTGCGGAGATGACCATTAAGGGCAACAACATGGGCATCACCAAGGGGCTTAAGCATCTCCACGACTATGAGGGAAACGACCGGCAGGTCCGGTCCTTGGCCGAAAAACTGCTGTCCACCGAGCAGGCCAACGTAGAGCAGATGAAGCCCTTTTTATAAGCGGGCCGCTCTTTTCCCCCTGCAGCGGCGCGGTTCCTTCTTTTGGCGGGGATGGTCCCCTGATTTCCGGGCATGCTACTGGAGAGGTGATCTTGATGCAGCCAAATGCCACACTGGTTTTTCAGTCCTGCCTCCGCAGAAACCGGGAGGCGGCCCGTTTTTTCGACGCCTGCACCCCCGGCCAAAAAGAGGCCATTCTCTCCCAGCTGGACAAAGTAGAACACATGGATGCCTTTGTCCGCCATCTCCCCAGCGCCGCCCTGTAATCCGGGCGGCGCTGTTCCATGCCCTGAGCTGGGCGGTTATTCCCAAGGAAATCCACCAGCCCATCAGGAAGACATGTTCTGCAAAGAAATCCTGTCCTTTTCAAACCCAAAGTGTCGAATATCAGCGACAACCAGCGATTTTCCTGTTTTTCGTTCTATTATCTTCTTAAATCTTTTCATTTAGGAGGATATGTCTATGACAACCATTCTGGAAACGCTGCGCCCCTTTGGCATTACCAGGTGCTACAAGGGATTTCCCCTCACAGTTTATGCCATTCATCTTGCCGTCATGGAAGAGGATCGGTTGGAAGAGATCACAGAGAAAATCTATCGGGAAACCGCCGACCACTTCGGATGTAAATGGACCGCGGTAGAGCGCAACCTCCGAACGGTGGTTTCCCGGGCTTGGCAGGTCAACCCGGATTTGCTCTGCCGGATGGCTGGCTATCCCTTAACCGCCGCGCCTACCGCTTCCGAGT
>OGQR01002338.1_pt1 | contig 11519 bp, 9 predicted proteins | sample 1553271 | NCBI WGS metagenome assembly OGQR01 (sample SAMEA2579970, study PRJEB22360) | human gut metagenome | biome: human gut; feature: human-associated habitat; material: faeces | place: Denmark | collected 2008/2010 | reverse complement strand
TGGGCCGGGCCACGAAAGCCGTCTCCTTCGCGGAGAGCGGGGAGAAGGAGTACCTGGCCGCCCTGCGCCTGGGACTCGTGACGGACACCCAGGACATCACCGGCGAGGTCCTCGCGACCCACGACGCCTCCGCCGTGACGGAGGCGGACATCCGGGCCATCCTGCCCCGGTTCACCGGGGAAATTTCCCAAATTCCCCCCATGTACTCCGCCGTGAAGGTCCACGGCCAGCGGCTCTACGCCTTGCAATCCCAGCCTGTTCCTTGGAACATCCATGATGAGAGCGAACCATTTCCGGTTATCGCCATGACGGAACACCGCATGAGTCGGATACCTGGCCCACGGGTAATCGGCGTCCACACCGAAGTTCTCCACAATGAACGACTCCAATTCGCCGCGATTCACAGCTCCCCCCATCATCAAGGCACCAAAGCTGAATCATGATATCGCAATGCGGATATAGTCAGCTTGCAGAATCCGAAAACCCTATCAAAAGGATGATGCGCCTAATAACATATAGGCGTTCTTTCCATGATTCGAGGAAAGAACGCCTATCTATTGTGCAGTCACGCTATGGCTGCACGCCAAGCATTGCCGATGCTACAGCACGTCCGGATCGTCCTTGGCGATGGTGCCGGTCGCCTTGCCGATGGCCTTGAGGCCGTGGGCGCGGCCCTCCTGGTACTCGATCGGGCGCGTGTAGGCGGCCTGCTGGAGGCTGCCCATATGGGCCAGCATGTCGGCTCGCGTGCTGTGTTCTGTGGACGTCATCGTCGTCACCGATCCTTGATATTTATGCCTCACGCCTGCGCAGCGGCGGCATCCGCGGCGTCGTTCTTCAGCGCGCGCAGCAGGGCCTTGTTGCGGGATTCGATGATGCGCTTGCCGTCCTCGCCCTGCCAGGAGAAGAAGCCCTGGCCGGTTTTGGCGCCGAGATTGCCTTCCCTGACCTTCTCGGCGAGCAGCGGGCTCGGGCCGGTGCCGTTGTCCATATCGTCGAACAGGTAAGTGCTGATGTTATAGAACACATCGAGGCCGCCGAGGTCGATGCTGGCGAGGGGGCCGACCAGATTCCAGCGACGGCCGAGACTGTACTTCATCACGTCGTCCACGGTGGCCGCGTCCGCGATGCCCTGCTGGACGATGTAGAACGCCTCGCGCAGCACGGCCAGTTGCAGGCGGTTGCCCACAAAGCCCAGCGATTCCTTCTTGATCTTCGCCGGCTTCTTGCCGATCTTGGCCATGAGGTCGGAGGTGATGTCCACCACCTTCGGATCGGTCTTCTCACCCGGCACCACTTCGACCAGCGGCATCAACTGCGCGGGGTTCCAGAAGTGCGCCACCACGAAGCGTTCGGGCTTCTTCAGCACCGACTGCAGCGCGGTGGGGCTCAGGCCGGAGGTGTTCGTGGACAGAATCGCGTCCTTGGGGGCGGCGTGCTCCACTTCGGCCCAGACGGACTTCTTGATGTCAAGGTTCTCGGCCACGGATTCGATGACGAAGTCCACGTCCGCCACGCCGCTCGCATAGTCGGCGTAACCGGTGATGCGGGCCAGCACCGCGTCCAAGGTGTCGCCATCCTTGAGTAGTCCGGCTTCGGCAAAGTCCTCGGCATCCGAACGAATCGCCTTCATCGCCTTCTCCAGCGAGGCCTCGCCGCGGCCGACCAGATGCACCGGATATCCGGACAACGCGAACTGCAACGTGATCGCGTGGCCCATGGTTCCCGTGCCGACGTTCGCAATCGTCTTGATATCGTCCACTGTCTCAATCACGGAGACCCCTTCTTTCCGGCGGTTCGTCTGGCGTTGGTGTACGCATGAACAGCACCGTGCCGTTATGCGTTTGCTCGCATTCTATGCCGATTTCGCTACGTGAACATTTACTGAACATTTCGCGGATTCGACTAGTACAAATCCTCATATCAGCACAAAAGCGTGGTGCCGCAACACCGAAGTGTTCCAGCACCACGCTGAAATGTTCATGTCGTTACGCTGCTATCGCGCACCCACAGCGGAATCGATAGGAAACCTCACCGGAGTAGGTGAACACGGGGGCGACCAGCATGGACGGACCGAACATATACTGACGGTCCAGCGTGCGGCATGCCGGGTCATCGGGGAACTCCACGAACATGGAACGCATGACCGGAGTACCGTTCACATGAGGCTGCAGGCCAAGCTGGTAGACATACGGCATGAGTTCAAGCTTGAGCTTGGTGAACTCGCGCACCACATCCACGGCGGTCTGGCCGGGCACCAATGCGACGCCGTTCTTCTCGTCCTCCTCGTCGAACAGCCACGGCACACGGTACACGGTGGAACCGTGCAGTCGCGAGTGGGAGCCGAGCATGCCGAACGCCACCCAACGCTTGTAGACGGCCGGATCCGGGAACGCACCTTCGAAGCCACCGATGTCGTGACTCCAGAAGCCGAAGCCGGAGGAGGTCAGCGACAGGCCGGCACGCAAGGACTGGGCCATGCCATTGAAGGTGGACTCGCAGTCACCGCCCCAATGCACGGGCTGCTGCTGGCCGCCGACGGTGGCGGAGCGCGCATACAGGCAGGCGTTGCCCTTGCCGTAGGTTTCTTCGATGGCTTCGAACACGGCCTGGTTGTACAGCTGGGTGTACCAGTTGTGCATGGAGAGCTTCGGAGAGCCGTCATACCAGACGACGTCGCGCGGGATACGCTCGCCGAAATCGGTCTTGATGGCGTCCACGCCCTGATTCAGCAACGCCTTGACCTTGTCCTTGAACCATTCACGGGCGGCCGGGTTGGTGAAGTCCACCAAGCCCATGCCGGCCTGCCAGAAGTCGGTCTGCCAGACTTCGCCATTGGGCTTGCGCACCAGATAGCCCTTGTCTCGGCCCTCCTTGAACATTTCGCCGCGCTGGCCGATATACGGGTTGATCCAAGCGCAGATGTGCAGGCCCTTGTCCTCGTGCAGGCGCTTCAGCGTGGATTCGATGTCGCCGAAGAAACGCTTGTCCCACTCGAAATCGCACCAATGGAACTCGCGCATCCAGTAGCAGTCGTAGTGGAAGGCGGCCAGCGGAATATCACGCTCGGCCATACCGTCGATGAAGGAGTTGATGGTGGCCTCGGTGTTCTCGGAACCGATCTCAAAGGAGACATGGCCGCGGTTGTTGACCAGTACGCCATACCCATTGGAGGTCATGTAGAACGGGATGTCCTTGTAGCCCTGCTCGGAAGCAGTGCCGCCATCCTCATTCCAGATGTCGACGCTCTGACCATTCTTCACGTAAGCGCCGAAGCGTTCGCCCAAGCCGTATACGTCTTCGCCAACCGACAGATGCAGCTGGATGGCAATGAACACGTCGGATTCATCACGGGCGGAACCGTCCATGGTCACACCGAATTCGCTGACCGGCTGGGCGGTGACGTTCGATTCGGCACCGAGCTTGAATCGGCCCAGCGACTTGCCTGCGGACTCAGTGAGCACCTTGCCGTCCTCGCCGATGAAGGTCAGGTTCCAGGGGGCGCCCTTGACGACCTTCACGGTAAGTCCGCCAGTGGTCAGCGTGACATCCGCGCCATTGACGCCGACTTCGCCGTCGCCATTGCCGTTCGCCTGAACGGTCACGTAATCACGGTTGCCGGGTTCGTCGGCATTGAGCGGGAATCCGGGGTATTCGGTGGCGCCTTGCCAGTGTTCGGCACACACACGAATCACGCCTTCCGCAGGTGTGGTGATGTCCACATTGAATGTGGGCAGGTTCAGGGTATCGTATCGGCCGCGCACCACGGAGGTCGGGGCGAGGACGTTGAGGCTTTCGGTGGTGGCATCCGCCGCCAGTTCGTAGGCTTCACGAGCGTAGAGGGCGTCGACGCCGTCACGAATCATCCAGTAGCCGTTGGTGAACTTCATTGTTGCTGCTCCTTGGTGGAGAGGTGGTTTCGACCGCCAGGGAACAAGGCAGCCGAAACCAAAATCAATATGTGCTGCTTGTTGATTGAATTGCCTGTTGTGCGAATGACCTTACTTCACCGCGCCGGTGGTGATGCCGTACCAGTCGCCGGAGCCCATCATGCCTTGCTCATCGTACTTGCCGGTGTCGGCCAAGGAACCGGTGATAATCTTGTCCCAGCCATATTCGGACACGTAATCGTTGAGGTTGGTGAGCAGGCCTTGGCTGGCGAGCAGGCCGGACGTGGCGTTGCCCTTGTTGTATTCCGTAACGTCCGGAGCGTCGTCGGAGTTGAGGACCTGGGAGGCGTTCTGGCGAATCTGTTCGAAGGCCTTCTTCTCGAATTCGACCTTGACGCCGGTCTCACACATTTTCATGCTTTATGCAAAAAATGTGAGGCATACGCACATTTCCCATCAAACGCACAGGTGCAAGAATGGCAGCAATTCGCCATTTTTGAAATCACCATGTGCGTTTGACGGCGCGTAAGCCTCACATTGTTCTCAGCAGGACCGAATTTCTGTGAGCCCCCTATAGCGCTCCCCTACGCAATATGTCCGCAAACGACCACACCACATGGGCGATACGCGCCAATTCGGCGTAACGGCCGATGGACAGCCACTGCACACGGTACCGTTCGAACCACAACTCCAAATCGGCGGCAAGACGGGCGCGGCGCGAGGCATCCAGCGCACGGCCGGTCACATCCTTGGTGCCACAGGCGTCCTCGCCGCCAGCCAATACCAGCAGTTCCTCGCCCAGTCTATTGAACAACCGCTGCCCATCCAGCATCACCCACAGCAGCTCCGGGTTCAATCCTCCTCGTGCCGAGCCATCGAGCACCGCGACAACCGCACTGCCGCAATCAATCAACGCCCGGTCGCAATCCCGGCGTCGTTCGAGACGGGCATGGTTCCGCAGGAGCAATCGGCGGCGCGCGTCGGCGCATCCCAGCGCACGGTCAAACATGAGCTCTCCCCCGCACGACCGTTCCACATACGATGCCACATCCGTATTCAGCATGCCGGTGCCGGAACCGTATTCCAGTTCCAGCACTTGCACGGCGAGGTCCCAGGGGAACGACACTCCATCGGAGTCGATGCGAGCGAGTGAATCCATAAGCCAACCGGATTCGTCGCCATACGCCAGATTAGAAATCCGATGGTTCATTTCGCATGCGTCAATTGCAACCGGGTTCCACGCGTTTTGCGCACCGTAGCACAGTCCCGGCACGCTCAACCGCGGATCATTGACATGCCCATAGTCACCCCAATCGGTGACCACCATGCCTTCCGCACCATATTTGAGCCCAGCCACCGCCATGCGGTACGTGTTCAGCCAGGCACCGTCATAGTCGGGGAAGAACCGGCTCCACGCACGCACGGCAGGGCACACGAATTGGCGGCGGCCTTGTGATGCGATGGTCTGGATCTTGCTTTCGTCGATATCCGGCTCATACATCCAGTTGAGCATCGTGATGTCGCCGGGCAGCAAGTCCATGGTGTGCGGATTCTCGAGCGCGATATCCGCCCACAGCATCGGTTGTAGACCACGATGGGCAAGCGTGCTGCATAGGTCTTTGACGAAATCGGCATACAGCTCATCGCGACTGGCGCCCGGCGAGTCCTGTACGGACCGGCCACGGCCCAAGTCGAAAGTCTCATCGCCACCAATATTGAAGGACCGCGAGCGGAACAGCGGCGCGTATTCCTCGATTAGGCGCGAGGCGAAATCGTGCGACTTGGGGTTGGCTGCGTTCAGTGTGTGGTGTTCCATTCGTTCGATGAAACTGAACGGACGGTCGGCGTCTTCGGGGAACTCTCCCAGTCCACGATGTTCACGGGTGCGCAGGTTCATATACATGTGCCCGAAAGTGGCCAAGGACGGCACCAGTTCGATGCCGTGGTGTGCGCAGTATTCGTCCAGGAACATGATGTCGTCGGCCGTGAGCGGGTCAGTGCCGCGCCACGCTTCGCTGAGCTCGCCGAAAGCGAAGGCATGTTCCACGTACAGCTGGAATTGGTTGTACTTATACAACGCCAGCTGGTCGATGAACCAGGTGAGGAACGCCATCGTCGGCACACGCCCGCGCGTCACGTCAAGACTGTAGGCGCGCACCGCGAACGCAGGCTTGTCTTGGATATGCAGGCAGGGCAAGGTCCGCGAGGTTTGCCTGATCATCTGCCGCAGTGTCTGCATGCCGTACCGCAATCCGCTTTCGCTGCCACCACGCACGGCGATGGTATCTGAGGCGAACACATCCAGCGTGTATTCGTCATGCGCCAATCGCGCATCCACACACAGCAATATGACGGTGCCGTTCATCGCTGCCGGCGCACCCGCGCCCGCACCGGGGCATGCTCCGGCCGCTCCAGCGCCGGGCGGAGCGTATCGCCCGTCGAATGCACCGCGCCGGACACCATACCGTCGGCGTCGTTGTTTTTGATCATCATGACGGCTTCATCTGTGGCTGTGAGTACTCGGCGCGTACGGACGGCGACGCCGCAGTAACGCTCGAGTTCGCTGGACAGCTGCTCGATTGGCAGCGTTTCCCAGGTCTCATCGGCATCTTCGGTGACGGCATATTCGGGAATTCGTTTCTCGATCGTCACCAAGGACCCGATCATAGCCGTGCCATGCGTGTATTCCAATGTCACCGGAGCGGGAATCAGGGTGAGACACGGCGTTGCGGCATCAGCCTTATATTCGAATGTGGGCACAGCTGTTCCTTTCATACTGTTTTTATTATCGTTCATCCGCTGACGGCAGGCGACACGCGGTCACGCCGCCATCAGCGGACGAATCGTTTGGTGAGGTACGGCGGCATACGCTATTTCACGGCACCGGTCGTCACACCCTTCATGATGTTGCGCTGGATGAGCATGAAGAACACCACCACCGGCAACGAGAAGGTCACCGAAGCGGCCATCTGCCCGCCGAAATCGGTGCCCATGGTGGGTGTCGAGAAGGACGACAGCCATACCGGCAGCGTGTACTTCGACTGGTCCTTCATGAACGTATAGGCGATCATGTAGTCGTTCCAGGCGTTGATGAACGCGAACACCGAGGTCGAGACGATGCCGGGCGCGGCCAGCGGGAAGGTGATCTTCCACAGGATCTGCCAGTCGTTCGCGCCTTCCACGGCCGCGGATTCGAAGATGTCCTTCGGGATGTTCAGGAAGAACCCGCGCATGTTCCAGATCGCGAACGGCAGCACCATGGCGATGTACGCCAGGATCAGGCCGCTGTATTTGTTGAGCAGGCCGAGCTGGTTGTAGATGATGATCTGCGGGATGATGCCGCCAGAGGTCATCTGGATGGCCAGCACGAACACCATGATCGGCTTGCGCCCGCGGAAGCGGTACAGGGTCAGGGCCGTGCACGCGAAGAACGCGACAATAATCGACAGGACGATCGAGAGGTGCATGGGCCAGAACACGGGGGTCGTGGTCATGATCTCATCGCGCGGCTTTACGGCGGTGATAATCATCCAGTAGACCGGGAAGAACCATACGACGCAGAACAGCAGGGCGAGGATAGTGGTGCCGGCGCGGCGCGCGATCTTGCCGGGGTTGGTTCGGCGGCGGGGCGGTGCAGACTGCGCTGCGCCATGCGATACGGCCCGTGGATTCTCAACACATTTCATAAGGACGACCCGCTATTTCAGGGATTCGCCAATATCAGCGTGCCAGTCGCCATTTCCGGCGTCGGCTATGGCAGCGCCACCCCTTCCCCACCGTCGACATCGACAACCGACTCGCTTCACGCAAGCTCACCGAGCATATGTTGGGGCGCGGGTATCGACGAATCGCCTATATCATCGGACCGTCGTACTTGCCGACGTCGACGCCGACGCCAGCGTGCCCGCAGCTGACCACCGTGCGCCAGCCAATGGACGCATTCGGCGTCAGCTTGGCTACCCTAGTGCTTGACCAGATCGAGGACCGGCCGTTCCAGCGCACGGGGCTCCTGCCCACCGAGGTCGTAGCCAGATAGGCGCGCAGAGAACGGTTCTCAATAATGTCTGTGCACACTTCTCTACGCCCGAAGCACACATGGAATATGCCCTAATCACTGCCATGTCGCCATTTGCGATGATGTGAGATTGTTATGTTCTTGTTCATTTGAGCGCACAGATACTACTGAGAACCGTTCTCTGCGCAAATAGACAATGTGGATAACTCCATAAGCTGGAACCACATTGCCCTGCCTGGCTTGCATTCAAGTCCAAATCAGCTTTACGGTCGCACCATGAGCTCTTTTATGCATGAGGATATTGTCGGCCGACGCCGAGCAGAACGTGAACGCTGCAATGATGCTGCGCGCCGTTCGAAAGGTCCATTGCTGGTGGGATACATCAATGCGGCCAACTACTACGGCGCGCCCATCCCCCGACATTGCACGCTATCTGTTGATGCCGTGCACGCCTGTGTTTCCAGTGCCAACAAACGCAGACGAATCAAAGGCGTGGTCTTCCATGTGTTTAAGGGAAAACTGGATATCCGCAAAAAGGATTATGAACAGTTCTGGATTGCCTCGCCGGTCATGATGTGGGCTCAGATGGCCCAATACTCTACATTGGAGGAACTTGCGGCCATTGGAGCCTCTTTGATGAGCCGCGATAAACGGCGCAGAATGGCCACTCGCAAGGATTTCGATACTTACTTGGAAATCAGTCCGCGGTTCATAGGTCGTAACAAATGCCACGAGGCACTGCCCTACATGACAGAGAACACGGATTCTCCGCCGGAAAACACGCTGTTTGGGATGCTGAAGGATTCAGGCTTGGGATGCCCCACCGCCAACTATCGCGTGAATATCGGCAACTCATACGTCATATTGGATATGGCATATCCGGACTGCCGCGTCGCGTTCGAATATCAGGGAGCCTATCACGCCGATCCGGCACAAATGCGAATCGACGCGGCAAAGCGAAACGCATTGCAACTGCTCGGCTGGATCGTCATTCTCGTCACTGCGGATGACCTGAGAACAGCCGACACGCGGCATCGTTTTATCGAGATGGCCCATGTCGTGGTGTCCCGGCAACGCAATCTCGCCGATTGGAACCGCTCATGGGCCATTACCTCTTAGCATCGCACCGACAATGCGCTATGCCGTTATTTACTGCGAGGCACCCGCCAGATATCGGGCTCAACGTAGATCTCCCATTCATACCAAGGCAGCGCGGCACGGCGTCCTCGTCCATGTGAATGGCCTGCAGGTTAATGAGCCTATCCACGCCGACAGTGCGCTCCATTGCCTCGACCACCAGGTCGCGGGTGCTGTGGTCAAGCGATTCGCCCACCAGCAGCGAACCGGACTTAAACGCCAACGCCGCCTACAAAAGTGTGAGGCTGCGCAGGCTCACACTGCCAACAGCCGTTCAGCCAACCCTCGGAAGGTCTGGCCAATGCCATCCGTACGCAAAGCGCCGTCGGCGTCCAGCACCGCCGGCCGGCCGGCCTCGCCGGTCTCGCGCACTTCGGGTTCCAGCGGCAGCTGGGCCATCAGCGGCACGTCATAGCCCAGCGCCTGAGTGAGCTGTTCAGACACGCGCTGACCGCCGCCGGCACCGAAAATCTCCAGCTTCTCGCCCTTGTGCTCGTAGTAGCTCATGTTCTCCACCACGCCACGCACCTTCATCGGCACCTGCAGCGCCACCAAGCCGGAACGCACCGCAATATCCGAAGCGGACGGCTGCGGCGTGGTCACCACCACCAGTTCGGCATTCGGCAGCGCCTGCGCCACCGAAATCGCCATATCGCCGGTGCCGGGCGCAAGATCGAGCAGCAGCACATCCGGCTCGCCCCACCACACATCGGACAGGAACTGCTCCAATGAGCGTTGCAGTCTGGGTCCGCGCCACAGGATCGCACGGTCCGCGCCCGCGAACATGCCGATTGAAATAAGCTTCACGCCCCATGCGGTCACCGGCATGAGCATGCCGTTCAGATTCGTGGGCTGCGTATGCACGCCGAACAGGCGAGGCAGGGAGAATCCGTAGATGTCCGCGTCGATGGCGGCGGTGTCGTAGCCAAGCGCGGCGAAAGTGGCTGCAAGATTGGCGGTTACGGAGGACTTGCCTACACCGCCCTTGCCGGATGCGATGGCGAAGATGCGCGTCTTGATACCGGGTTTGCTGAACGGATTCTGCCGGCGCTCTGCTTTGAGCGTCTGCACGAGACTGGTCAGCTTGTCCTGTGGCATGGAGCTGACCTCGATATGCGGAACAAGCGTGACGTTAGGGGAGCCGGGCGCCACGTAGGATCGGACCGTACCGTTGATCTGATTGGTGATGGTTTCGCTCAACGGGCAATCCTTGACGGTGAGCTCCACATGCACGGTTACGTCGATGATGCCGTCGCCGTTCTCGTCGACGGTGCCGGACGGCATGGCCTCGATCGACGTGATCATGCCCAGATCGGTGACGGAACGGCCCAGTTCCGGGTCGATGACATGGCTGAGTCGTTCGAAAATATTCGCTTCGATGGTGTGAATGTCGTTCATGATCCTCCTGTGTGCGCCTACCACCTTAGCGGGTGGCCCCGTGCCACGCCAGAACCGTGTTCGGCCGCCTGCATGTTCACCGCGCATCATAGGTAGAACATGCACCGGAAACACAGACGGCCGAATCAATGGCGTTGCTCGGATATGCGAAACGAAAACGGAAAACCGCTATTCCTCAGCGGAGACATGGTTCGCACGCCAGATATCCGGTTCTACATAGATCTCCCACTCATACCAGGGCAATGCGGCGCGAATGTTCTTCTCGATCTTGTCGACAGTCTCCACATCGTAGTCGCGGTCCAACTTGGACGTCTGCACCTTCAAGCACAGCAGCACGGCATCCTCATCCATGTGAATCGCCTGCATATTGATAAGCCGTTCCACGCCAGGCGTATTGTTCACCGCCTGCGAAAGCAGCTTGTGCGTACGCGGATCCACATCCTCGCCGAGCAACAGAGAACCGGATTTGAACGCCAGCGCGGCGGAACCGATCACCAGCACCAGGCCGACCATCAGACCACCGATCGTATCGTACAGTTCATCACCGGTCAGCATCGAGCAGCCGATGCCAAGACCGGCGAACAGCAGGCCGATCAGCGCGAGCGTGTCCTCCATCATCACGGACGCGAGTTCGGCGGACTTGGTGCGCTTCCAGAAGCCGATCAGCGAATCCTTCTCCACTTTCACGCGATCCATGCGCTCGCGAGCCTCCTTGATGGACGTGTGCAGGCCGTAGCCTTCAAGACAGGCGGAGATCACGACCACGGCCAGCGCGGCGAGCAGTTCAAGCGAGTCGACCTGGCGGTCCACGGAACCGTCGAGCAATCCGATGAGCTTCTTCGTCGCCTGACTGACGGCGAACACGCCACCGACGAAGAACAGCAGCGTGGCGACGATGAAGCTGGCAAGATATTTCGCACGATGCATGCCGAAAGGGTGGTCGCCTTTTGATTTGCGGTCGGAAGCACGGTCGCCGAACATGAGCACGATCTCGTTCGCGCAATCAGCCACGGAATGCACCGATTCGGAGAACATGGAGGATGATCCGGTGAAAGCGGCTGCGGCGAATTTCGCGCAGG
>OGQR01002336.1_pt1 | contig 11521 bp, 14 predicted proteins | sample 1553271 | NCBI WGS metagenome assembly OGQR01 (sample SAMEA2579970, study PRJEB22360) | human gut metagenome | biome: human gut; feature: human-associated habitat; material: faeces | place: Denmark | collected 2008/2010 | reverse complement strand
GCCAGAGGCTCCCCTACTAGGGGAGCTGTCGAGCGACAGCGAGACTGAGAGGTTGTACTTTGCAGGCAGCCTCTTATTTTTATATCAAAAAGAAACGATCACTCTCCGACAATGAGCCGCACGGCACCGTAAATACCGGCGTCGTTGCCGAGGCTTGCGGCCTTGATGGGCGTCTCGCGGCAGGACTTGAAGGCGTAGGTCTTGAAGTGCTCCACCAGCGGGTCGAAGAGGACGTCGCCTGCGCGGGCCACGCCGCCGCCGATGAGGAACATCTCGGGGTCGGTGGTGCTGGCAATGGAGGCCAGAGCCATACCGAGGGTGTCGGTCATCTCGTCCACCTCGCGGGCAGCGAGGGCGTCGCCGTTGCGGGCGGCATCAAAGACGTCCTTGGCCTCAAAATCCTTGCCGCGCAGGACGCAGTCTGCGTCGGGGTTTTCGTCCAGCAGCTTCTTCATGCAGCGGACGACGCCGGTGGCGCTGGAATACTGCTCGAGGCAGCCGTGCTTGCCGCAGCCGCAGGTGGCCGTCTCGTGACGGTTGACGGTGATGTGGCCGATCTCGCCGCCGGCACCGTGTGCGCCGTCGATGACCTTGCCGTTGACGATGACGCCGCCGCCGACGCCGGTACCCAGCGTGACCATGACTGCGCTGCGGCAGCCCTTGGCCGTACCCATCCAGATCTCACCCAGAGCAGCCACGTTGGCGTCGTTGCCCACCAGCACTTTCATGCCGTCCAGCAGGCCGGACAGCTGGGCCGAGACGTTCCGTTCGCCCCAGCCACCAAGGTTGGCGCAGATGATGGGGACGACGCGGCTGTCCAGCACGGGGCCGGGGACGCCGATGCCGACGCCCTCCACCTGCTCGGAGGTGATCTCCTTCTCGGCCATCTTGGCGTGGATGGCGTCGGCCAGATTCTCGAGGATGTGCTCACCGGCGTTGGAGGTATCGGTGGGGACTTCCCACTTTTCCAGCAGAGCGCCCGAGGTGGTGAACAGGCCGACCTTGGCCGTGGTGCCGCCGAGGTCGATGCCGAATGCGTATTCTTTCATAACTCATTTACCCCTTTTTTCTGCGGCGGTCGCCCGCCGGTTATCATTTGACATCAGTATAACATACTCCGGGCCAAAAGAGCAGGGGGCGGGCCGGTTTTTATGCAATCAGACGGAAATAACACCGCCTTTTTGGCAGAATGGCATAAAACAGGCCGGAAAAAAGCGCACCCTGCAAGCAGCAGAGTGCGCTTTCGTGACGGATGAAAAAGCCTTAGTCCTCGTCTTCCTCTTCCGCGTCCTCTTCGTCATCGCCGTCTTCAGAGCGGGGCTTGTAGAAGATGCCGCTCAGGAAGATGCTGACAAAGTAGAGCAGCACCATGGGGATAGCTACCATGCACTGGGACACGATGTCCGGCGGGGTGACGACAGCTGCGATGAAGAAGATGAGCACGATGGCAACGCCCCGGCCCTTTTTCAAGATCTCGGGGTTGGCGATGCCCATCTTGGAGAGGATGATGGTGACCAGAGGCATCTCAAACACACAGCCAAAGATGATGAACATGGTCAGGCAGAGGCTGACATAGCTCTCGATACTGGTAGTGGTCTGGATGTAGTCGGCGCCCTCGATGCCGGTGCTGAGGAACCGGAGCATGAAGGGCATCATGAGCTTGTAGGCGAACATCACGCCCACCACAAAGAGGGCCAGACCCAGCAGGATGACCAGCTTGAGGAAGAAGGTCTCGCTCTTTTTCAGGCCGGGCTTTGCAAAGGCGTACACCTGATACAGCGCCACAGGCACTGTGACGACCACAGCCGCCAGCAGGGAGACGCGGAAATACTGCATCAGCTTTTCCTGCGGGGCGATGGACACGAAGGTGTAGAACCCCTGGCCCATGGCGGTCAGCAGGTCGATGAGGCGGTCGGCGTAAGCCAGTGTGACCACGACCGCCGCCACGAACACCACGGCGCAGACGATCAGCCGGTTGCGCAGCTCTTTCAGGTGGCCCGTCAGCGTCATGTTGCCGTCGTCAGGCATGACTTCGGCTTTCTTTTTGCGCTTTACGTTCGTAGCCACAGATTACTCCTCGTCGTCCTTCTTCTCAGTCTTGGTCTCGGCCTTGGCAGTGGTCGCGTCCTCGTCTTCGGACTCCTCCATGCCCTTCTTGAAGTTGTTCATGGTCTTGCCGAACATCTTGCCCAGCTTCGGCAGGTTCTTGGGTCCAAAGATGAGCAGGACGACGACCAGGATGATAAGCAGCTCGTTAGTACCAATACGCATAATAATGATCTCCTTTTTACTTTGCCGCGCCGCGAGGCGGGCTGATTACAATGTATAAGGCAACCGCGGGCGCGGGTGCATCGGTGGGGGGATTAAGCCTTTGCCTCTTCGGCAGGTGCGGCTTCGGCAGCGGGGGCGGCTTCTTCGGCCACGGGTGCTGCCTCTGCGGGGGCGTCGGTCTTTTCCTCGGCCTTCACAGGCTCAGCAGCAGGGGTCTCCTCTGCCTTGGGAGCTTCGGCTGCGGGCGCCTCAGCAGGAGTCTCCTCGGGCAGCTCCTCGACTTCTTCCAGCTCGGTGACTTCCTCAGCCTGCTCGGCCTTGGCGGCCTCTTCCTTGCTGGTCTTGCCGATGCCGGTAAAGCTCTTGGTGACATCCTTCACGCTGTTGTCGATGTCCTTCTTGATGTCGGTCAGGGGGGCAACGGCTTCCTTGAGGGGGGCCTGGATCTCGTTCAGAGGCTCCACGACGTTCTTCTGAATCTCCTCAGAGGCAGCGCCGGTGTACTTCTTCAGCTCGCGCAGCATTTTGCCCAGCTTCTTTGCGTAGACGGGCAGCTGGTCGGGGCCGATGAAGACGAACGCGATGACCACGATGACCACGAGTTCCCAAAAACCAATTTTCATATTCTTCCGATTCCTTTCCTCAGCCGCCCGGGAGAGCGGCGATATGGAGTGTGCTGTCAGGGACTTTCGGCGCGCACCGCGCCTTTGATGCCATACATATACCGAAGATGCATGAACGGAATATGAATTTAATATGAATTGTTCGTGAACAAAAGAGCAATTCAGACGAAAATGCATCGAATGAGTAGAAATTCAGAAAAATAATACAAAATGGAATGCAAACCTGCTCAGCGGACTGTGTTCGTCAGGGTGCCGATGCCCTCGATCTCGCAGCGAACTTCGTCGCCCGGTTTGAGGAAGCAGGGCGGCTCCATGCCCATGCCGACGCCCGCCGGGGTGCCGGTGGCGATGATAGTACCGGCCTTGAGGGTCATGCCCTGCGAAAGCTCTGCAATGACATGGTCAATGTCGAAGATCTGCAGGCCGGTGTTGGAGTCCTGCCGCTTTTCGCCGTTGACGAAGCACCGGATGGGCAGCTTGGGCGGGTAGGTGTCGAACTCGTCTGCCGTGACGATGCAGGGGCCGATGGGAGTGAAGCCGTCGAGGCTCTTGCCGAAATACCACTGCTTGTGGGCGGTCTGGACATCCCGTGCGGAGACATCGTTCAGGATGGTGTAGCCGAAGACGTAGTCTTTCGTCTGACCTGCGGGAACGTCCTTCGCGTCCTTTCCCAGAACGACGGCCAGTTCACACTCGTAGTCCAGCTTTTTCACGAGGTCGGTATGGGCCTCGATGAAGCCGCCGTCCGGCACGGCCCGGGTGACCCGCTTGGAAAAGTAAATGGCGTCCTGATGTTTGGTCGCAAAAGCGTCGGCGGAGTATTTCTCGGCCTCGTCGGAGTGGGCCATGTAGTTGATGCCCAGACAGATGACGTCCTGCGCCGGAGACGGGATGGGGCTTTCCGGCGTGACGGCCTCAATAGGCAGCGCCGGGATGCCTGCGATGGCCAGCGAAAGCCCGGCCCGCACCTGCGGGGTCAGGAACGGGATGGCGTCGGACAATGTCTCGTAAGAAAGGCCCAGCCAGCTCAGGGGCCAGACCTGACGGCCATCGGCAGAGAGGATGGCCGGGTCTTCCACGCCGTCGGGCAGACGGCAGGTGATGAAACGCATAGAAAAGCCTCCTTCTCAGTGCCGATACGCGATAGCCTTCTGGATGCGGTCGGCTTCGGCGGGGCCGGCCAGCTGGCGCACCAGCTCGAGGGCAAACGGGATAGCGCCGCCGAGGCCGTAGCTGGTGGTGATGTTGCCGTCTACGACGACTTCCTCATCGTGGACGATGGCACCGGCCAGCTTGTCCTGAAATCCGGCGTGGGCGGTGGCGTTCCTGCCTTCCAGCAGGCCGAGGCTGGCGAGGACGCTGGGCGCGGCGCAGATGGCGGCGACCTTCTTGCCTGCCTTGGCAAAAGAAACGCAGGTGTCGGTGACGGTCTTGTTCTCGGCGAGGTTGGGCGTACCCGGGATGCCGCCGGGCAGGATGACCATGTCTACGTCGCTGTAATCCACATCCTCGGCCAGCGCGTCGGCGTTCAGGTGGATGCCGTGGCTGCTGACGAGGGCGCGGCGGCCCATGGCGGACGCAATGATGACTTCGACCCTGGCGCGGCGGAGAAGGTCGGCCACCAGCAGGGCCTCGCACTCCTCGGTGCCGTCGGCAAAAAACAGAACAGCTTTGCTCATAATCAGATACTCCTTTTATAAATCAAAGAAAAAGCGCACCGCAGGCGGGGCGTCCCCGGCCCGCAGTGCGCCAGCGGTCAGTAGAAATTCAGTCTTCGGTGTCAGCGGAGACGCCGTTCTTTTCCAGAATGCGGCGCAGGACGCTGTCATCCCGGCCCAGCACACGGCTCACGCGGCTGATGATGGCGCTGGATGCGCCGATGTTGCCCATGATGCTGGTGTAGCTCTGCTTGCGCATGAGCTTTTCGGCGATGTTGTAGCGCTGCTCCATCGCGCTCAGCTCTGCGTAGCTGCATACATCCTGCAAGAAGCGGTAGCACTCCTCGGGCGTCTCAAGCTCCAGAAAAGCGGCATACAGGCCGGATTTTCCGGTCGGATGGTCCTTTGCCATATACAGTTCCTCCCCGGTCATTCAATGATGTTGGACCCGCAGACGGGTACTTCAATACACTACTTTAGTGTAGTACAAATGAGCAGAAAAAGCAATGGCCTTTGCAGGAAATTTACAACATCCGCTCAAAAATCAGCTCGTTGCGCTCGATGCCGCCCTCACTCTCGGCAGGGCCGAGGGAGCGGTAGCCCCGGGCCTTGAAGAACTGCTGCACCGGCAGGGCCTTGGCATTGACGCCGCACCAGACGCGGCCCCGGCCTTCGCCCCGGGCCAGACGCTCGCAGGACGCCACGATGTCCCGGCCGATGGCCTTGCCGCGGTATTCGGGCTTGAGGTAGAGGTGGAGCAGATGGAGCGAAGTGTTCTCCATCTTCCATGCGAAGTAGCCGATGAGGCTGCTGCCGAGGAAGACGAGGAAGTAGTTCACATCGTTGTCGATGTCCTCTTCGATAGCGTCGGCGCTCTGCAGACTGTCCACGAGAGCGTCCAGCTGCTTTGCGGGGAAATAGCGTTTGTAGACCTCGTGCCAGACCTCGCTGGCAAGGTCGGCGGTCATGTGGATGTATTTGGCCTTGGCGACCAGCTTGTAATCGGGTTTCATAGTCCTCCTGAAAAATAGCGCGGAACTGCGCACGATAAGGTTCGGCGGGAAATCGCTTTACAATATACAGTGTACCACATCCGGCCCCCGGGTGTAAAGCAAAAAGGCTGCCGTACCCGCAAAGAGTACGGCAGCCTTGATGGCTTTTTCGACGTCCTCAGACGTGATGCGTTTTACAGCGCAGCCTTGAAGTTGTGATGAGTGGAGCTGTAACGGACAACTGCTTCCATCAGGGTGACAGGCCACAGCAGGACCTTGCCAACCATCTCAGCCGGCTTGACGCATACCGTCTCCATGCTGTTGATGCCGAACAGGACCAAACAAGCGATACCGCAGCCCAGAATGTAGTAATACATAGTCAAACCTCCTATATTTTTCTCACAGGCCCGCAGTGTGCGGAGCCTGAAGCTCGTTGTTACGGGGGCGCTTTCCGCTCCCTGCAAGCTTACTATACACCGGTTTTGAAATAAAGTCAATAGCAGAAAACGTGAAACAAATTAAAGCTCTTTCTGAAATGCAATATCTATCATTAAAGTAAAGTGCCGAAGTGAGTTTTGATTTATAAAACTGAAGTCACTGCACTGAACTGGCCTTGCAGCAGGGACAGTTCGGCCCGTTTTGGAGCTGAAACGGGCCGAAAACGGGGGTGCTGTTCTTGGAGCAAAAACAGGGTGGAAAACGAAAGCTGCGGGGTCGTTTTTGAGATGTATACAAGTGAGCTCCGGCGGTGGAATCCGGGCCGGAGGGTAAAGTGAGGAAATCTCAGCAAAACGAGCAGAATGCATAAAGAAATCCACAAAAATTATGGAAAACTATTCTTGCTGCCCAAACCAAAATGCGCTATAATAGGAGCATCAAAAGTCTACGCTGAAAGGAGAACGCAGTTATGGCAAAGGCATCGCAGGTCGTATTATCAGAAAATGAATTTTACCTCATCAAGGCCCCCAATGGAAAGGTGCTGGAAGTAAAGAACTTCAACACGGAGAACGGCGCTGCGATCCGTCTGTGGGACTACGCAGGTCATCCGTGGCAGCAGTGGAAATTCGTGGATGCAGGCGAAGGACGCTGGCGCATCCAGAACCGTTTTACCGGCAAAATGATGGACCTCGCTCTCGGCGGCGTGGTGGAAGGCACCTGGCTCCATCAGTGGGGCCGCACCAGCGGACTGAGCCAGTGCTGGGCGCTCGAGCCTACCCGCAATGGCTGGACCCGCATCCGCAACGTGCTGGCCGACAAGTACATCGACCTTGTGGGCATGAACACCTCCAACGGTGCGCAGGCGCAGATCTGGAACTTCGTCTCGGGCGGCAATCAGGAGTGGAACCTTGAGCGTGTGGACCCCACCGTCCAGCAGACCCGGGCCAAGGCCGAAGAGGCCCATGATCCGGAGCCGACGCCCTCCCAGCGCAAACATCAGAACGACCTCGTCCGCAAGCTGAACAATGCGGGCAAGGGCCGCGCAGGCCGCAAGGCATAAACGCATAAAAACAGCGCCCCGCAGGGGTCATCTGCGGGGCGCTTTGCTGTTAAAAGAAAGGGAAAGTAAGATGAATCTTGGGGCCTTTATGAATCCGGAATACCCGATCTTCAGCACGACGCTGTGCTATCTGGAGCGGGACGACGCCTATCTGATGCTCCACCGTGTGAAGAAGGAGGACGACTACAACCACGACAAATGGGTGGGCGTCGGCGGAAAATTCGAGCGGTTCGAGAGCCCGGAGGACTGCCTTCTCCGTGAAGTGAAGGAAGAGACGGGCCTGACGCTGACCCACTGGCGCAGCCGGGGCCTGCTGACCTTCATCTGGGGCAATATGACCGAGTTCATCCACCTCTACACTGCCGACGGGTGGACGGGCGAGATGATACAGGGCGATGCCTGCCGGGAAGGCGTGCTGGAATGGGTGCCGAAGGAAAAGGTGGAGCAGCTGCCCATCTGGGAGGGCGATAAAATTTTCTTCAAGCTGCTCAACGAGGAACATCCGTGGTTCTCCCTCAAGCTGGTGTATGAGGGGGATGTCCTCCGGCAGGCGGTGCTGGATGGAAAAAGAGTGGTATAAACAGGAAAAAGCCTGCTGTCGGCAGGCTTTTTCTATACGCTCAGTTCAGTTTCAGGTCGCCGTCCTTGATCCAGCCAAGCTTGCGCTCGATCTCGCAGAAGAGGACGCTGAGCACGGCAGGCAGGACGAAGCAGATGAGGACGAGGGCAGCCCAGTCCATCGGGGTGATGGCGGCCTTGGTGCCGGCGGCAATGTCGCTGACCCAGCCGGTGTAGACGCCGATCTGGCCCACGAGGCCGCAGGTACCCATGCCGGAAGAAACGGCGGCACCGTTCATCTCCATGTGGAAGACGCAGGTGGCCAGAGGGCCGGTGATGGCGCTGGCCAGCGTGGGGGCGATCCAGATACGGGGATTCTTTACGATGTTGCCCATCTGGAGCATACTGGTGCCCAGGCCCTGGCTGACCAGACCGCCCACGCCGTTTTCCTTAAAGCTCATCACGGCAAAGCCGACCATCTGGGCGCAGCAGCCCGCAACGGCAGCGCCGCCCGCCAGACCGGTCAGGTTGAGCGCCGCGCAGATGGCTGCGCTGGAAATGGGCAAAGTCAGCGCAATGCCAACCAGCACCGAAACCAGAATGCCCATCAGCAGGGGCTGCAGCTCAGTGGCCCACATGATCACGCTGCCCACCGCAGAAGCCGCCGCGCCGATGGCAGGGGCAAACAGCACACTCAGACCCGTGCCCACCAGAATGGTGACCGCCGGGGTAACGATGATATCGACTTTGGTCTCTTTGCTGACAAGCTTGCCGCACTCTGCCGAAACAATGGCGATAAAGTATACGGCCAGGGGGCCGCCTGCACCGCCCAGGCTGTTGGCAGCACTGCCCACAGCGATCAGGCTGAACAGCACCAGCGGCGGGGTGTGCAGGGCGTAACCGATGGAAGCCGCCATGGCAGGCCCGGCCACGCTCTGGGCGAAAGTACCGGCATCCACCAAAAACTGCAGGCCGATCTGCTCGCCCAGCGTTTTAATGATGGTGCCGATCAGCAAACTGGCAAACAGGCCCTGAGCCATAGCGCCCATGGCATCGATGCCGTAGCGATGCGCCGAGAACACAACGTCCTTGCGCTTCAAAAATTCCTTAAGCTTTCCCATACTCTTGCTCCTCTCAGATATCTTTCAGCATTGTACCGCCGAAGTTGTCATGTGTCAAGACACAAATCATGACAATAGTTTTCCACCAAGAGCGGGCAGATTGCGGGCGGTTGTCAAAGATCGGTTTTTGCGGTACAATAATACCAATCTTTTGGCCGGGCGTTTGCCCTGCTGGAATTGGGGGATTTTGTATGGTTGAAACGTTTGATGTCAGCATTACCCCGTACGGGCTGACCCGCCGGACTTTTGTTTACCTGCCGGATGACTGGCAGACTTCCGGCAAAAAATATCCCGTACTCTATATGTTTGACGGCCACAACCTGTTTTTTGACTCCACCGCCACATACGGCACCTGCTGGGGGCTGAAAGAATACTGTGACGCCCACCCCAACTGGATCATTGCCGCACCGGAGTGCAACCACGAGGGCAACAAGCGGCTGGAAGAATACTGTCCCTACCAGTCGGACTGGTTCGGCGGCATTACGGGCACTGGGCATGAATACATGGAGTGGCTGACCAAAGAGTTCAAGCCGATGATGGACAAGCGCTACCCCACCCTGCCTGGCCGCGCCAACACGGCCATTGGCGGCAGCAGCATGGGCGGCCTGATGAGCCTGTACGCCATCACCGTTTACAACAAAGTGTTTTCCAAAGCAGCATGCCTGTCACCCTCGGTGCGGCTGTGCATGCCGGAGCTGCGGCAGGAGATTGCCAACGCCACGATCCGCCCCGGCACCCGTGTTTATCTGAGCTGGGGCGAAAAAGAGAGCGATAAGCCCGGTGCTTTGGGCGAATACACCGCCAATGCGCTGGAAGTATGCCGCGCGCTGCTGGGCAAAGGCGCCGCCGTTGACCCCTATATGCAGCCGGACGGCACCCACTGCGAAGCCTGCTGGGCCAAGCAGGTGCCTGCATGCATGGACTTTTTGTTTGGTGGCAAGTATGAGTAAAAAGAAAAAGCGCAGCACCCCCGCGGCTGCCCCTGCCGAACCGGCCAAAGCGGAACACACCCAGCCGGAAGAACCCGCCGTCAGCAGCACGGCCCGCTGGATGGGTGCTTTGTGCTACCTGAGTATCCTGATTTTGATTCCCGCCTGCACCAAATGGCGGCAGGATGAATTTGTACGGTTCCACCTGAACCAAGGGCTGATGGTGTTGATGCTGGCAACCATCTGCGCCGCGCTTGGGTTTGTTCCGGTGCTAGAGCAGGTTGCGTTGAGCCTGACGCTGCTGGTAGATGTGCTTTCGCTGGTGGGGCTTATCACGGCGCTGCGCCGCCGGGCCGCACCCCTGCCGTTCATTGGCCTGCTGGTCGCGCGGTTCCACCCATTTTAATTCGTATATTTTATTTGTATTTTCCAGATTGTATTATTCAGAAGAGTTTTAGTCATATTCGTATATTTGTTTTATATTATTCAAATTGTATTATTTTGTAAAGGAGTGTTTTGTATGAGCAAAGCTGTTATCTTTTTTGCGCCCGGCCTGGAAGAGTGCGAGGGCCTTTTGTGCGTGGATCTGCTGCGCCGTTCCGGTGTGGAAGTAACGATTGCTGCCGTTGGCGGCGAAAAGATCGTCAAATCTGCCCGCAGCATCAGCGTTGTGGCGGATGCCCTGGCCGAAGAGCTGGATTATTCCGCTTTTGATGCCGTCATCCTGCCCGGCGGCATTCCGGGTGTGGACAACCTGAAAGCCGATGCCACGGTGCGCAAGGTCTGCACCGAGTTTGCCGCCGCAGGCAAGGTCGTGGCCGCAATCTGCGCCGCACCGTCTGTGTTGGCGGCGTTCGGCATTTTGCAGGGCAAAAAGGCAACGGTTTACCCCGGCATGGAAGATAAACTGACCGCCGCCGGGGCCGAGTACACCGGCCTGCCCATCACGCTGGACGGCAACATCATTACCGGCGAAGCGCTGGGTGCGGCCATCCCCTTTGCGCTGGCCCTCGCCAGCCGCCTGGCCGGGCAGCAAGCATCCAACGCCGTGAAGCAGGGCATTGTGTACCGGTATTGATTTGAAGTAAAGCGTTATAAAACACACAAACCCGCCAGCGGGCGGCAGCGTATCTGTGCTGCCCGCTGGCGGGTTGTTTTTGGGTAGTTGCTGTTTACGCAAACAGGGCCTTGTCGTATATCTCATTATGTTATGGCATATCCCAATTTTTCAGCAACCACTTTCCCCAGTGTTGTCTTTCCACTTCCGGACGGACCAATAATCATGATTCCTGTTGACATATTTACTTCCCGCTTTATCTTCTTCTCCGCCCATTCCCCACAATCTTTTCAAAGTCGATATTCATACCATTCCGTATCTATTTTCTTGAACCCAACGGACAAAAACATCCGCTGGCTCTGCGTGTTGAAGGGGGAAATATTGGCTTTTACCCGTTCCATCCCCTTTTCCCCTGCCAGCTTTATCATCTCCAAAACGCACCGCCGCCCGATGTGCTGGTTCTGGAACGCTTTGCTTACCACAATGGCAATTTCCGCATTATCCTGCAGGGAAACATCCCCGACCAATTCGCCCTCGTATTCGATATAATAGCAGTCGCCATGGGTGCTGAGATAATCGTACATGCGGCGTAAAAGTTCCATATCGTATGGTGCATCCCGGTTATCCACCTGCTTGCAGACATCCCTGTCCCGATACCACGGCAGGGACACCGCATCATTCCGATAATAGGGAATCAGCCGGATTTGGTTGCCGATGATTCGTTCTATCATTTTGGGAGTTCTCCGCAGACTTTTATTGATTTTAGGCAATACCGCATAATTCTAAGTGCCGATACGGCGAGCGAGGTGCGGCA
>OGQR01002334.1_pt1 | contig 11532 bp, 16 predicted proteins | sample 1553271 | NCBI WGS metagenome assembly OGQR01 (sample SAMEA2579970, study PRJEB22360) | human gut metagenome | biome: human gut; feature: human-associated habitat; material: faeces | place: Denmark | collected 2008/2010 | reverse complement strand
GGCTCGATGTCGTGGATGACCAGACCGACGGTCAGTCCCAGCCAGCGGTAGACCTTGCCCATCTCTTCCGAGTCACGCTTTGCAAGGTAGTCGTTGACGGTGACAACATGGACGCCCTTTCCGGTCAGCACATTCAGGTAAACCGGCAGGGTAGCAACCAGTGTCTTACCTTCACCGGTCTTCATCTCTGCGATACGGCCCTGATGAAGAATGATACCACCGATGATCTGTACACGGTAATGTTCCATATTCAGTACGCGTCGTGCAGATTCACGAACGGTAGCGTATGCCTCAGGAAGCAGGTCATCCAGAGTCTCTCCTTCTGCCAGTCTTTTTTTGTATACTAATAGTACAAGCCTAGATAATAAAATTACTGTGACATTACTACCTACTACTTTCATACCAAATCTTTAGATTAATGGTAGAACTGGAGATGTCGTAATTAATAGAGGTACTTTCAAAGGAAGTATGGCAAATAATTGGTACAAAGTGGAACTATCTGGAAGTGATACTAATACATTAGCTATTGGAGAAGGAGATACATACATAACTATTACTGGAAATGGAACATCACCAAATACTATGCGTATACAACTACCGTCATATACATATAGTTCCTCTTTAGTAGGAAAAGTACTAACTACATTCCATGTAATTAATTTGTCCGGCTCTGTATTAGATTTTAATAATATTGTAGGACGTATATTTCCAGCGTATACTTTTCCAGGTGGAAATGAATATTCTAATGTGTTTGTGAAATAGTATGGCAAATTAGATGTTGCTATAGTTATAGGAGGTTTTCCTGTACTTTATTATTTCTATGTATTAAACCCATGGGACTTCGAATTAAGTGATGCATACACTTCTGGAACACAAAACCCTGTATCAAAAACGTTTGGATAATGGTCACAAAAGTAGATAATAAATTGAGATACTCTGTTAAAATAAATTACAGAGATGTTTTAGCATCTATTTGTGTAAATGAACTAACATCTTTACTTAGTAAAGTAGATTTCGTTCAAGATCAGTAGATGCTGAAAGCTATGATCTGTCATTGCAAAAGACAGATAGGGACAGACATTCCACTAGGATTTACTACTATATGTAATCTGTTCACTCCTTATACAGAACCTGAATGTTTACACGGTAGAGTAATATACAACCTATTCCAATTAGGAGGAGGTATAGAAGAAGCGCCTATTGATGGTAAGTAGTATGCTAGACAAAATGCTAAATGGAGTGAAGTTACAGGCGGAGGTGGAGGAGAAATTGAAACAAACACTCCTCTAGTTAAACCAATTATGACAGTATTGTGGACTAATAAGAGAACCGGTAATACTAGTAATTCATTAAACATTAATACTGAAATAGGGGATACCTATAAATGGAGTGGTAACTATATGTGGCAATCAAAGAAAAATTATAAAGATCCTGAAACTATGGAAAGTAATGTGTTTATTAACAGAAGATGGAATACAATCTCCTACAGTAGAGATGGAAACATTATCTAATACTAATTACTATGTAACACTTAAAGCTCCTAAAACTGGTTATGAAATAGTAGATGGGCAGTTAGTACCGGCTACTGGAGATGACGAAGAAACAGTAAATAGTAAAATTACATTCCTATATCCTGTTTATTATGGAGTAGAAGGTAATATGAATAAACAATTAGTTTCTTCTAACAACATAACTATATCCAATATAACTACTAGTGACAGTGAATATTTTGTGTACAAATATCCTAGTAATTTTCCTAAGCTAACTACTATTACTTAGAATGATGCTTATAATGTTACACAAGCATTTAACTATAGTGAAGAATCATTCACAACTGATACAGGACTTAAATTAACAATGAGAGTATATACTTCTGCTAATCCAGGAGCATTTACTAATGCTAAACTAAACTTTAAATGACAGAGAGTATAATCACATTCCCGTCGAAGATTGGTAGTAATAACCCTAAAGCCTATGGGGCAGTTAATGCGACATAGGTTTCTGGGCATAAATAGGTTTTTACTACTAGTGATCTGTATACTATTTCTGATTCTATACTTAGCGAAAGTAAAGATAACACTAATAATGATGCTATAGGTTAGAGGTGGTTTGTACAGAGTTCATAGGCTTATTACCAATTAATCAGCTGGGAAAATAGAAATAATAGTAGAGGTTGGTCAGTAGTGCAAGGCGGGAGTGGTGATGAAGGTACTAACATTGTTATATCTGATACTCCGCCTTTAGATACTAATGATATATGGGCAGATGACTCTGAAAAGTCAATTCCTGAATATGTGAATGAAGACTTATAGAGTTTGATATAGGCAGTTAATGCTATTCAACAACAGATAAAGAAATATGAATATGCATTTAACAATCAATTAAGTTCTGGAAATTTTACTAATAATGCTGCTGATGCTATTACTAGTGTAGAACCAGAATAGCCTGTAGAATATACAGAAGAATAGAACTTAAAATATATAGGTACTAATACGGCTAGAGATCCTGAGTATCCAGCATACTCTGAAACTATGATACCTAACCTTAAACATTTGTGTATTAAGGCTGGTAAGTATACTGACCTATTAAATAATCAAGATAAATTTTTAAATAATGAATTATTGTGGTGTACCGATACCCAAAGACTTTATATTAAAAGTGAAGGTAACCTTGTATGGATTAATAAATCCGGAGGTGGTGGAGGTGAAGACCCAGACCCAGGAGATGAAGGCATGACTAAAGATGATTTAGATAAACTGGACTATATTGGATTTGTAGCTCCAAGTGGACAAACTTATCGTGTTAAGGTAAGTAATGATGGTAAACTTATTGTTTACATGAAAGAACTCGATACACCTCAAGCAGAACCGACTGGAGGACAAACAGATCCTAGTACTGGCTGGGTGTATGTAACTTCTTTGTATTTACAGAAATTATATATCAATAGTTTATACTGTGGAGGACTAACTGCAGATGAACATAGCTATAATTACTGTTCACATAATTTTGTAGAATTATCCAATCTAACTGATGCGGATATTAATCTAAATGGGCTATCGTTATAGTACTCTAGTGGTGGTACTAATTGGGAAGTTCTTCCCCTTGAAGGGCTAATTAAAAAAGGAGAAACATTTCTTATTAGAGGAGCGCAATGCTCAGTAATGGATGCAAATACTACTCGTATCAAAGTAAACAGTTATGATATGGAATGGTATGCTAAAGACGGACAGTTAATTAAGTTTGATAATACTAAAGCAAAGTTTTATCTTACTTGGGGTGATACTCCTTCTAGTGTAGCATCTCCATATAGTAATGTTGGAGGAAGTTATAAAGTAAGTAAAGGATATATAGATTTAGTGGGATTAAATAAAGAAAATGCCGGTGATGCAGATACTATTGATGCTAAAGAAAATAATCCATATGCTTATCTCAATTCCAACAGATTATTTACTAAGTATTATAGTATGGACCCAGTAAGTCAAGCTACTAAATCGTTGGATAAGAGAAATAATGCCAATGATTGGTATTTCGTAGATTTGACTAAAGATATTATTCCTATGATAGAATCTTATACTCCTAAGGCTACTTATGAGCATAAAAATATATTCTATAATAAAACCAAACTAGATACTACTAAACCGAACTATATTACATGTACTTTTGGTATTCAAGCAACTGCTCCTAATGCTACTAGATGCTTTAACTGGATATCTACTGAGTATCATGACGAATTCTTATGGTATAAGAAGCAAGGAGAATCAGAATGGAACAAAGTAGAATCATTCAAAAATGAATCTGGTATTAGAAAGTATTATAATAGAATTAGATCTGAGTTTACCGATGGTACAGCATTCACTACTCATAAAGTAATAATCAAAAATCTAAGTGCTGGAGTATATGATTACAAGGTAGTTAGAGATGAGAATTACGAAAGTGAAGTATTACATTTTACTGTACGTGAAGGATCAGATGAATTCACCTTTGTTCAAGTATCAGACCAATAGGGATTTAGATGGGATGAATATCAGATATGGAAATCATCTGCTGAATACATCAAAGACAATGTAGCTGATATGGAGTTCACAGTAAATACTGGCGATATGACTCAAAATGGTAATCGTGTTAACGAATGGATTGACTACTATACAGGTAGACAAGCTATGAAGGATTTCGAGGAAATGCCAGTAATTGGAAATAATGACCTGTGTCCTGCCAACATTTATCAGTTAGGTAATGGAGGTGATAGTTCAAAGATTAATCCTAAGAACTTATCATTCTTCTATACTTTTGAAATGGATGAAGAGAATCCTCCTATTTTCAACATTGAGGGTAAGGAAGTATTCATTGATTCTCTATATTCATTCAATTATGGCAATGTACACTTCATGGCTATCAATTCTGAGATTACAGATGGTACTGAGAAGAATGTATATGGACTGAGTACAAACGGTTTAGTATACTCTAATATGAAGACATGGTGTCAGAACGATATTAATAAGAATTCTGATAAGACATGGAAGATAGCATTTACTCATGAGTTACCATTTACTATTATTACTCAGAATGTAATTAGTAATTTCTATTGGGATAATACAGAGAATAGTAAGATTGAAAGATCTGGTAGTCACTTGAACTATAATACTACAGCTGATAATAAGTATTGGTTTAGTAAATTTTGTTAGGAAAATGATATTAGATTGGCTATAGGTGGACATAAACATACATATGCAGCTACATTCCCATTGAAGGAGAATCCAGCTAGCACTATGAAACCTATTATTCAAGTAACAGCAGAGATGCTACAAGAATCATTTGGTACTACTACTCTTGCTGCCGATAATTCAGATCCACAACTAGAAGGTCAATTATTCCCATCTACATGGATTGGTAATGATGCATATAAGACTCAGAAGCACTTATGTACATTTGAGTTAGTAGATAGGATAACTGCTCCTGTATACATTACTAATCAAGCTACAGGTTATAAACACACTTCTAATAAGGAGTTGCCATCCCCTTATACTCCTTGGGATCACTACTTCTTCCCAGCTACTATTACTCAAACTAGTCAAACAGATATTACAGCTAAAGTAAATGCTGGGCAAAGATATCCTTTCTATACTATTTATAAAGTAACAGCTAGTAATATTCAGTGTATTACTAAAAAGATTAATTACTTATTTACCTCTGCTGGTAAATATAATGTTAATATTCCTAGTAGCAGTAATCCCCCTGCAGCAATTGGTGGAAACGGAGAAATTAATAGTGGTAATGACATAATTGTTATAACAAAATGAATTTAAAAAAGTATAATGAATCTACCGGCACTTGGGATATAATTTCTTCAGGTAATGCTTCTGGTATCATGGTTACTGACCCTCACTTTTTAGAAGAGGGTCAGACCTTTAAATCCGTTAATCAGGTATTAGTGGATATGGACGATAAAGTAGAAGAGACTAAAAGAAATCTAAGTTGGGTCGTATTAAATGGTACTATTGGTGGTGGAGGAGGCGATGGTGGAACTACTGCTTCTATCAAGCTTACTGACGGCAGTATCGTTACTACTGAAGGCGTACATTATCTCTATTCTACTTCTACTAAGTTAACACTACATTATCTTATTAGTTCTACTAAACCTAATGAGAAGTATAACATATCTGTATCACTGGATGGTAATACTATTATAAGTAATCAAGTAGGTTATTCTTCAGTATAGGGTACATTAGAAATTCCTAATATTGCTGAATTTTCTAGTTCAGCTAGTCACAGTATTGTTGTTACTGCTGAGAATACAGAAGGTATCTCAGTAAGCCCTTACTTGCTTACTGTAGTAGAATCATCTATCAGTCTAGAATCTTCCGTAACTTCTGTAACTGCTACTATAGGTTTACCATACAATATTACTTATAAAATAACTAACAAGGTATTAGGCTCTGAAACTTCTCTTATAGTTACTAATACAACTAATGGTATATCTAAGAGTTATTCTGTAGGAAAATTTACTTCAGTAGAACCTAAGTTATTAGATGTAAACTTCTTTGACTTATTCAATGGTGCTACTCCTACTGCTGGTAGTTCATATACTATATCTGCGCAAGCTACTACTTCTGTAGATACTTAGGTAATTCAATCAGATACTGTTACTAATAAAGTAGTAGTAGAAGATGGACAAACACTAGTAGTATTGGTAGATGGAATTACTACACAAGCTGATATAGAAGCAGGAACAGAACCAACAGAGTTTGCATAGTCTGGTAATATATCATTTTCATTTACTCCATACTTAGCAGGAGTATCAATTATATATTATGCTATCAGAATATAGAGAGGTACTATCACAACTGATATAGGTAACTTCGATGCTGATAGTAGTAACTTCAATTCTAATAGTTATGCGTTAAGAGGTAAAGCTCAAGTATTTAGTTGGTCTATTCCACAAGAAGAATCATACTTGGGAGACTATATTATTACTTTAAGATGTTGGTCTGAAAAAGGTAGTCCTATAACTGATACGATTCTTAGGTGTAATGTCATAGCTGCAGATCAAAGTTTGATTCCTACATAGAATCCAAACAACACCATGTACGCATAGTGGAATATAAAACAAGCTACATTCCCTCAAGAAATATCTGCTAAAATATGGCCTAGTGTTGTACCTAACTTTATTATGCCAGGACAGCAAGAAGAACAATCTGTAACTACCAATTTAAATGTGTATGATACTAATGGTATACTATCAGGTTTCTTGAATGAGAATGGATAGAGTAAATTAAGATTAGCCGGAGAAGCATACGGGGTAGTAGATTTACAACCATTCGCTGCGTCTACTGCAGATAATACTAACTGGTCTAGACTAGGTTTTACTATATCTACTACATTTAAAACAGACTTACATCCATACAATGATAGAAGTGTATTCTTTATTGGAGATTACTCTTCAGATAATCAATTTCAAGAAGGTATTAAAGTAGACCTTGAAGATGTAGTTTGGAAGTATACAGACGGCGCTATTAAAGAAAGTATATCTTGTAAGATACAATAGAATACTGTAAATACTCTTGATTTTGTAGTAGATCAAAGTAACAAGGAAGTAAAGATATTTGTTAACGGAGTATTAAATGTAGCCAGAGAGATTAAAGATAATTTCACATGGAGTAGTTCTAGTAAGATATATCTTGGATGTACTTACCAGAATGATAGACCTACTAATTTTAGTGATGTAGAATTCTATGAAATGAATTTATTTAGATCTCCACTAAATGATAAGCAAATAGTAATTAATGCTCTAAACGCTAGAGTAAGATCTACGCTTACTAGTACAGGTTCTGTAGACTTTACAGAGTATAATAACCTCAAATTAAAGAATTTCTTTAGCATTACAGAAAACAGTAATGCATCTACTTTATGGGACGATTCTACTGGTACTTATGCTAAGTTGAATTTTAATAGTTTGATAGGTGACGTGAATAGAAAACCACCATTGCCTGTGGCATTAATCAATTGTTCCAATTCAGGTTTTACTAAAGCTGTGTACGAGGCAATTGGTCCTAATACTACATTGTATAATGGTTGTACGTTCAGTTACTTCGATCCGGATTCTACTAGTGGTTCAGCTGTATCTACTACAGATATGTCTATATAGATTCAGGGTACTTCATCTACAGGTTATAGAAGTAAGAACTTAGAGATTGCTTTTAATAAAATACTAACAGATGATGAAGGAAAAAGCATAGGTCCAGAGTTATTCCAACCTAAAGCTACGTGGATGCCAGAAAATCAATTTACCTTGAAAGCAGACGTAGTGGACAGTGCTCATGCTAATAATGCATCTATAGGTAAATGGATTAACGATAATGCAGATGTGTTATTTGATAAGACTCCTCCTATGCAAGAACTAGAAGCTAGACGACCTGTAGACTCTGTTACACCTAGTGAAGTACACAATGAAGTTACTATTAAGCATACTCTAGAAGGTTTTCCAATCATTCTACTTATATAGTTTGATGGTACTAGTACTCAAGAAATGTTGGGTATATATTCATTTAACTTAGGTCGTGCTGCATACTATAACACGGGTATGAAGTTCTTAAAAAACTTTACTACTAAGATTAAGAATGTTACCGGAGAATATGTAGATCAACCTCTTCCTGCTTTCATTACTAAGTATGAAGCTTATAAAGTAGATGAGAACTTCGGTAGTATAAATCAATAGTAGATTTACTCGTATGAATTCGGAGATAATGCAAATATAATAGAAACTCCAGAAGGTATACAACATACAGCTCTATTTATGCAGGATGACTTAACTGTATTGCAACATGTAGGTGAATTCAAATTTAACGGAGCTACACAGGATGCTACATCTGTAACTGATAATAACATATGGTAGAGGTTGTAGTTATTATTTACTACCCTAGCTGGAATGACCGGTGAAGAGATAGATAAGTATAGGTGGAATACTATCAATAAAGGTTATGAGAAAACAGGAGGAACTTATCCTGCATAGCAATCATGGTCTGCATTAGCCGATGATCTTACTTTAAGATTAAGTATTAGAAATGCTTATTCATACTTCATGATATGTGTAGTATTTGGACTTGTTGACTCTCTGGGTAAAAACATGGTATTAAGATCGTGGAACGTTGGAGGATCCCTCACAGATTCTAATATGAACAAATGGTGGCCTTGTTTTTACGATATGGATACTGGAAATGGTATTAGCAACACTGGAGAAGAGAACGTAGCTAAAACCGCTTATATAGATGGTTTTAGTAATGCAAATGCTAGTTCAGGAGTAAACTCTTTAGTAATCAAACAAAATGATCCAAACAACGGTTATGATGAGTATTCTAGTAGATTATGGGATGTATTAAGAGATAGTAGATTCATAAGTACTGGTGTATATTCAGGAAGTGATTACAATGGTTTATGGGACTTATGGAGAACTAATAGTTCTTTATTAACCAGTTCTTCTATGTATGTAGAGAATTACTTTAGCGCGCAAACGAAAAACTGTGGAGAACTTCTATACAACTATGACTATAGAGTAAAGTATCTTACTAAATACTAGAAAGATGAAGATAGTCCTGCTTCATACGCTAATGTGGAATTCTTGCATGGTACACGTAATGACTTTGTAAGAGATTGGCTAAAGAAGAGATTGACATTTATGGATGGAGTATTCTTATTTGCTAATAATAATATTATCTATCCGTACAATGAGAAAGGTTCTTTCAAGTGTGGTGGTGCTTAGAACAACAACTCTAAGTTAACTATTAAGATGAATAGTCCTGCTATACTTACTGTGAATATAGGTAATGCAGCAGGTAGTGAAACTAGATATTACATAGAAGAGAATGTGGATACAGATATATATCTGCCATCTTTATCTTCATTTAATACTCAGATTACAGTAAACAATATGTCTGAGATAAGTAATATGAAAGGACTGGACGAGATTAGATTTCAAGGTTTCATGACATCAATGTCGCTACCTAGTATGTCCGAAATAGATATACAAAATACTAGTACATTATCATCGAACCCTATAGACTTTGCTACTATATTCGTTAAGAGATAGGATGGCAAGAGTGTTTCAGATATTAGACATATTAATTTGTCTAACACTAGTTTTTGGTCATGGAACAGTGGCGTTAACTCATTTCCAGTAGATGTATAGAACTATAATAAACTAAAGACAATAGATATATCAAATGGATGTGTAACTTCATTGGCGCTGCCTAATGCCGCATTATCTACTCTTACTTTAACAAATTCTGCTATAGAAAGGGTAACTCTAGCTGACCAACCTTTTATTAGTAAAATTGATTTTACAGGGTGTAATAAACTACAATCCGTAGAAGTAAGTAATTGTAACTAGATAACGGAATTAGACTTACGTAATTTGAGTGACTTAACTAGTATCAATATTATTGGTTGTGCTAAGCTTGAAAGAATTTATGCACCTAACTGTAATAAGTTAACCACATTTAATGTATCAAATGCCAATGCACTTAAATTTGTAACACTATCTAATTGCAATAATGCTAACTTAAGTATTAGTTTAGTAGGAGCTCCTAATCTTGAAGAACTGAATCTAGATAATACAAATACTACCAATGTAATTGAATTTGCACCAGGATTCAATAAATTGAAAACATTAAATATTTCTTCAAGTAACATTAATGCATTTCAATTTGGAAATGATCCTGTAGCTACTACATCTACAGGTGAAAGAATATTAGATCTTAGTCCATTTAATTTTACTAATCTATACATGTACTATAACAGCTCTAAGTATGTTAAGTTTAAGAATAGTAAGACTAATCCTTTCGCAGTTAATAGTTCTACTTTTAATAACTGTTCTAGTTTAACCAGAGTATTCGGACACATAAAACTAACATCAGGAAGTGTATTCAATACTTGCCCTAACTTCTTTATACACGATGTACTAGAAGACGTGACTATTAAACCAACTAGAGGACAATGGTACGGTCCAGATACAGATACTACAGAAGGTTAGGAATAGTGGGATAACAATCAAGGATTAGAGACTAATATATCCATAGGTACTACTAATTTAAGTAGCTGCTTTGTAGGAACTAAAGTAAACATATATGATGTATATTATATATTGAACATGTGTGATGATGTCGAAAACATTGTTTCTATATTTCATTCTTGTTCAAATGTAATTACAGATTTTAGTAATCCTCTAAGTAGAGACACATTTAAATATTGTGGTAATGTTACTAATGCTTAGCATGCCTTCTATGCTACTAGACTGACAGGTCCTATGTATAGTCCTACTCATACTGGAGATACAATTACTGAATACAATGGTTTATTAAGCCCTTTGAAGAAGTTAGTATCCTGCAGCAGTATGTTCGAAACTGATGCTGGCAATTTCTACATAGATGATTTATTCTTTGCATAGATAGGTGCTAATCAATATTTACAATTGGCACATCTGTCTAGCATGTTCAATTACGGTAGTAGTAATATAATATTTGTAGATAACTGTGATGAAACTTTAACTTCAGCGGAAGTAGCAGAGGGACGAAGAGCATATGCTAGAGCATCTAAATTATTAAGAGATCTTCCCAATCTAGATACTATAGCTAATATGTTCAATGGTTGTTGGTTTAATTTCGATACAGAAAGTACCGACGATAGTGTAACATATAGTCCGTTGTTTGCTTATAATAACAAACTAAGAGTAGTTAGTTGGAGTTTCAGAAATATCAAAGCTAAAGGTTCATTGATTAATCTATTTGGTGGTAATTCAGTATTTGATAGTAGTAATTTATTCTCTAGGCAAATAACTAAATTATTAGGATGTTTCTATATAACTTCTAATGATGGAGACAAGGTGTATTTCCCTATACACAATAGTATGTTTAGATAGATTAAACTTACTTTACAATACATAGGTAGTACAGAAGATACTAATCAGATTCCAGATTAGGCTGCTACATGTTTTCATGGTGCTGGTATAAATAGAGTATTTGTTAGAGAGTCTGATGAAACATA
>OGQR01002328.1_pt1 | contig 11561 bp, 9 predicted proteins | sample 1553271 | NCBI WGS metagenome assembly OGQR01 (sample SAMEA2579970, study PRJEB22360) | human gut metagenome | biome: human gut; feature: human-associated habitat; material: faeces | place: Denmark | collected 2008/2010 | reverse complement strand
GTATCGCGGGCATACATTTCGTTGAACACATTGCGGATCGCGGTAAACTCACTTTACTGTGCAAACTGACTCATATACAATGCTTCGTATTTTCCATGTTGTGCCATTAACTCTTCGTGGCTGCCATGCTCAAGAATATCACCATGTTCCATGTAAAGGATCATGTCAGCATCCCGAATCGTAGAAAGCCGATGGGCAATCACAAAAGAAGTACGTCCGTGCATCAATTTTGCAAGTGCTTTTTGGATAAGCTGCTCCGTATGCGTGTCCACGTTGCTGGTGGCCTCGTCCAAGATCATGATTTCCGGGTCAGACGCCATCGCTCGGGCGATGGTCAGCAGTTGGCGTTGACCTTGTGAGATATTTTCCGCCCCTGTGGAAAGTTCAAAATCATAACCGCCTGGCAGGGTCTTGATGAAGCTGTCCACACTGGCGGATCGTGCGGCGGCGATGATTTTTTCCTCCGGCAGATTGTCCTGCGCGTAAGCTATGTTGTCCCGGATGCTGCCTTCAAAGAGCCAGGCATCCTGGAGCACCATGCCAAAGCGATCCCGTAGCTCGTGACGGGTCATTTCCTTGGTGTCTACCCCGTCCACTAAAATACTACCGCCGTCCACATCGTAGAACCGCATGAGCAGATTGATGAGGGTGGTTTTGCCAGCCCCGGTGGGGCCCACGATGGCCACTTTCTGACCGGACTTCACCGTGATGTTCACATCATGCATCAGCTGGTGCTCCGGGGAGTAACCGAAGGACACATGGCGAAATTCCACCGCGCCCGTGCTGACCTGAGGCATCAGTCCGGGAACAGGGTCTGGTGTCTCTTCCGAGGCATCCAGCAGAGCGAAAATGCGCCTTGCGGCAGCGGACGCTGCGCTGAAACTGCCCGCCATCCCCGCAATGCTGGTGAAGGGCTGGGAGAACTGCTTGGTATACTGGAGCATGGCTTGCACGTCGCCGATCCGCATCTCACCACGCAATACGGACAGACATCCCAGCAGGGCGCTGACAGCGTAGCCAAGGTTATTTACCAGGTCGGTGATTGGAGTGACCTTACCAGATGCAATCTCGGCACTCTGAGCGGTACGCTGGAGTTCCCCATTGATTCGATCAAACTCCTCTTTTGCTCGATCCGTGTAGTTGAACACCGACACCAGCTCCTGCCCTTGGTACACCTCCTCGATGTAGCCGTTGAGCTGTCCCAGGAGTTCCTGCTGCCGGGCGTAGTGTATGGCTCCCGTTTTCATAACGCCTAGAGAGGCCAGCAGAGACACCGGCACCATAGCCACTGCGATGGCCGCCAGTATAGGACTGGTTGTGAACATCATCACCAGGATACCCACAGCGGTGACCACCTGGGTGACGATTTGGGTCAGGTTCTGGCTCAGGGCGTTGTTCACCGTGTCCACATCGTTGGTGATGGTGCTGAGGATTTCCCCCTGGGTATGAGAGTCGTAATAGTCCAGCTTCAGGTGGTGCATCTTCCGGTCAATATCACCCCGCAGAGTCTCCATAACGCAGGCGGTCAGCTTAGTCATGCTGAAGCTTTGGAGAATGGCGAAAAGCTGGGCCACAAGATAAAGGGCTATCAGCGTCACGAGCAGCCAGACGATCGTTTCCCAGTCGAAGGAGCCGCTTGCCACGCCATCGTACAGTTCCGAGGTGATGCCGCCCGTCACCGCTGGGGTCAAAACGGTAAACAGGGTACTCAGGACAGCGGCGATCATCACTAGAATCAGGCGGAGCTTGTACCGTCCCAGATAGTGGAACAGCCGTTTAAACGCATTCCAGTTCATGTTTCACTTCCTCCTCTCCCAGCTGCAATTCAGCAATCTCCCGGTAGAGCGGACATGTATGTAGCAGTTCCCGGTGCTTGCCTCTCCCCACGATCTGTCCGTCCTCCATCACCAAGATACGGTCAGCATCCAGGATAGAACCCACCCGCTGAGCCACAATGAGCATGGTGGAATCCCCCATGCTCTCCCGCAGGCGCATGCGGAGTGTTTTATCTGTTTTCACATCCAAGGCGGAAAAGCTGTCATCAAACAGGTAGATTTCTGGTTTTTTTACGACAGCCCGAGCAATAGCCATGCGTTGGCGCTGGCCGCCGGACAAATTGGTGCCGCCTTGAGCGATTTCGGCGTGGTAGCCGTCCGGCTTCTGTTCGATGAACTCGTCGGCGCAGGCGATGTAGGCCGCTTGCCGCCACTGTTCCTCACTGCTGTCCTGATCTCCAAAGCGCAGGTTGGAGGCCACGTCTCCGGAAAAGAGTACATTCTTCTGGGGGATATAGCCGATCAGATCCCGCAGCTCGTTCAATTTATATTGTTTTACATTCATATCGTCCACATAGACATGGCCTACCGTGGCGTCGTAAAGCCGCGGGATCAACTTGAGGATGCTGGACTTGCCGCAACCGGTGCGCCCGATAATGGCGGTGACCTCCCCGGCCCGGCACTCGAAGCTAACATCCTTCAGCACTGGTTCGTCCGCCCCAGGATAGGTAAAGGTCACATGGTCAAAGGCCACACAGGCGCGGCCTTTGCGCGAGGCGGCACTGTATCTGCCGTCCTTGATGGAACTCTCGGTATTCAGCACTTCTGCGATGCGCTTAGCGCAGGCATAGGACACAGGAAAGAGCATAATGACCAATGCCAGCATCATGATAGCGGCAAGGATCATGCTGATATACTGGCTGTTGGCCACCAGGTCACCCACTGCCATCTCCCCGGCGGACACATACCAGGAACCCATTCCCATGACCGCTGCTGTAGTCACACCAAAGATCACCTGAATCACCGGCATCAGCAGTGCGGTCACCCGCCCAGAGAGAATGGTCATGGAGGCCAGTTCTCCATTGGCTTGGGAAAACCTTTCCATTTCTTTCCCTTGCCGATTGAAAGCCCGAATCACCCGTACCCCCTCCAGTGTTTCCAGAAAGATCTTGTTCAGTCGGTCAATCCGCTGCCGCAGGGTCACCGAGTAGCGGGAAACAAAAATCAGAATGACACCTACGCCAATGATGAGGGCGGGAATGGCCAAGCTCAGCACGGAACTGAGTTCGCCGCCGGTCAGAGAAGAGAGTACCAGCCCAGCCACCGCCATCAGCGGTGCAGTCACCCCCAGCCGCAACAGCAATGAGAGAAACATTTGGATGTTGGTCACATCGGAGGTACTGCGGGTCACTAGACTAGCGGTGCCAAACCGCTCCATTTCAGCGGCGGAAAAATCTTGCACCTGATGGAATATCTCACGCCGCAAATCAGCGGCAAATTTAGTGGACACCTTGGCGGACAGCACCGTGGCTGCCATGTTGAAAAGACAGCCCAGAATGGCCAGGGTTGCCATCACCGCCGCAATGATTAGGATGGTGTTTCGGTTTTCTCCGGCCACTCCGATGTCAATCATACTGGCCAGGGCAGTAGGCAGCAGCATGGCTGTCACAGCGGAGAGCAGCATCAGCGCCAAGAGGGCGGCCACATGCTTTCCGCTGAGTTTTACACGGGAAAAAATCGTACCCATAGTTTTCCTTTCTGCTCGTCGTACTCGCATTTTAGCTTGACAGGGCAAATAACAAATGATAGTATAAATGAAGCGATAGTATCATAGATGCTAGAATATCACAGAAGCAGGCGTTGTCAATAGTCCGAGCGAAAGTGGAACAAATGACAATCCTTGTTTCAATGATACGCAATTAAAGGAGACGTTTCTTATGCGAAGGACAACGGCTACAACAGACTATCTGAAAGAATGTATGGGTACAGCGTTGCTGGAACTAATGAAAGAAAAACCCATTGAAAAAATCAGTATTGAGGAGATGACTGCCAAGGCAGATGTAGGTCGCTCCACTTATTTCCGTTATTTCAAAAGTAAAGATGAAGTTCTGTCTTTCAAAATCACATGTCTGTGGAAGCGCTTTTCCGACGAACACGGTGCTACCAACTTCGCCACTGGTAGTTATGACGGCATCAGGCTGTTTTTTGAATTTTGCCTTTCCACTCGTCCTATTTGTGATCTGCTCTACTCAGCTGATCGCCAATATGTGATTCTAAACTTCTATTTACAAGAAGCGGCATCCATTGTCGCTAATGCCGATGCCAAAACGCACTACTTTATCCAATTTATTACATATGGATTGTTTGGGCTTATGAATGCGTGGGTATTACGAGGCTATAAAGAAACCCCACAGGAAATGGCACAAATAGTTTGCGATTGGGAAGCATCTTCGGAGGAGAAATAGCATAGAGGGGGGTAAACATATGGGGAAAATCATTCGACGCATTCTAACAATTATTCCAGCGGTGGCTTTACAATCGCTCTGGCTTTTGCTGTTGATGAAATGGCTGACCCCTTACGCACCGATTATTGTGTCACTGCTTTCCGTTGCAGCGTTTTTCTTGGTGGTATTTATTATTATAAAGAGAGATGAAACCGCTTATAAATTGCTTTGGCTGCTGGTTATTCTGTCACTACCTTTGGTAGGAGCGTTACTATATCTGCTCTTTGGAAATAAACGGACGGCCCGCCCTCTAAAAAGGCGCTTGCAGCAAGTTCAAAAGAGTTGCAATCCGCAGCCTCTTCCAATAAAAGAAGCGCCCTTTGACGGCGAAAAACGCATGGGGCAAACAGTGCGGTGGCTGGAAGAAAAAACGCAATATCCGATGTGTGCAGTTGAGCAGGTTCGTTACTATCCGTTGGGCGATAATATGTTCCCTGATATGCTTGCCGATTTGAAAAATGCAAGAAACTCGATTTACGTAGAATACTTCATTATTGAGCCGGGGCATATGTGGGACGCAATCGTGAACGAACTGGAAGTAAAAATGGAGCAGGGCGTTGATGTACGTGTGATATACGATGATCTTGGCAGTATTTCTTCGTTCAATTTCAGTAATGTCCGTGAACTGAAAAAGAAAGGCATTCCATGTATTCCTTTTAATCCTTTCCTTGCCTTAAAAGGAACTGCAAACTATCGCGATCATCGCAAAATGCTGATTATTGACAACGAAGTTGCTTATAGCGGAGGTATCAACTTAGCAGATCGGTATATCAATTTGGAACATCCCTATGGACACTGGAAGGACACAGGCTTTCGGATTACTGGTGAGCCAGTAAAAAATTTTACCCATATGTTCTTGACCTTTTGGAACGCATTTTCGCTGGAAAAAGAAGCAGGACAGCTTGCAATGCCCACATATCCCAAAAGGTATCCTGCGCCGCCGCACACATTTGATGGTTATGTGCTTAGTTACTACGATTCGCCCCTTAACCATGAAGCTACCAGTAATCAGCTCTTTATTGACTTGCTTTCTCAAAGCACGGATTACGCATGGTTTTTTACACCGTATCTTATGCTTGGCGATGACTTGATGGATGCAATGATTTCCGCTGCTCAACGTGGTGTAGACGTGCGGATCATTATGCCCGGCATCCCTGATAAGAAGCTGATTTTCCGTATGTCTCGGAGCTTTTATCAGGTGTTGCTGACTGGCGGCATCAAGATTTATGAGTATACTCCCGGCTTCGTTCATGCAAAGAGCTTTGTATCAGACGACAAAGTTGCGACGATAGGAACTGTCAATCTGGACTACCGCAGTCTCTTTCTCCACTTTGAAAACAATTCGTTCTTTTATCGTTCCAGTATTATTGCAGCAATAAAGGACGATTTCATCGCTACACAGGCAAAATGTAAAGAGGTAAAGCCCTATGATATGAAACATTATTCGCGCCGCTGGGTCGTAGATGGTGTCCTTCGTATTTTCGCACCGCTATGTTGAGGTTTTTATGAAGCATTTTCTTATGTGTCTGCTATATATCGCGGCGTTAGGGGTTCTCTCCTTTGTAGTGGGGCGCTTGATCCCGAAGCATTGGTTTCACGCCGATCGTTTTCCTTGGGTCTGCCACCCGGCAGAGCAAAAACTATGGAAGCGGCTTCATGTTCGGAAATGGCAGGCAAAGATCCCCGATATGAGCCGCATATTCGTTAAAATCATGCCGGAAAAGAAACTGACAAAGGAAAACTATGAGAACTTGCCGCGCATGATAGAAGAAACTTGCGTGGCAGAGTGGACACATATTCTGTTGTCTATCGCCGGTCTTGGACTGCTGAAAATATGGTCCGGTGTTGGCGGGGTATGTATAACGATTATCTACATTGTGCTGGGTAATTTGCCGTTTATTGTTGTCCAGCGCTATAATCGCCCACGCCTGCAAAAGCTGTTTGCTATGCAGCAAAGGAAAAAATAGGAGATTCAAATGCAAACACTAATTCTAAGCTGCAACACTGGCGCAGGGCATAACTCCTGTGCGCAAGCAGTTCAGGAAGCCTACCACTCTCGCGGAGAAATCTGCAATATTATAGATTCTTTGCAGTTTATTTCAGAAAAAGCATCCACGTTTATTTCTAATTGGCATACCCGAATTTACCGCCATGCTCCAAGGCTTTTTGATGCTGGGTATCAGCGTGCGGAATCTCACGAAGATATTTTTTGTGAGGGAACGCCGATCTATAAGCTACTTTCCTCCGGCGCAGAGCGGATGTATCAATACATCCGCTCTGCAGGCTACGATAATATTATCTGTACTCATGTATTCCCAGCCTTGGCGTTGACAGAAATGCGCCGACAGCACCCATGCTTACAGCTTGTAACGAGCCACATTTCTACAGACTATACCTGCGCTCCCTGCACAGCGGATTCTGCGCTGGACTGGTATTTCATTCCGTCCACTTCGCTGTTAGGTGAGTTTGAACAATGTGGACTTCAACCTCAAAAACTGATCGCCAGTGGAATCCCTGTGCGGCAGCAATTCTACCAGCGTGTGTCACAAGAAGCAGGAAAAGCCAACGCCGGAATCTCTCCTGCTCATCAGCATATTTTAATGATGTGCGGTAGCATGGGCTGCGGTCCAATGGAGGAGATTATATCGTATCTCTGCCCTTACCTCACAACAGAACAAGAACTTAGTGTTGTATGCGGCACAAATGATGATTTACGCAAAAAACTCCAAAAAAGAACAGAAAAGTATTCTCAAGTTCATGTTCTGGGAACCGTCAATAATGTGCCGCAGCTCATGCAAGCCTCAGACCTATTCCTGACAAAGCCCGGAGGTCTAAGTACATCTGAGGCAATGGCGGCAGAGTTACCAATGGTGCTTATCGATGCAGTGGCTGGCTGCGAGACACATAATCTGAATTTTTTTCTGCGTAATGGAATGGCCGTCACAGCCAATACGCCAAAAGCAATCGCAGACACCACAATAAAAACGCTAAATGCCCCAGTGCTTCTTTCTAAAATGCGCGCGGCAATGCGGTCGCAGACGGAATGTACGGCAGCCGATAAAATCTATGAATGGATATACAGTCATGCAAAGTAATCATATAAAGCCGGAAGTTAATTACCGTGAGTTCCGCATCCATAAACTTAATACACCTGAATTTTCTCACGTCAGGCTATTGCTTTACTGGCCAATTTTCGGCTTGCTGTTTTTGTTTCTTGAGCGGTTGCAACCGCAACGAAATTACTATCCCGTCTATTGTGGACTCGATGATATAATACCATTTTGTGAATGGGCGTTGATTCCGTATCTATTTTGGTTTGTCTTTCTAATCGGTACGTTGGTTTATACTTTTTTCGTCGATGTACCTGCATTTCGGCGTATGATGTATTTTGTGATAGTCACCTATACGATCACGGTTTTGATTTACCTGTTCTTTCCAACCTGCCAAAATTTGCGGCCAGAAGCATTTGTACGCAATAATCTACTTACACGCTTTATTGAATTATTCTATAGTTTCGATACCAATACAAATGTTTGCCCCTCACTTCATGTAATAGGCTCTGTTGCCGCGATGTTTGGGTTATGGGATTGCAAGGCGCTCCAAAGCGTCGGATGGAAAATCGCTGCTACATCAATCGCCGTGTGTATCAGTCTCTCCACCGTTTTTATGAAACAGCATTCTATCATGGATGTTCTCGCTGCATTGCCAGTCTGTTTCTTTGGTTGGTGGATTGCCTATAAGATACTCCCCAATAATAAAACAAACCGATTTCTTACGAGGATGTAATCATGGATAAATCCTACAAAAAACCGCTTCTACTAATCACGTTTGGGGTGATCTTATTTGCGGCATTCAACAATCTAAACTATGTTGCCAACTTTCTAAAATCGTGTATTGGCTTGCTCGCTCCGATTTTATCAGGCCTTTTGCTGGCCTTTGTTCTGAGTGTACCCGTGCGCGGACTGGCAAAGAGGCTTCGACGAAAGCTGACTAAAGCTACAGATCGGCAAATAGACATGATAAGCCTGTTACTGACGCTGATATGTGTTATTGCGATTATTGCTCTTCTGTGTGTAATTGCGATTCCACAGCTCACTGCATCTGTAAAAAGCATTGCTGCTCTTGTTCAAGAAAAATGGCCTGACTGGGTCGGCTTATTGCAAAGATACGGCATTGACACAGAGAAACTGTCGGCACATTTTGCTGCGCTCGATTGGAAATCTATTCTGCAAAGCATTTCGAGCGAAATGAACACAGTGATTTCCTCAGTTGCCAATGTTGCTGGCTCTACGGTATCTGCGATTGCTGATGTTGCAATTTCACTTGTGATCACATTCTATGTGCTAATTGGATGGCGTGAATTGAGCAGTCAAAGCAAACGGGCACTGTATGCCTACTGTAAGGAATCCGTTGCAGATAGAATTTGCCATATTTCGAAACTTGCACATGACACCTATGCGAAGTTTCTTTCTGGTCAGTGTGTCGAGGTTATGATTCTTGGAACATTGATCTTTCTTTCGCTTTCTGTTGCAGGGATTCCATATGCGGGGCTAACAGCCGTTTTAACTGCCGCCTTTGCATTCGTTCCTTATATTGGAGCATTTCTCTCCTGCGCTTTCGGCATTTTATTTACTTTATTGGCGGCTCCGAACAAGGCGCTCCTATGCTTTATCGTCTATCAGGCAACTCAGTTTGTTGAAAATCAGTTCATCTATCCTCACGTCGTGGGAAACAGTGTAGGGCTATCCCCATTCTGGACGTTGTTGGCGGTTTTGCTGGGCGGTAAACTGTTCGGTGTCCTTGGCATGATCTTCTTTATTCCGTTAATGGCTCTTGTATCTCAGCTTCTACACGAATCAATCGAACGGCGGCTGCATACCCGCAAACCGGAGCTGTCCAATGTACAAAACAACTCAGACGAGAATGATAGTCCTCATAAATAAGTCAATTTTGCAGATAAAATTAGCAACTCAGGAAAAAATGATTTGCTTGGAGAAATCGAATCAAACATGAAAAAAACCTTTCGCATAAAATGCTTCAAACTAGTTTTAGGTGTGTCATTATGCTTTTTGATATATCTACTTGTTTCTTTAATTATTCCTCCGCTGATTGGAACACATGAAAAGAGTGATACGCAGGCAGAAGTATCCATAACAACGTCTGAACGAGTTTGCTTGATTGACAATAACGAGGATGCACTTCTTTGGAGGCTGAGGCTCATTCGTTCGGCACAGGAAGAAATCATTCTCTCAACCTTTGACTTCCGCGCCGACAGCAGTGGAACAGATGTGATCGCGGCGCTTTGGGGCGCGGCAGAGCGCGGCGTACAAGTACGGCTCATTATTGACGGAATCAATGCGCAACTGCATTTAAGCGGCAGTGATGTGTTTCAGGCATTGGCAGCGCACGACAATGTGGAGGTCAAATTCTACAACCCTATTCGGCTGACGCAACTTTGGACGGTCAATTATCGCTGCCACGATAAATACTTGATTATCGACCGATCTACATATCTTATGGGTGGGCGGAACACTAGCGACTTATTCCTTGGGAGTGGGGGTACGTCACGTCAGAACATAGATCGTGATATAGTCGTATACAACGGCGGTTTCACAACAGCGTCCGCTAATACCTTGTTAGAATATTTTGATAGGATATGGTTACTTGATACCAACCGTGCATTCCACGCAGAGGCTGAGAATCACAGGGTTAAAAAAGCTACTGCCATTCTTGCAAGACGTTGGACTGAGATCAATGACGCAAAACAGTTAACAGCGATTAACTGGGAGACAGAAACGCTCCAGACAAATGAAGTCGCACTTTTAAGTGGTGATTGCACTGCGTGGAATAAGGAGCCGATGCTTCTGAATACCTTGACAACGCTGATGCAGAAGGGTGAACAAAATATTGTGTTGCAAACCCCATACATGATCTGCAACCAAGCTATGTATAATGCACTCAAAAAGGTCACCGACAATGTACAGGTACAGGTCATTACCAACGCGCCGCAGAGTGGAGCAAATCCGTGGGGCTGCGCTGATTATCTCAATCATAGGGATGATATTTTAGAAACGGGTGTTGATATATGTGAGTGGAACGGCAGCTTCTCCATGCACACTAAAACGATTCTGATTGATGATCGAATTAGCATCATCGGATCATTTAACTGGGATATGCGTAGTGCCTATCTGGATACGGAAATGATGCTGTTGATAGACTGTCCTGCACTAAATGCTATACTTCGGGATGAAGCACAGCAGATGATGTACGAGGGCAAAACCATATCACCAGACGGAGTGACAGTTACGGGAGAATTGTATATAACACCAAAAGTTTCAGCTACCAAACAAGTCCTTCAATCGCTGTTGCGTATTATTGTACGCCCGTTTCGATATGTTCTATAAAGTGCGCATTTCATGTATTCACATACGATACATGCTTCGTCAAAAAACGCCATCTCGTAATTTCACGAGATGGCGTTTTTGCATTATTCAGATATTTGCAAGAGGTCACGCCGCTTAGCGCTTCCTGTAATATGAATTATTTAAGCTACTGCATTGAATAATCAAGACATATTTCAAAAGAAAGGGGAACAGTAGAATGTAATAGGGTGATTGAAAATGTCTAAAAGAGCAAAAAAAGAAAAGCGCCCTGTTGCGAAAATCGACTTCAAGCCGTATGGTGCAGCAATCAAAGCTGGGCGCACAAAGCAGAAAGAATCCCGGAATAAGGCGGCCGACGCGCTGTTTATTTCACCGCGCTATCTTGCCAACATCGAAAATAAGGGGCAGCATCCCAGCGTACAGGTATTCTTAGAACTGATGTCCCTATTGGCGTCCGGCTGAAATAGCCTCCAAGGGCCCGGCAAGAAAAGCTAATTGCGGGGCAAAAGAAAAAGCCATTACGGAATTCTTTCAAATCCTTTATACTGAACAGTGACCAAACAACCCAGTAGAAAGGAATGATATGAAAGGAATTCAGAGTAATGGCTTCCTGCCAATTATAGCACAGGCCATTGCAGAAATGGAAGAACTCCATGGTGAGTTTGCAGGTATAAACGAAATCAATCTTGCAGAACTGGGGCGCAGGACCGGGATCTCTCGGGCAAAGCTGCGCCGGCTAAAAGCAAATGGATTTTGTGAGACTCCGCATGGCCTCATAGGACAGCCAAAGGAGCATTTGCTGGACGGATAGTCCCAATCCTCCGGCAGGGACAGCATTTGCGATAACAGCCCCTTGGCTTTCAAGGTCAGCTCCTTGTTTCGCAGATGGTGGTTTGACA
>OGQR01002327.1_pt1 | contig 11563 bp, 10 predicted proteins | sample 1553271 | NCBI WGS metagenome assembly OGQR01 (sample SAMEA2579970, study PRJEB22360) | human gut metagenome | biome: human gut; feature: human-associated habitat; material: faeces | place: Denmark | collected 2008/2010 | reverse complement strand
TTTTCGATGAAAGAAAGGTTAAATTATGATGAAAAATAAGAGTCTAACATTCCGGTTCGATAAGTCCGTATGTATTTCCTTTTCTCTTGTAGACTACATTTACTTCGTCATTCTCTGCATTTCTGAATACGAAGAAATCGTGGCCTGAGAGCTCCATCTGGATGCATGCATCCTCAGGATACATAGGCTTCATACCAAATCTCTTGGTACGGACAATCTTGATTTCCTCGTCCTCTGCATCGTCTGCCTCCACGAAATCATCCTGGAATATCGCCGGTGCATACTTCTTTGCGGAAATCTTGGTTCTGTATTTGCGAAGCTGTCTCTCGATTACTTCCTCTACGAGGTCAATTGATACGTACATATCATTGCTGACCTGCTCTGAACGGATAACATGTCCCTTTGCCGGGATAGTAACCTCGATTTTCTGTCTATCCTTTTCTACGCTGAGTGTAACGTATACGTCTGTGTCCGGTTTAAAAAACTTCTCCAGCTTTGACAGCTTCTCCTCTACTGCCTGCTTAAGCCCCTCTGTTAATTCGATGTTTCTTCCTGAAATTGTTATTCTCATGATGTCCAACCCCTTTATCGTTTATTTGATACGTTGTCTGTATCATGTAAATATTATACCATAAATTTCTTTTTCATCAATCATTTTTATGCAATTTATATAAAAAATCAAGAGTTTATTTATGGTTTTTCGCGAAATCGCTTGATTTCGCTATAATTAGGGATTTCAATACAACAAAAAACATCAAGTCATATGATTTTTTATACACTATCGTAGCGTCTCTATACTATCACAGCGTCTATACTACCACAGCATGTTTATACTATCACAGCGCATCTAACCTACTCCAGTGCCTCAAGCTGAGAGGAAAGCTCCTCCCACGCCTCCATATCTATAAGGATTTCTTCCTCGAGAGCGTCTATTTCGTTCTGGATTTCCGTGAGCTTTGAGTAGCTTGACTGATACTCCGGCTTCATAAGCTCGGCCTTGAGCTCATCGAGCTTTGCTTCCTTGACCGCCAGGTCCTCCTCGGCCTTTTTGACCTTTTTTTGTATCTTTGAGCGCTCCTTGCCAGGGTTATAGTATGCCTTGCCGGTTGATGAGACAGCCATGCCGCCTGCCTGGACTGCGCTATTTGCATTGGTGCTTTCACCCACATTACCTGCTGCAGCGGTTTGTGACGTGCTCCGGTTTGCATCACTGCCTGTCTGACTGCTGCCGTTCTGGCTTATCACGCCGCCAAATATCGCATTGCCTCTGTATACATTTTTGCTCTCCTCTGCCTCCCTGTCGAGCTTTTCCTGATACTGCTCATAGCCAAACTGATAGAGATTGGTCGTGCCATCCTCGAACACAAGCAGCTGTGTGGCTACCTTTTTCACAAAATATCTGTCGTGTGATACAAAAATCAGTGTACCCTTGTAGTCCTTAAGCATGCTCTCCAGCGTTTCCTTGCCTACGATATCCATATGGTTAGTTGGCTCATCGAGCACGAGCACGTTCGGTCTGGTCTTTAAAATCTTGCAAAGCGCCAGTCTGACCTTTTCTCCTCCGGAGAGCATATTTACGTTCTTGAACACGTCCTCCCCTGAAAAAAGGAAGGCTCCGAGTGCATTTCTGGCCTCGGTTTCCGTGAGATTCGGATACTCATCCCAAAAATCATCGAGCACAGTCTTGCTGCTTGTATACATGGCCATCTGCTGGTCGAAATATCCTATCTGCACATTGGTTCCAAAGCGGTACTCGCCTGAAAGTGCAGGGATCTTACCCACGATAGTCTTTAAAAATGTCGATTTTCCAAGTCCGTTTCCGCCGAGTATGCCAAGCTTTTCGCCTCTTTTCAAATCAAGCGACACTACGGAGAGCGGATGGTCATAGCCGATTGCAAGCTCTGATGTATAAAGCACATCGTTTCCGGTCTCCTTTTCGGGCTGGAAATTGGCATGGAATGTCTTGTTGTCGTACTTGTCCGGTGCCTCGATAATCACCATGCGGTCGATAGCCTTCTGCTTTGACTGCGCCATGGCTGTCTTGGTCGGCTTGCCCTTGAAGCGCGTAACCATACGCTGCAAACGTTCTATCTCCTTCTGCTGGGCGATGTGATCCTTCATCTGCTTGTCGTAGTTTTCCTTTTTGCGGGCGATAAAATTGGTATAATTGCCCGGATAGCGCCTTGCTGTGCCGTACTCGATCTCGTATACCACATCTACCACATTGTCGAGAAACATACGGTCATGGGATACGACAACCACTGCCTTCGGGTACGACTTCAGATAGCCCTCAAGCCACTCAATCGTCGTGACATCGAGGTGGTTGGTCGGCTCGTCCAAAAGCAGTATGTCAGGCTTTGACAAAAGCAGCTTTATGAATGCTATCTTGGTCTGCTGACCTCCGGAAAAGTCACGGATTGGCTTTTTGCGCTCATCATCCGAGAAGCCGAACTTGCGGATCATGACCTCATATTCCTTCTCATAATAGTAGCCGCCATCATCCTTGAAGGCCTCCTCCATCGCGGTATATCTGGCTACCTTTTCATCGGAATAATCATGCTCGAGCTCTGCCGCCGCGCGCGCAAGCTCTGCCTTTCGCTCGTCCATTTTCACGAAGCATTTGCGCACCTCCTGCTCGAGTGTCACATCAGGATCATCAAACGCAATCTGCTTCAGATAACCTATCTCCGGGTTTCCTGCCTTTGCAATAAAGGCGCTCTCATCGCTGTCGAGCTTTTCCATCTCAACCTCGCCTGAAATGAGCTTTAAAAGTGTTGTCTTGCCACAGCCGTTTCTGCCGACTATCGCTATCTTTTCTGTGTTTCTGATTTCAAAATCTATACTATGCAAAATGACGTCGTCGCCAAATGCGACAGCGCCATTACTTATCTGGTAGAGCATATACTATCCTTTCATGCTTATGCCTGCTGCTTAATTGTTAGCCATAATGTAGTTGACAAACTGTGTTGCAGTACGTCCTGAAATACCACCGTGGCTGAGTTCCCACTTGTTTGCCTCCCTGCACAGCTCCTCGTCTGAAAGTGTGCAGCCGCTCTTTCTCGCAAGCTCTGTTACGATATTGAAGAACTCCTTCTGCGATGGCTTTGAGTAGCTGATTGTCACACCAAAACGGTTTACAAGTGACAGCTTCTCCTCAACCGTATCTGAGTGGTGCTTGTCATTGCTGTTGTCCTGGTCATTGCGGTCATTCCATGTCTCCTTGATCAGGTGACGGCGGTTAGAGGTTGCATAAATCAGTATGTTGTCAGGCTTTGTCTCCACGCCGCCCTCGATAACTGCCTTTAGGAACTTGTACTCAATCTCATGCTCCTCGAATGAGAGGTCATCCATATATATGATAAATCTGTAGTTTCTGTTTTTGATTGCTGCGATAATCTTTGACAGATATTTAAACTGATGCTTGTATATCTCAATCATGCGCAGTCCGTCATCATAATACTGATTGACAATGGCCTTGATGCTTGTTGATTTTCCGGTTCCGCTGTCTCCGAAAAGCAGCACATTGTTGGCCTTTTTGCCCTGTACAAACGCTTCTGTATTGTCAGTGAGCTTTTTCTTCTGGATTTCATAACCGATCAGGTCATCGAGCATGACCGCATCCATATTGTTGATTGGCATGAAGGAGAAGCCCCCGTCCAGATGCTCCTCAATCCTGAATGCCTTGTTGAGACCAAACATACCGACTCCGTATGCCTTGTAAAAGCCTGTTACCACATCAAAGAACTCCTGCTCGTCCTTAGCTGCCTCAAGCTTCTTGCTCAGCGCCCTTACTTTCTCGCTGACATTGTGATTGTACATAAGGTCCTTTTTCACAATGGCCTTATAATTACTGATCTGTGTGAAGCAGTCGATTCCGAGTGCTGACTCGATTGGCTTGAAATCATAATCGAAAAGCTTCTTAAAAATCCTGAAATCGTTTGCCACAAGCCCATTTACGCTGCCATCGCTGGCTCCGACCTTCTCACAGGTGATGGAAAACGGATTCTCACTCATCATAAGGAAGAAAGTGAGATAGTTGTGCCACAGATTGTCATCAAAGCCATAGTCTGTCGCTACCTTTAAGATTCTCTTGACCTGTGTATTGATGTCGCGCACAAGCTCTGTCTTGTTGTACTCGCCCACCTCAAACTGCTCAAAGAGCTGTCCCAATTTATAAAGTATCTCATCCTGAGATAAATCTCCGTACATAAGTAATTTTGATATTTCCTGATACATGGCTGTTCCTCCTGGTCTTGCCTTGTTTTCGCTGCTAACATATGATTATAAACACTGCGCCACGATTTTGCAAGAGCTTGTGTGCTTACGTCCCGCCCTGCATGCAAAAAGGCGGAGCTAAAACTCCACCTTTATTGTTGTGCCACGCCCCACCTCGCTGTCGAGCGTAAGCCCTGCATCATGCAGCTCCACTATATGCTTTACTATCGCAAGCCCAAGGCCTGTGCCGCCGGTCTCCTTCGAGCGGCTCTTGTCTACTCTGTAGAAGCGCTCAAAGACGCGCTCCTGCTGGTCCTTTGGGATGCCTATGCCGTTGTCCTCGACCGTGAGAACTGTCTTGCCACCTAGCTTGTGTACCGTCACATTTACGGTGCCACCCTCATTGTTGTAGCGGATAGCATTCTGGCAGAGATTCTCAACGAGCTCCGTGAGAAGCTGCCTGTTGCCTCGTACCATACAGTCAGTGCCGTCAAAATTGAGTGCTACTTTTCTCTGCTCGGCATTCACCTGTAGATTTTCCATGCAGTCCTTGACCAGCCCGTACAGATCAAGCTGTTCAAAGCCCTGCTGCGCCTCGCTGGAATCAAGCTCCGAGAGCTTTATGATATCATTGATCAAGGAAAGCAGGCGCTGTGCATTTATTCTGATTTCAGTGGCAAAATGAATCTGCTGCTCCTTTTCGACCATGCCGTTTTCTATGAGCTCTGCGTAGCCGGAGATGGCTGTGAGCGGAGTCTTTAGCTCGTGTGACACATTGGCTGTGAAGTCCTGTCTGCTCTTTGCCGCGGCAAGCACGCCCTCATGCTGTATCCTTATCGCATTCATGAACGGCACGAGCTCCTTGTACTCTGTCTTTTTCTGAATGACAGAGGCCTGCTCCAGGTTGCCTGCGAGTGTCTCGATTGGCTTCATGAGCTTTCTTGTCAGGCTCTTTGCAAGTACCACACATATTCCTACTATGATAACCGTCACTATAAGCATGGCAGGTATGCTGCTTGCAAACATGTTCCAGATACTTCTTGCTGCAATAGAAACACGCAGTACCGTCCCATCATTGAGTTTTATGGCATGATAGAAAGTATTGCTGTTCATGGTGGCTGATGTTCTCACGCTGTCTCCCGTACCTTTATCAAATGCTGATTCAACTTCCGGTCTATCGCCATGATTTTCAAGTTTTTTCACATCATTTTGATTGTCATACAGCACTGTGCCGTCCTTGTCAATCCAGGTGACACGAATACCCTCCACGTCAATCTGCGGGATTTCATTTATATCCTGTTTTAGTATTCCGGTGCTTTCTATTGTCTCTGCCATGACCTGCAGGTCTTCCTTTACCTGTTTCTGAAAGAGATAATAGTTGATTACTGTCATGGAAACCATAGTGGCAATTGCTACAAAAAGTGCTGTTGCTACCAGATAATAGTTAATCTTCTTTTTCATGCTGTACGCTCCGCTTATGTATATTAGAAATCATTATAACAGCTATTATTCTATAACATAGCCCACATTTCTGACTGTCTTTATCCTGCTGCCATAGTCACCCAGCTTGTGGCGGAGTGTCTTTATGTGCATGTCCACTGTACGTGTCTCGCCCTCAAAGTCAGTATCCCAGACGCTTCTCATGATGACCTCCCTGGTCATGACTATGCCCTGACTGCCCATCAGAAGCCTTAAAAGCTCGTACTCCTTGTATGTAAGGTCAACCGGCTCATTGTTCACTGTAACCACATGGCGCTCATGGTCGATCACCAGATCATCCAGCTTTAAAAGCTTCGGCTCCTCCTTCGCTGTTCTCCTGAGCAGTGCCTTTACTCTTGTGATAAGCTCCATGATTGAGAAAGGCTTTTTGATGTAATCATCTGCGCCTCCGTCAAGCCCTTTTATCATATCCATCTCTGTGGTCTTGGCTGTGACCATTATAATAGGAATATCCTGTGTGGCCGGACGTTTTCTGAGCTTTCTCACGATATCGTAGCCACTCTCATCCGGAAGCATCACATCAAGCAGTATGAGGTCCGGTACGAGTTCATCCAGCTTCTTGTAAAATTCCTTTGCGTTTTCAAATGCACTGACGATGTAATTACTGTTTTTTAAAGCAATAGTCTCTATCTCACGTATGCTCTCATCGTCCTCTACAATATAAATAAGTGCCATAGCTTTCTCCATTTCAAAAAATCTTATGTAAAATTTTTACCTGCTTTTTACTTTCGATTATACATTACTAATGTAAAACAGACGATGGTTTTATGTAAAATTTATGTAAAATCCATCATCTGTATAAATTTCATGATTAAAGGGTAAAAAGGTATCATCGATGCATGCTTGCATGCAATTCGATGTATACCTTTCATTTGTGTATGATAATTAAATCATGATTTGCGAACCTTGTCATCAAGTGCAAACTCAACCCACTCAGCAATATTTGTCGCATGGTCTCCGATACGCTCGAAGTATTTTGCAACCATGAGAAGATCCTCTGCCTGCTCACCATCCTCCGGATGCTCCCTGATGAAATCAATAAGCTCAGCCTTTACCTTATCAAAAAGCTCATCAACCACATCATCCTGCTTCATCACTACGTGAGCCTTGTCATTGTTCTTCTCGACATATGCCTCGATTGCCCTGATAAGCATAAGCATTGTCTCTGAAGCCATGCTTTTGACATGCTCTATATTGACCCTGTATGGCTTGTCACTGCTCATCAAAATGGTCATCTCGCTGATATCGGCTGCGTGGTCTCCTATACGCTCCATATCAGTAACCATCTTCATCGCTGCAGAAATTGTTCTAAGGTCTCTTGCTACAGGCTGCTGCTGCATGAGCAGATTAAAGCACAGGCTCTCTATCTTTTTCTGCTCTCTGTCTATCTCTGAATCGCCCTCCATGATGGCTTTGGCACTATCGGCATCCTGATGTATAAATGCCTCGATCGCTTTCTGGATTGACTCCTCAATCATGCTTCCCATGTGCATCATTTCTTCATTCAGCTTCTTAAGCTGCTCATCGAATTTCGATCTCATTAACCAAACCTCCCTGTGATGTAATCCTCTGTTCTCTTGTCCTGTGGATATGAGAAAATTGTCTTTGTGTCACCAAACTCAACCATATCTCCCACAAGGAAGAAGGCTGTATCGTCTGACACACGCACTGCCTGCTGCATGTTATGTGTTACAACTACAACTGTGTACTTTTTCTTTAAATCCTCCATGAGCTCCTCTATCTTTGAAGTAGAGATAGGGTCGAGCGCTGATGTTGGCTCATCCATCAAAAGCACCTCCGGCTGTACGGCAAGCGCTCTCGCAATACACAGTCTCTGCTGCTGTCCACCCGAAAGTCCCATAGCAGATTTCTTTAATCTATCTTTAACTTCATTGAATATCGCAGCACCCTGAAGACTTTCCTCAACTATCTGGTCGAGTATCTTTTTATCCTTGATGACATGCACTCTCGGGCCATATGCGATATTGTCATATATGCTCATCGGGAACGGATTCGGCTGCTGGAAAACCATGCCGACCTTTTTGCGAAGTACGGTTGTATCGACTGATGGTGCATATATATTCTCACCATCTATCTCTATGCTTCCCTCGATTCTGACGTTGTCAACCAGATCATTCATTCTGTTGATACACTTTAAAAATGTAGACTTACCACATCCTGACGGTCCGATAAGCGCTGTCACGCTGTTTTCTTTTATGTCCATATTGACACCATGCAGTGCATGATTCTGGCCATAATACAGATTCAGGTCGCGAACCTGAATTTTGATTTTTTTCTCCATTTGTATCTCCTGCAACATGTAATAAATTTCTTGTCTTCGAGAATACATTATATGGATGCTTTGTAAAATGCTCTATCAGATGTATGTAAAATCTATGTCAAATTTATGGTCTCTTTAATAATCAGAAGCTCATCCATTATCCTGTCTGCATCAATATTGGAGTAATTGATAATAAACTGATGCCTGTCTTCCTTTGGCTTGATCAGGTTGAAATGGGTAATTGCCTGAAGCTTTATGCCTTTTTTCAATAGCAGCTCTTCAACTGTTTTGTCCGGAATGTTCGTGTCAAACTGTATGATAAAATGCAGTCCGGAGTCATTTTCTATTACCCTGCATTCCTTTTCGGGGAAGCAGTCTTTTATGGACGAAAGCACGCTCTGGCGCTTTCTGCCGTAGTGCAGTCTCATCCTGTTTATGTGCTTTTCAAAATAGCCCTCTCTGATAAATCGTGCCAGCGTATACTGCTCGAAGGTGGATACCGTACATGAGTAAAATGAAAGCCTCCTGTAAAACTCATTTGCCAGATGCTCCGGCAGCACCATGTAGCTGATTCGGATGGTGGATGTGAGAGACTTTGAAAATGTATTTATATAGATGACCTTTTCACACGCATCTATCGAGAGGATGGGCGGTATCGGGTGTCCGTTCATGCGAAACTCACTATCGTAATCATCCTCTATGATGTATCTGTCGCTGCTCTCGTTGGCCCATGCCAAAAGCTCATAGCGGCGGTTCACAGGCATCGTGATTCCTGTCGGAAAATGGTGTGTCGGGCTGATATGTGCTATTTGCGCGTTTGCTTTCTTTATAAGCTCCACGCTGATGCCCTGCTCATCCATCTGCACCGGCAGGCATTTTGCATTGTTGCACTCGTATATCTGGCTGATTTTCTTATAGCCCGGATCCTCCACGCAGTATACCTTGTCCGTACCCAAAAGCTTCACGAGCAGTCCGTACAGATACTCTGTTCCCGCTCCGACTATTATCTGGTCCGGATCCACATTCATACCGCGAAACGATGACAGATGGCTTGCTATCGCTTCCCGAAGCTCTCTCACTCCGCCACACGGCGACACCGACAAAAGCTCCTGTTCCCTAAGGGAAATCGTCTCTCGCATGAGCTTTGCCCATATAGAAAACGGAAAGTTACCCGAGTCTGTCCTGTTTGATGAGAAGTCAAATATACTTTCATCCTGCTCAGGCGGCAGCTTTATGCTAAGCTCCTTATGCACCGGTGCCTTGATTACCCTGATATCTGAAACATCGGCTATGAAATAGCCCTTCTTGGGCCTTGCAAACATATAGCCCTCGCCTATCAACTGGTCATATGCATTTTCAACCGTAATGGTACTAACCCCCAGATTCTTGGCGAGGGTACGTTTTGATGGCATTTTCTCCCCGGAGCTTAATTTTCCCTGTGATATATCGTTTTTGATGCACTCATAAAGGCATTTGTAGAGTGGTCCGTCTGTTTTTGTGAGGTCGTAGGTCAGCATTTGATTCACCGCTTTCTGGCATTTATATTTTCCTTATTTTGAATATTTTAATATTACCAGATGTAGCGTATTATTGCAACCATGATATGCGGCCGGTGTGAACAATGCAAAAAACAAAAGGAGATTTAACAAATGGAAAACAATAAGAATACTCAATACGAACTCAACAAAGGACTTGCACAGATGCTAAAGGGCGGTGTCATCATGGATGTCACGACTCCGGAGCAGGCCAGGATTGCCGAAGCTGCCGGTGCATGTGCTGTTATGGCGCTTGAGAGAATCCCTGCTGATATCAGAGCCGCAGGCGGTGTTTCGAGAATGAGCGATCCTAAGATGATTAAGGGCATTCAGGAGGCTGTCAGCATCCCAGTCATGGCAAAGTGCCGTATCGGTCACTTCGTGGAGGCGCAGGTGCTCGAGGCTATCGAGATTGACTACATTGATGAGTCTGAGGTGCTTTCACCTGCTGATGATGTGTACCATATCAACAAGAGAGATTTCAAGGTTCCTTTCGTGTGCGGTGCAAGAGATCTCGGTGAAGCACTCCGCCGTATCAACGAGGGAGCTTCCATGATCCGTACAAAGGGTGAGCCCGGTACAGGTGATATAGTGCAGGCTGTCAGACATATGAGAAAGATGAATTCTGAGATTGCAAAGCTAACTTCCATGCGTGAGGATGAGCTTTTCGAGGCAGCTAAAAATCTTCAGGTGCCTTTCGAGCTGGTCAAATTCGTTCATGACAACGGCAAGCTTCCGGTTGTAAACTTTGCGGCAGGCGGTGTGGCTACTCCGGCTGATGCGGCTCTTATGATGCAGCTCGGTGCTGAGGGTGTGTTCGTCGGTTCAGGTATCTTCAAATCAGGCGATCCTGCCAAGAGAGCTGCCGCTATCGTAAAAGCTGTGACAAACTTTACTGATGCAAAGCTCATCGCAGAGCTTTCTGAGGATCTCGGTGAGGCTATGGTCGGAATCAACGAGAGCGAGATTAAAATCATCATGGAAGAAAGAGGCAAATAAAATGAAATCAGGACTTAAGATTGGTGTTTTAGCTGTTCAGGGAGCGTTTATTGAGCACAAGCGCATGCTTGAATCTCTTGGGTGCGAATGTGTAGAGCTGCGCCAAAAATCAGATATCTGTGACTTAGACGGACTCGTGCTGCCTGGAGGCGAGAGCACTGTGCAAGGCAAGCTGCTCCGTGAGCTTGATATGTTTGATGAGCTTAAGGAAAGAATCGCAAACGGACTTCCGGTGCTTGCAACCTGCGCCGGTCTTATCCTTTTAGCTTCACATATCAGCAACGATGACAACGTATATTTCGGCACTATGCCTGTCACTGTTAAAAGAAATGCCTACGGCAGACAGCTTGGAAGCTTTGAGGCTACAGCAAGGTTTGACAATAGCTTTGACTTTACCATGACATTTATCAGGGCGCCTTACGTGGAAGCTATTGACGACTCCGCCAAAAATAATGTACATGTGCTCGCCAAGTATGACGGCAAAATTGTCGGTGTGCAGTATAAGAACCAGATTGGGCTGGCTTTTCATCCGGAGCTTGATGATGATACACGGATTCATGAGAGGTTTTTGGAGATGATATCTGCAAATTAAATCACGTCTATATTATGATTAAAGGGTCAAAACTCCAAAGTCACCTTAAACAGATCACCGTCCACAGTCAACTCCAAAGTACCATTCATAAGCTTCATAAGGCTTTCTGCAATAGACAGTCCAAGTCCGCTACCCTCGGTATTTCGCGAGCTGTCACCACGGACAAAACGCTCCTTAAGCTCATCGCTTGAAATATTAAGCGGTGTAGCTGATACATTCTTGAAGGTTATGATGGCTCCGCTGTCCTTTGGAATGATGTCAATATACACTCTCGTGCCCGGCTGGGCATATTTGTTGATGTTGTTCATCAGGTTATCAAACACTCTCCACAGATGTCGTCCGTCTGCCTGAATCATGACAGGCGTAACGTCATTTTTGATAATTAAATCAAGATTATTTTTCTCGAATTTTTCTTTGTATTCTCCGGCTACCTGTGACAGC
>OGQR01002316.1_pt1 | contig 11606 bp, 6 predicted proteins | sample 1553271 | NCBI WGS metagenome assembly OGQR01 (sample SAMEA2579970, study PRJEB22360) | human gut metagenome | biome: human gut; feature: human-associated habitat; material: faeces | place: Denmark | collected 2008/2010 | reverse complement strand
AAAGAGATTGTTTTATAAATTAGGTGTTAATGGATTGTTACTGAAATACGTGCCATGTGCGTATCTTTTCAGGCAAGACCTTTAATATAAATTTCAATATTTATTATTAAAGGAGGTCCCCAAATGAAAAAGGACTATGCAAAAACTGCAGACACACTGATTGCAGCGCTGGGCGGAAAAGATAATATCACCCGTCTGTTCCACTGCATGACAAGGCTTCGTTTCTATGTGAAAGACAGATCGAAGATCAACGAGAAAGAGATCTTAAAGCTTTCTGAGATCTCCGGCGTTAACTGGCATGAAGATCAGTTCCAGGTTATCGCAGGAAACGAAGTAAACGCTGTTTACAAGGCATTGGAAGACAAAGGCGTTCCTACCGATGATGCACCGGCAGCGAACTCTGACAGCTCAAAGAGTGTTGTTTCAAAAGTTATCGATGCCATCACCGGATGTATGACCCCGATGATCCCTGCCCTGACTGCAGCCGGTATGATCAAAGTTGTACTTACCCTGCTGACAACTTTTCATCTGGTATCAGAAACAAGCAGTACCTACCAGGTGATCAGTTTTATCGGAGATGTTACTTTCTACTTCATGCCGTTCCTGATCGCAGCAAATGCTGCCAAGGTTTTCCGCGTGAACCAGTCACTGGCGCTGTTTATTGCCGGTGTTTACTTAAGCCCTACCTTTGTAACTATGGTAGCTGGTGATGCGGCCATCACACTGTTTGGTCTGCCACTCAAGGTGCGTGCAATGAAGCTTCTTGAACTTGAGAACAAGAAAAATAATTAATTGTTACAACAAATAAAAGAAAAAGAGATGTGAAATAACAGCAATTATTTCACATCTCTTATTTTTTTAATAATTTCGTTCTCTTCTGTTTATTTTTAGTCAAAAACTATTTAGCTGTCGGAAGCTTGAATGAGCTCTTTAATGAGACGATTCTGTTAAATACAGGCTGTCCATCCTTTGAGTCCTTGCAATCAGCGCAGAAGAAACCATTTCTGACAAACTGGAAGCTGTCATAAGCCTTGGCATTCATAAGCTCCGGCTCCACTACACAGTTATCAAGCACTGTGAGTGAATTTGGATTAAGATTTAGGCTTCCGTCCTCATTGTACACACCAAGCTCCTCATTTACGATATTCTCGTAAAGACGTACAGTTACCTGCTTTCCATACTCGGCTGAAACCCAGTGGATAGTTCCCTTGACCTTTCTGCCATCAGGACTGTTGCCACCCTTTGATGCCGGGTCATATGTACAGTGAATCTCTGTAACATTGCCGTTTTCGTCCTTCACACAGCTATTGCACTTCACAAAATAAGCGTTCATGAAACGCACCTCATTGCCAGGGAACATACGGAAATACTTCTTCGGTGGCTCCTCCATGAAGTCCTCTCTCTCCACATAAAGCTCTCTGGTGAAAGGAACCTTTCTCTTTCCAAGCTCAGGATTCTCCACGTTATTGTCCACTTCAAGATACTCAACCTGTCCCTCAGGGTAATTGTCGATAATCACCTTGACCGGATCAAGCACAGCCATCATACGAGGGCGCTTAGCCTTTAAATCCTCTCGGATACAGTACTCAAGCATAGCGTAGTCAACAGAGCTGTTAGCCTTTGATATACCACACAGATCAACAAAATTCTGGATAGACTCCGGTGTAAAGCCCCTGCGTCTGAGCGCTGCTATAGAAACAAGCCTCGGGTCATCCCAGCCATCAACTATGCCGTCCTCCACAAGACGCTTGATATATCTCTTTCCTGTTACAACATTTGTCAGATAGAGCTTTGCAAACTCAATCTGCTTTGGCGACTCCTCAGGAGAATTCTTAAATCCACATTCAATAACCACCCAGTCATACAGCGGTCTGTGGTCTTCAAACTCAAGAGTACATATAGAATGTGTGATACCCTCGATAGCATCCTCTATAGGATGAGCAAAATCATACATAGGATATACACACCATTTATCACCTGTATTGTGATGTGTCATATGAGCCACACGGTAAAGAATCGGATCTCTCATATTGATGTTTGAAGAGCTCATGTCAATTCTCGCACGAAGCACCTTTGTGCCATCCTCGAACTCACCGTTTTTCATGCGCTCAAAAAGGTCTAAGTTTTCCTCAACACTTCTCTTTGAGTATGGATCCTCCTTGCCGACCTCTGTGAGTGTACCTCTATACTCTCTTATCTCATCAGGTGTCAGGTCAGATACATATGCCTTTCCCTTCTTTATCAGTCCTACTGCACACTCATACATCTTGTCGAAATAATTGGATGCAAAAAACTTCCTGTCAGCCCAGTCAGCGCCAAGCCACTTAACATCGGCCTCAATAGACTCTACAAACTCCAGACGCTCCTTGGTAGGGTTTGTATCATCAAACCTGAGATTGAACTGTCCGTCATACTTCTTTGCCAGTCCATAGTTTAAAAGAATAGACTTCGCATGGCCGATATGTAAATAACCGTTTGGCTCCGGTGGGAATCTGGTCTTTACTGTCTTGCAATGCCCCTCTGCCAAGTCCTTCTCAATAATCTGTTCAATAAAATTTTTCGAAACTGTTGCCTCGTTCTCCATAAATGTTCCTCCGAAAATAATACTGTGTCCATTATAAATTCATCAGTTTACTTTGTCAATGAATTAGAAAAAGTAGTACATGTATATTATACGTGCGTATGTGTAAACAGATGATCCTGACAGTATTCCTTGTTGCCGGTGCACTTCGAGCAGTATCTGAATGTTAATTCAGGATTTGACAATTCTGTTCTGCCGCATATATAGCACTTGTGGCGTGAGATGCCACTGCCCGGGCGAGGTTCGGAAAACTGAGCCTTAAACTGTGCCTTTCTCCTCTTCTGGTGCATATTCTGCCTGAATGAGAGCCTGTGCTTGCAGCCATAAATGAATACCAACAGATTTATAAGTGCAAGAACGATTTCTGAGCCGTATGCCAATCCAATCTGCCATCCAAAGCTCATATAGGTATACACATCATATGCAAACATCACAAAGTAAACAAGCACCATCCACTTCATCTTTATAGGAAGCACAAAGTAAAGCCTAACCTCTGCCTCCGGCATCAAAAGACCAAGCATCAGATACATAGCTATAAGTATATAGTACATAGTCAGATTGATGGATACATGTGTCACTGCAAATGCAAGCATTCCAACTATATCATACAGCAAAAAGCCTCCGAAAAAGTACACATTCATCCTAAAAGAGCCAAGATATGACTCCATGCTGTCTCCAAGCGTCCACAGACAGAATATAAATAAAAGCTGTAAAAATGATATGCTGCCGCTCGGCACAAAAATCCAGCTTATAAGACGCCATACCTGTCCGTGCAAAATAGCAGAGGCTGAAAACTGCAGATAATAAAGGACAACATCTCCCTTTGTCAAAAGCAGCACACTGCCTATCAGATTCGCAGCGATAAATATTCTAGTGATATTCGGAATCGCTTTACTTCCATATTTTTGTTCTAGTTTGTTAAGCCAGTTCATACATTTTAGCAGACATGGTTTTGATGCAATAAAAAACCACGCGTCTGCATCCTCCTGTCATATTATTGCTGCCTTTTATACTATAGTACAAAGGGCAGCGATTATTACAAAATTTATTATGATAGTTAAATCATACTTTGTCAACGAGACAGCGAATTATTCACAAATTCTTTATAATTATAGTCATTGTAATTTGTCGATATCTGTCGTATAATAATCTCTGTTTTGAAAATAGAACTATTATATATTTTAATAAGAAGAAAGATATATAAAAACATATAAGTAATACATTATGGAGGAACCACTATGGAAAATAACAGCTTACATAAGTTGGGTATTGATATCGGCTCAACAACCGTCAAGATTGCACTTCTTGATGCCGATGACAATATCCTCTTTTCCGATTATGAGCGTCATTTTGCAAATATCCAGGAGACACTTGAGTCCCTTATCAGAAAGGCCTACGACAAGACAGGTGACCTTTCAGTTTGTCCTATGATAACAGGCTCCGGCGGACTCACTCTTGCAAAGCACCTTGAGGTGCCATTCGTACAGGAGGTTATAGCTGTATCTACCGCACTCACACACTATGCTCCACAGACCGATGTGGCAATAGAGCTAGGTGGCGAGGATGCCAAAATCATATACTTCGAGGGTGGCAACGTGGAACAGCGTATGAACGGCATATGTGCCGGTGGTACAGGCTCATTTATCGACCAGATGGCTTCTCTCATCCAGACAGACGCCACAGGACTAAATGAATACGCAAAAAGCTACAAGGCCATCTACCCTATCGCAGCCCGCTGTGGAGTATTTGCCAAAACAGATATCCAGCCTCTCATCAATGAAGGAGCCACACGTGAGGATTTATCCGCTTCAATCTTTCAGGCCGTGGTAAACCAGACCATCAGCGGCCTCGCCTGCGGTAAGCCAATCAAGGGACATGTTGCTTTCCTTGGCGGTCCTCTGCACTTTTTGTCAGAACTTAAATCAGCATTTATCAGAACCTTAAATCTCGATGACGAGCACACTATCGTTCCTGAGAACTCTCATCTGTTTGCAGCAATAGGCTCTGCATTAAACTATAAAGACAACTCTGTCACCACACTCTCATCCTTAATCGACCGCCTCTCAAACGGCATAAAGATGGAATTTGAGGTAGCACGTATGGAGCCTCTTTTTAAGGATCAGGCTGATTACGATGAATTTACAACGCGTCACGGCAACAATCACGTAAAGACCGGTGAACTTTCTACATACAAGGGCAACTGCTATCTCGGAATAGATGCAGGCTCAACCACCACTAAAATCGCTCTCGTAAGCGAGGACGGAGACCTTTTATACTCATTCTACAGCAACAACAACGGAAGCCCTCTCGCGACAGCCATCCGCTCTATCCAGGAGATTTACGCAAAGCTTCCTGAGGATGCACACATAGTACACTCCTGCTCTACAGGCTACGGAGAGGCTTTATTAAAGGCAGCTTTAAAATTGGACGACGGCGAAGTTGAGACTGTAGCCCACTACTACGCAGCAGCATTCTTCGACCCAAAGGTAGACTGTATCCTCGATATCGGTGGACAGGACATGAAGTGCATCAAGATAAAGAACCAGACCGTCGACTCAGTACAGCTCAACGAGGCCTGCTCTTCAGGCTGCGGCTCATTTATTGAGACCTTCGCAAAGTCTTTAAACTATTCTGTTCAGGATTTTGCAAAGGAAGCCCTTTTTGCAAAGAATCCTATCGACCTTGGAACCAGATGTACGGTTTTCATGAACTCAAAGGTAAAGCAGGCCCAGAAGGAGGGCGCATCTGTCGCAGATATCTCAGCAGGACTTGCCTACTCAGTAATAAAAAATGCTCTTTTCAAGGTTATCAAGCTTTCTGATGCAAGCGACCTCGGTGAAAATATCGTAGTCCAGGGCGGTACCTTCTACAATGATGCCGTTCTTAGAAGCTTTGAAAAAATAGCAGGTGTACATGCCACAAGGCCTGACATCGCAGGTATCATGGGCGCCTTTGGTGCCGCACTCATCGCACGTGAGCGCCACAAGGCTGATTACAAGACAACAATGCTCACAATCGACCAGATAAACGAGCTCACCTACACCACAAAGCTCGCACGCTGTCAGGGCTGTACAAACCACTGTCTTTTAACTATAAACAAATTCTCCGACAACAGACAGTACATCACCGGAAACCGCTGTGAAAAGGGTCTGGGCAAGGAGAAGAACAAGGATAACATACCAAATCTTTTTGAATACAAGAACAAGCGTATATTTGACTATGAGCCACTTGACCCAAAGGATGCTCCACACGGTACAGTCGGCATCCCAAGAGCCTTGAATATGTACGAGAACTATCCGTTCTGGGCTACATTTTTCAAACGCCTCGGCTTTTCTGTAGTACTGTCACCACAGTCTACCAGAAAGATTTATGAGATGGGTATCGACTCCATCCCAAGTGAGTCAGAGTGCTACCCTGCAAAGCTCACACATGGTCATATAAGCTGGCTCATAAAACAAAATGTAGATTTTATTTTCTACCCGGCAGTGCCATATGAGCGCAAGGAGTTTCCTGATGCAAACAATCACTACAACTGCCCTATTGTCACATCATACTCTGAGAATATCAAAAACAACGTGGACGAGATTACCTCAGGCGAGGTTAAATTCATAAATCCGTTTATGTCATTTGAGAGTGAGGAAACTATCTCACAGCAGCTCGTAGCCACCTTCTCAAAGGGTGATTTCAATCTGCCTGAGTCACAGATTCGTGATGCGGTAGCCGCAGGCTGGAAGGAGCTTGCCATGACAAGACTTGAGATACAGCGAAAGGGCGAGGAAGTGCTCGACTACATGGAAGACACCGGACGTCGCGGAATCGTGCTCGCAGGCCGTCCGTACCATGTGGACCCGGAAATCAACCACGGTATCCCTGAGCTCATCACAAGCTATGGCATCTGTGTGCTGACAGAGGACTCCGTATCCCATCTGGGCGAGCTTGAGAGACCTCTCATCGTCATGGATCAGTGGATGTACCACACCAGACTGTACTCAGCCGCCAACTTTGTAAAGACCCGTGATGACCTTGACTTAATCCAGCTCAACTCGTTTGGCTGCGGTCTCGATGCTGTCACAACCGACTGCGTAAACGATATACTGACAGGCTCCGGCAAGATATACACCTGCCTGAAGATTGACGAGGTAAACAACCTGGGCGCAGCAAGAATCCGTATCCGCTCGCTCCTTGCCGCCATAAGAGTCAAGGAAACCAAACATGAAAAGCGTGACTTAAAACCGTCTAACTACGAGCGTGTTGTATTCACCGAGCAGATGAAAAAGGACAACTACACCATCATCTGCCCTCAGATGTCACCTATACACTTTGACCTTCTCGTGCCAGCCTTTAAGGCAGCCGGCTACAATATGGTCATACCGGATATCCCTGCAAGGGAATGTGTGGACGTGGGACTTAAGTTCGTAAACAACGACGCCTGCTACCCTTCACTCATTGTCGTAGGACAGATTATGGCAGCCGTCAAATCAGGCAACTATGATATGACACACACAGCCATCCTCATCTCACAGACAGGTGGCGGATGCCGTGCGACAAACTACATCGGATTTATCCGAAGAGCCCTCGAAAAGGCCGGATATCCTGATGTGCCTGTTATCTCAATCAACATGGTAGGTCTCGAGAAGAATCCGGGCTTTAAGTTTACTCCAAGCCTCATCCAGCACGGACTGTATGCGCTTGAGTTTGGCGATATCTTTATGCGCTGTCTCTACAGGGTACGTCCTTATGAGAAAGAGCCGGGAAGTGCCAATGCACTCCATGAGAAGTGGAAAAAGAGAGTCATCGACTTTGTCGGCAACACAAAGATGCTCTCTCACAAGAAATACAAAAAGATGTGCCGCGAAATCATAAGGGATTTCGACAATCTGCCTATGACAGATGAGGTTAAGCCGCGTGTCGGCGTGGTCGGTGAGATTCTCGTCAAATTCCTGCCTGCAGCAAACAACTATGTGGTTGACCTGCTCGAAGCTGAAGGAGCCGAGGCTGTAGTGCCTGATCTGACTGATTTCTTACTCTACTGCTGCTACAACACGAATTTCAAGGCTGACTATCTCGGTGCTTCTAAGAAAGCTAAGTTTATGAACAACCGACTTATCTCCTTCTTCGAGTGGCTCAGAAAGGATGCAAGGGATGAGCTGGCTAAGAGCAAGCATTTTGAGCCAACCGCTCACGTGCAGGATCTCGCAGAGTATGCTTCTCCTATCGTTTCTTGCGGTAATCAGACCGGTGAGGGCTGGTTCCTGACAGGTGAGATGCTTGAGCTCATCAATGAGGGCGTCACAAACATCATCTGTGCACAGCCATTTGCCTGCTTACCGAACCATATTGTGGGTAAGGGAGTTATAAAGAGAATCAGACATGATCATCCGGATGCCAATATCGTGGCTATCGATTATGATCCGGGTGCTTCTGAGGTGAACCAGCTGAACCGTATTAAGCTGATGCTTTCTACAGCACAGAAGAAGCTTAAGAAATAAAAAATTCGCCCATGCATTCATGCATGGGCGTTATTTGTCTTCGTATACAATTCTACAGACTCTAAGCAGTTTTTAATTAAGCTTGGATTTAATTTCTTCCATCCTTGTATCATCCAGCTTATAAAACCTCTTAAATACAAATATGCCCACAATGAGCAGTATAACAGACGGAATCGTCATCCACATACGAAGAGCATCAAGTGTATCCTGTGTCTGTACCGCAGCCGCGGTATCCAGATGTATCCAGTCAACCACCAGCCCAGCCAGAAATACCGCTACACCGGATGCGAGCTTTACCGTAAATGTCTGCATTGAGAAAATGACCGACTCCTCTCTCGTGTCATTCATCACCTCACCATAATCAACAGAATCTGAAAGAAATATAGTCATGATAACATTGAGCATACCATAACCCAGATAAATCAAAATACCCGGCAGGCAGAGTATGTACCAGCTCTGCGGCGTGTAGAGCTTTGCAAATGCCATGATAAGTATCACCGCAAAGCCTGCTATCTGAATAATAAATCCTGATATAAAAAGCTGGCTTTTGCTGAATCTCTTGCGAAGCAGCGGTATAACCATCATGACAAGCACCTGTGCTGCAAAAGCAACTGCAGCAAATATAGAATATGCACCCTCGTTTCCCACATCAAACCGGAAGAAATAAAGCACTAGGTTACCGCAGATATTGAGTGATGTATACACGAGAATGATTGATACCACAACAGTCATAGCCTGGTCGTTCTTAAATAAGGCTTTAAACATGTCGGATATCTTTCCCGGCTTCTCATCACAGGCAACCGGTCTTTCAGGCACACATACCACGCATACAAGCTCAGAAATCACAAATACTACCGCTATAATAAGTGCCCACCACTTAAATCCAATCCTGTAGTCAGCCATAGAACTTCCTGCACCAAGAATCGGCACCACTGTCATAGTGAGCACCGTAGGAATAGCATCTCCAATGCCGGAGCATGTCCTCGCAAGCGATGTAAGCTGCTCCCTGTCGCTGCCCGGCTCAGTGATTGCTGGAATCATAGACCAAAACGGAATATCCATAAGCGTATATGTGATACCCCATGCAAAGTAAAACACTGTAAGCCACACTCTCTGCGCTGAATCACCCATAGACTCAGGAGTGGCATATAAAGCATATATGGTCACGGCATTGAGCACCGTGCCGGCAAAAATCCAAGGCCTGAACCTGCCCCACCTGGTACGCGTCTTTGCTACGATAATGCCCATCACCGGGTCATTGAACGCATCAAAAATCCTCGCCGCCATCATCACCGTGCCGATAAACACACTGCTCATCCCAAGCACTACATTGTAGTAGTAGAGCAAATACGATGAAATAAGCATATACACAATATCTTTTCCGAATGCGCCAAATCCGAATGCGCACTTTTGTCCTGTTTTAAGCTTCATAGAAATACCTCCAAAATAATCAGCTATCCCAGCCTCTGGTATAAAGTAAAAATAATTTACAGCTTCTCACCAACCACCCTGCACCGCTTCCTGCAAAAAGCAATGCCATAGGCTAAAATATCATACCGCCCCTCATCCCGCAGAGCCTCATCATAGCGCTTATTCTTAATCTGTGCCATAGCAGTCTCGCATGCTGCGTCAAGCTCCTTCATCTCCTTAGCATACTTCACCTCTATAACGATCCCAGCATCCGGATCCTCCGGCTCAATCAAAATATCACTAAAGCCATCTCCCGACTCACGATTGGACTTAATCAGCCAGTCCGGATTGCTGCCACGCAGTAGACCGAGAAGTAAGCCATGATAGAAATTCTCCTTCATAGCATCAGGCGCCTTGGTATCGAGTATGCTAATCATGCGGCTCATAACGATATTGAGCTGCCTGGTAATCTGTTTCTCATCTTTATCCAGAATTGCCTTTGATAAAAGCTTCATAGTATCATCATCATTTGCAACAACAGCCTTGAACCACTCCTGAATCTGGAGAATAAACACCTCACGCACCTCTTTATTAGGAATCACAAGCTTATAGGCATAGCTCTCACTGTCAGGCACCTTGACCTCACCAATTTTGGTGAGATAACCGGTAGTGAAAAGCACGCTCCACAGATTGTCAATCGTATTGTCAATCTCATCATAGGTCAGGTCAAGACGAAGCTGCTTCTCCACAAATCCGCCTGCCACAAGCTTCTCAATCTCATCCCTTGTGGTCTGGTCAGCCTTGTCCACAAAGCGCTTCACCATGTCATTGCCGCTGGTGTTGATCCAGTACGCCTGCGGCCAGGCGTCGGGCTTCGCGCGCAACAGATCGACATGGTTGATGACATCCCAGGGACAATACACATCGACATCGCCAAACCGGTAGCCGTCGTACCATTCTTTGATCTCATCAAAGTGCGATTCCAGGCCGTAATCCGCGAGCAGTTGCTTCACCTCGGCATCCGTAAAACCAAAGTGTTCGTCAAAGCGCGGGTCAATGATCGAAAGCACCTTGAAGTTGTTCAGCCCCGTAAAGATGCTCTCCTTCGCCACGCGCAGGCAGCCCGTCAGCACCGCGAATTGCAAATACTCGTTCGTCTTGAGCGCCTGCCCAAACAGCCCGCGAATCAGCGCTACCATCTCCCGATAATAGCCGTGGTGAAAGGCTTTGTCCAAAGGCACGTCGTATTCGTCGATGAGCAATACGGTTTTTTGACCGTAGTGTTGGTAGAGCAGTTGTGACAACAGCCGCAGACTATCCTCAATATCTTCTGCCTTGTTGCCAAGGATTTCTTCAAACGCTTCCTTCTCTTCTCTGGAAATGCGTTCGCTGTCTCGCAAATATTGATGGTGCGAAACCTCCGCGCGGATGATTCGCCGCAGCATGCCATAGGCGTCCTCAAACGTCAGCCCATCCACGCCCTTGAGCGAGATGAAAATCACCGGAAACTTGCCCATGTACGCCTCGCACAGCGCTGTCTCCTGCGAGATCAAAAGCCCGTCAAACAACGTCTTATCCGCGCCAATCTCGAAGAAGCTCTTGAGCATGCTCATATTCAGCGTCTTGCCAAACCGCCGCGGGCGCGTGAACAGGTTCACTTCTCCCCAGTTGTTCAGCAGGTCGCGGATCAATCCTGTCTTGTCGATATAATAAAAGTCTTCCCTGCGAAGCTTTTCAAAGCTGTCAATGCCCACGGGCAATTTTTTCATCATGCGCAGCCTCCCTTCCTGCAGATCGCTGCTGATATTCAGAGCATATCATACCTCGATGCTCTCTAGGTCCTTAGTCCTTCAATGCACTCCAAGCATATAATCCCCCACTTTTATTTTACCTCAAAACCACCCCTATAGCAAGGTTCTTCCCCAAAGATAACGAAAAACCCTTCGAATGCGCCGATGGGGCACGCCTCGAAGGGCCCGATCGGCTGTGTTCAGTTGGATAGCGTAAGGGCGATTCGATAGCCGGGGTTGTCAGGCAGGTCTATCTGTGGTATAATCAAAGTGGGAAGTTGTGGGTTTGCAAAACGGATGCGCCATGAAGCGCAAACCGGCGGGCTTTCTTGCAAA
>OGQR01002313.1_pt1 | contig 11622 bp, 10 predicted proteins | sample 1553271 | NCBI WGS metagenome assembly OGQR01 (sample SAMEA2579970, study PRJEB22360) | human gut metagenome | biome: human gut; feature: human-associated habitat; material: faeces | place: Denmark | collected 2008/2010 | reverse complement strand
GCGTGTGCAAAGGTAGAGCTTTTGTTGGAATGTGCAAATAAAATGCAAAGAAAAAATGAAAATATTTTTATTGTTGTAAATTATCGGGAGATTTTTTTTCTGAGTATTAATAATTTACTTTATATTTGTGTCGATAGAAGAATCTTAGTTTTGTGTTTTTGTAACTAAAAATATAGCTCTACGTACCCTTCTATATGTTTAATCATTTTTTTAATATTTTTTATTGTGAATATTTTTGTAGCAAAAATGAGTTCCGCCACAACAGGTGACGATCTCGCAACTCTCTTTGGAGAATTCGGTACTGTTTCTTCAGCAAAAGTAATTATGGACAAGGAAACCGGCAATTCAAAGTGTTTTGGTTTCGTTGAAATGGAGGATGAAACCGAAGGAATGAATGCTATTAATGCTCTTAACGAGTCGGAATTTCAAGGAAGAAAGATAGTAGTGAAAAAAGCTCGTCCGAGAGAAGAAGGTGAAAACAGAGGTCATCGTTCATTTTCTCCCCGGGGTGGCGAAAGGAGATTTAATCCGAATCATTAATTGAGAAGGGTACTGAGAGCTCAAAGCTCTCAGTTTTTGTATTTGGCTTTCAGGTAAGCGTATAAAACCTTGTGTAGTAAGGCTGCATTGGCTTTTTCCTCCTCAGATAAACGCGGATCTGTTTCGATACCGTTGCAAGCATCCGATAGTTGTTCATCTCCGTCGATAAAATCGGTTGCATTTTCTTCCAGATAAAACATATCCGACAACTGCATCTTCTCCAGACATTCGATAGCCAGACTTCTCGCCTGTAATATGTTGTCCTCCCGATATTTGGAGAGAAATACTTCGATGATGGAATCGGTAAAATAATCACAGAAATAATGCAAAAGCAATAACCTGCGTTTATAAAGCTCAGGGGTCGGTAATTCCGGTCGTCTGAAAATATGCCCCAAGCCCAGATAAGCCAGTTCTGCTATCTCGATGCTTTCTTCTTCTTCTTCATCTAATTCCAGTAAAAGAATTTTAAACAGGGCATCTGAAAATTCAGCCTGCAACTCCTTTTCGTTGCTTTGATTGTAATAAGCCAGACGGTGGTCTCTGATCTCCCGCAAGTTGGCCCGCAGTTTTTTACGGTCTGCATGTATATTACTCAGCTCCCCGATTTCCCGTAAAACATCTTCTAAATCTCTGCTCATCTGTCCTCCTTTGCTTTTTTATTTTCACTTTCCCCGGCAGCCGTTGTTGAAGAAAAATTCTGCCATCCCTGGGCTTTTAATTCGAAAGTATTCCCGTCGCGGGTAGTCATATAACATCCTTCAGAGGCTTTGCAGGTATGGCCGATCACGCTGATTCCCGGCATAGCGGTCAGCAGGTCGTAATGCTCTAAAGGAGCGGTGAACAAGAGTTCATAGTCTTCTCCTCCGGATAAGGCGCATACCGTAGCATTCATATTGAGCTCTTCCGCCATTTTGAACGTTTGGTAATCGATCGGTATTTTTTCTTCATAAATGTTACAACCGATCCCGGAATCTTTGCAAATGTGCATGATTTCCGAAGCCAGCCCATCCGAGATATCGATCATGGCCGTCGGAAGGATATTTTTTTCTTTAAACTGTTGAACGATATCTTTACGGGCTTCCGGTTTCAGTTGGCGTTCCAGGATATATTCATAACCGGCGAAATCGGGTTGGGCATTTTCGTCTCCCTGAAAAACTAATTTTTCTCTTTCCAGCAATTGTAATCCCATATAGGCTGCTCCCAGGTCTCCGCTGACGCAGATCAGTTGATTCTCTTTGGCTGTATTCCGATAGACGATATCCTGTTCATCGGCTTCTCCCAATACCGTGATGCTGATGCACATGCCGGTTTTAGAAGAAGTCGTATCGCCTCCGACCAGGTCGATCCCGTACTTTTCACAGGCCAGATATAGGCCGGCATAAAACTCTTCCAGCCCTTCGACAGAAAAATGGTTCGAGACAGCGAGGGAGAGCGTGATCTGTTTCGGAATGCCGTTCATCGCATAGATATCGCTGGCATTGACGGCTACCGATTTATATCCCAAATGTTTAAGGGGGGTATAAGTCAGATCGAAATGAATACCTTGGATCAGCATGTCTGTACTGACGAGGATTTTTTTATTGCCATAATCCAGGACGGCTGCGTCGTCTCCAATCCCTTTCAGGGTAGAGGGATTCTGTAATCGAATCGTTTTTGTCAGGTGGTCGATCAAACCAAATTCTCCTAATGTAGAAAGTTCTGTATAATTGGACATGGTAAAATTGAACGTATGTTTGTTGATGATCTGTTTATACGGGCAAAGATAATGCAAACCGGGAGCAGAATCTTCAAGCTTGCTTGAAAGTTATGCCGAGGTACAGCTTATCTTCTGCAAAAATAGTGTAAATTAACAGACAGATCAACCATCCTCCGGATTTTATTCTACGGTCGGACAGACTTTTTTAACTTTTGGTTCTTTGACTCTGGATGTGTGTTAAATAAATTTCTTACTTTTGTGATTATAATCGTAAGATTGGCTTTGAATTTAGGTTCAAGTTGCAATTTTCAAGTTTCAATAGGTTTTATGGACAATATTATAGAAGAAGTTACCGGAAGTGAATATAAGTATGGGTTTGTGACGAATGTCGAAACCGATACGATAGGTAAAGGTTTGAACGAAGAGGTGATCCGGATCATATCCGCCAAGAAGGAGGAACCGGATTGGATGCTGGAATTTCGGTTGAAAGCTTACCGGCATTGGTTGACGATGAAGATGCCCCGTTGGGCTCAACTGGATATTCCTGAGATCAATTATCAGGATATCGTATATTATGCAGCTCCGAAACAGAAGGAGACGAAGAGTTGGGAAGAGGTCGATCCGGAATTGAAGGCTACTTTCGATAAGCTGGGGATTCCTTTGAGCGAACAAATGGCCCTGTCCGGAATGGCGGTCGATGCTGTGATGGACAGTGTTTCTGTAAAGACTACCTTTAAAGATACGCTGGCTGAACGCGGAGTGATCTTCTGTTCTTTTTCAGAAGCGGTAAAAAATCATCCCGATTTAGTACGGAAATATTTAGGGACTGTCGTGCCTTATCATGATAATTATTTTGCTGCTTTGAATTCGGCCGTATTCAGCGATGGTTCGTTTGTCTATATTCCTAAAGGGGTACGTTGTCCGATGGAATTGTCTACTTATTTCCGGATTAATGCCCGGAATACAGGACAGTTCGAACGTACACTGATTGTTGCTGAAGATGAGGCTTATGTGAGTTATCTGGAAGGTTGTACCGCTCCTCAACGCGATGAAAATCAGTTGCATGCAGCGATTGTGGAAATCGTTGTCGAGAAAAATGCAGAAGTGAAATACAGTACGGTACAGAATTGGTATCCCGGGGATAAGGACGGGAAAGGCGGAATTTATAATTTCGTTACTAAAAGAGGAATTTGCCGGGGCGAAAATGCCCGTTTGATCTGGGCTCAGGTAGAAACCGGTTCGGCTATTACCTGGAAATATCCCAGCACTATTTTAAAAGGAGATGGCTCGGTAAGTGAGTTTTATTCTGTAGCGGTTACCAATAATTATCAGCAGGCGGATACCGGTACAAAGATGATTCATATCGGTAACAATACCCGTAGCCGGATCGTTTCTAAAGGTATCTCCGCCGGGTTCAGCAGTAACTCTTACCGGGGAAAAGTGAAAGTGGTGAAGAGCTGCCAAAATGCCCGTAATTATTCTCAGTGCGATTCTTTATTGCTGGGGGACAAATGTGGGGCACATACGTTCCCTTACCTGGAAATCGAGAATTCGACGGCTCAGGTAGAACATGAGGCGACAACCTCTAAAATCGGCGAAGACCAGATTTTTTATTGCAACCAGCGGGGAATTTCGACCGAGGATGCTGTGGGCTTGATTATCAAAGGTTATGCCGGTGATGTCCTCAATAAAATGCCGATGGAGTTTGCGGTGGAAGCACAAAAGCTGTTGCAGATCAGTTTGGAGGGAAGTGTGGGGTAAAAAAGCTAAAAAGCAAAAAGCTAAAGGCTGGAGCCTAAAAAGGAGAAGGTAACAAGTAAAAGGGAGAAGAATAAAAAAGTAAATTCATTCTGAAAGAAGTGAGATTATGTTAAAGATAAAAAACTTACATGCCTCGGTAGATGGCAAAGAAATATTGAAAGGCATTGATTTGGAAATCAAAGCCGGAGAAGTTCATGCAATCATGGGACCGAACGGTGCCGGAAAGAGTACGCTTTCTGCTGTGCTTACCGGTCGTGAACGTTTTGAGGTTACCCAGGGAGAAGTGGAATTCAATGGTAAAAATCTGCTGGAGATGCCGGCAGAAGACCGGGCCCGGGAAGGAATTTTCCTTAGTTTTCAGTATCCGGTAGAAATTCCGGGAGTGAGTACGGTGAATTTTTTGAAGACGGCAGTAAACGAGATTCGTAAATACCATGGACAGCCTCCTTATCCGGCCGGGGATTTCTTAAAGATGATCCGCCAGAAAATGGAATTGGTCGGGATCGATAATAAGTTGCTGAACCGTTCCCTGAATGAAGGTTTTTCCGGGGGAGAAAAGAAGAAAAACGAAATCTTTCAGATGGCGGTTCTCGAACCGAAATTAGCTATTCTGGATGAAACGGATTCCGGTTTGGATATCGATGCGTTACGAACGGTGGCCAATGGCGTGAACAAACTGAAAAAGCCGGAGAATGCCACGATTGTCATTACCCACTACCAGCGTTTGCTGGACTATATCGTACCCGATGTGGTACATGTATTGTATGACGGCCGTATTGTGAAAACCGCCGGCAAAGAGCTGGTAGCCGAACTGGAAGAGAAGGGATATGATTGGATCAAGGAAGAAGTAAAAGGTAAGTAGTCGGATATGAACGATTTTGAAAAAATAAATACCGATTTGGCAACTTTGTTCAGGGAAGGCCGGGCCCTGCTCGATGCAGGAAACAGCGCGGTAATGAACGGTTGCCGGGAGGAAGCATTCCGTAAATTTGTCGATTTGGGAGGAATCCCGAATAAACAGGAAGATTATATTTATCTGAATCTGCTGCCCTTATTCGGCAAAGATTATAACGTCGTGTTGAAATATATCCGGCAGGAGGTGGATATGAACGAAACTTTCCGCTGTGCTGTTACGGATTTGGTTACCACTCCCGTATTGACCGTGAACGGTTGGTGGTTCGATGGGAATCCGGCAGCCGAAATACCGGAGGAAGTGGTTATCTGTGGTTTGCAGGAAGCGAGTGTGAAATACCCTGATCTGTTTGCTAAACATTATAACCACTATGCGCCTGTCGCTCACCGGGATGGCTTAGTGGCACTGAATACGGCATTTGCACAGGACGGTGTATTTGTTTATGTCCCTGACGATGTCGTTTTAGAATGCCCTTTGCAGATTATCAATCTCTTAAGGGCGAAGGCCGATCTGATGGGATTCCAACGTAACCTGATCGTACTGGGGAAAAATGCCAGAGCGACTGTACTGGTTTGCGATCACACGCTTTCAGAGCATGATTTTTTAATCAACAATACGACCGAAGTATATTTGGGCCCCAATGCCCATATGGAATATTATCAGGTACAGAATCAACATCTCGGGGCTTCCCAGATCAATTCTTTATTTGTCTCAGAACACCGTAATTCCACTTTTGAAAGTAACCTGGTGACCTTGTACGGGGGTACTATCCGGAACAATATGTATGTCGCTTTGAATGAAGAAGGGGGAGAATGTCATTTGTACGGGATGTATATCCAGGATAAAAAACAGATTGTCGATAACTTTTCTTACATCGATCATATTGCTCCGCATTGTACGAGTAACGAGCATTTCAAGGGTGTTCTGGATGATGCTGCACTGGCAAATTTCAGCGGATGTATCCGTGTGCGGCCGGATGCACAGAAAACCGAAGCTTATCAGGCCAATAACAACTTATTGCTGACAGATACCGCCCGGATAAATGCCAAACCCCAGCTGATCATCGATGCCGATGATGTGAAATGTAGCCATGGGGCGACGGTCGGACAGATCGATGAAGAAGCTATGTTCTACCTGCGTTCACGGGGAATCAGTCCGGAAGAAGCCCGGATGATGATGATGTTCGGGTTTGCTCACGACATTATCCGGCGGGTAAAACTCGAACCCCTGCGGGTGAAAATCGATGATTTGATCGATAAGCGGCTGAGGGGTGAATTATCGAAATGTTATAATTGCATTATGCAATGTAAAAAATAATCGGATATGTTCGACGTTGCAAAAGTCCGGAAAGATTTCCCGATATTGGAAGAACAGGTATACGGAAAACGCTTGGTATACCTGGATAATGGGGCGACGACTCAGCGGCCGTTGCAAGTCATTGAAAAAATGAACGAATATTACCTGAAGTACAACTCGAATGTACATCGGGGAGTCCATTTTTTGAGTAATAAATGTACCGATGCCAATGAGGAAGCCCGCGAAATTGTCCGGAAATTCATTCATGCCGGTTCGGATAAAGAAATTATTTTTACCCGGGGTACCACGGAAAGCATCAACCTGGTGGCTTTTTCTTTCGGAGAAGCTTTTATCCGGGAAGGTGACGAAATCCTGGTAACTGAAATGGAGCATCATGCCAATATTGTTCCCTGGCAGATGCTCTGTGAACGGAAAGGAGCGGTATTGAAAGTACTTCCGTTTAACGATAAAGGGGAGCTCGATCTGTCACAACTGGATACTTTATTGACTCCGCGGGTGAAATTAGTTGGAGTCGCTTACGTTTCGAATGTGTTGGGGACGGTAAATCCGGTAAAAGAGCTGATCGGCCGGGCTCATCGGATCGGTGCAAAAGTGTTGGTCGACGGCGCACAAGCTGTTCAGCATATACCGATAGATGTGCAGGCGCTCGACTGTGATTTTTTTGTATTTTCAGGACATAAGTTATATGGTCCTACAGGAGTCGGAGTGTTGTACGGTAAGGAGGATTTGCTGAATCGGATGCCTCCCTGGCAAGGTGGGGGAGAGATGATCAAAGAAGTACATTTCGAAAAGACGACTTATAACGAGCTTCCTTTTAAATTCGAAGCAGGAACTCCCGATTTTATCGGGGTGATCGGCTTGGGAGAAGCCATTCGTTATGTTGAATCCCTCGGTTTGCCAGAGATCGCTGTTTACGAACAGCAGTTGTTGGACTATGCGATGGAGCGGATGCGGCAGGTTCCTGCTATGCGGATTTTTGGCGAAGCTATACGGAAATCTTCCGTCCTGTCTTTTGCATTGGGAGAAATACATCATTCCGATACAGGCATATTGTTAGATAAAATGGGGATCGCTGTTCGTACGGGACAGCTCTGTGCCGAACCGGTCATGCAACATTATGGGGTAACGGGTATGGTAAGGGCTTCGACCGGTATGTACAATACCTCTGAAGAAATCGATCTGTTTTGCGAAGGATTACACCGGGTGGCTAAAATGTTTAAGTTGGCCTGATATTTATATTTTTGTAAAGGATAGGATAAAAATTGATAAAAATGACAATCGAGGAAAAAGAACAGGAAATTATAGATGAATTTTCTATATATGATGATTGGATGGATAAATATGCTTATCTGATCGAGTTGGGATCGGGTCTGGAAGGGATGGATGAAGCACATAAGACCGAAGAAAATCTGATTAAGGGATGCCAGTCGAGGGTGTGGTTTCATGCCGATATGCAGGATGGCCTTTTGTATTTTACAGCTGACAGCGATGCAATTATCACCAAAGGCATCGCCGGATTGTTGATCCGGGTCTTTTCCGGACAGAAGCCGGCGGATATCGCTAAAGCCGACCTGCATTTTATCGATGAGATCGGATTGACCCAGCATTTGTCGCCTACCCGTTCCAATGGCCTGCTTGCGATGGTGAAACAGATCAAATTCTATGCAATTGCTGCTGAGGCAGCTTCGCAAAATACGAAGTAAGAAATTTTAAACGATTAAAGACGGATGGATATGACTGCCAGTATAACAAGGGATCTGATTATTGAGAAATTGAGCACGGTTTATGATCCGGAGATTCCGGTGAATATCTGGGAATTGGGGTTGATATACGATATAGAATTTCCAAAGCCTTCCGAAGTGATCATTCACATGACCCTCACGGCTCCCGGATGCCCGATCGCCGATGAGATCGTGCAGCAAGTGCATGATGTGGTAATGGAAGTCGAAGGTATAGAAAGTGCTACCGTAAACCTGGTTTTCGAGCCGGCATGGACGCCCGACCGGATGAGCGATGTGGCTAAGCTGGAGTTGGGATACGATATTTGAAGCGGAAAAAGAAGGAGCGGAAAAGAAGATTAAAATTTATAAAATATAATTGGGAGGATTTATTGAATATCTTGTTTATTTAACATACATTTACATCGTCAAATCTGTGATTAATTGGTGATTGAAATTATTAGAAGTGTATGAAGCGTATTTTGTTGATTGCGCTGGCAATCCTTTCATTAGGTAGTGTTGTTAAAGCTCAGGATGGGAACAATACATCTTATTTCTTATCAAATCTTCCGCAGCAATTTCGGTTAAATCCTGCTTATCAGCCGGAGTATAAAGTCTTTATCGGTCTGCCGGGGCTCAGTGGCGTTTCCGTGAATTATCTGAACTCTTCGTTTACCGTCGAGGATTTGTTGTTCAAACGGGACGATTCGGTTTATATGGATGTGAATAAGTTTTATAAATCATTGCATAAACGGAATTACATCGCTTTTAATAATGAAAATTCTATTCTTTCCATCGGTGTGAAAGCTAAAAGTTGGTATGGGACTTTGGATATCACTCAGAAAAATGATTTCTTATTTCGTTATAACAAGGATTTGTTCACTTTCCTGAAATATGGTAATACGGACCATCCCTCTATGGATTTCGGGAAGCTGGGGGTCAATCTGAATTCCTATATCGAAGTGGCTTTAGGTTTGTCGAAACAGGTGAACAGTAAGCTTACCGTCGGAGGGCGTTTGAAATATCTTGCAGGTATTGCGAATGCTCATATGACGGATTCTGAATTGGATGTGGTGACAGAGAAAGATGGAACGATGAAGATACATTCCCGGCAGAATATCAGGATCACCGCTCCGGTGAATATTCGTAACGAACAGACAGGTTTGCCGTTCGAACCCAACAAGCCGATCGATTGGGACGATTTCGACTTTAATACCGACGACATCGGGGTTGCGGATTTTCTGAATACTAAAAATCCCGGTTTTGCTATCGATTTGGGAGGTGAATATCAATTCAACGATAAAATTAAATTGTTCGCTAGTTTGACGGATTTGGGTTTTATTCATTGGGGGAATAAGGATTTTCGGTATAATTTTTATCAGGATGCCCGGTTTACCTGGGAAGGGGCCGATATTTCCAATAGTGTGAATAAAGACAATGTGGGATATATTTCTATCGATAGTGCTTTCACGAAGTTGACAGACCAATTGAAAGATAGTTTGCAGCTGAGAAGCAGAGGTAAGGCTTATACTACGATGGTGAGCCCGAAATTGTATTTAGGAGCTACCTATCAGTTGAACCGTACTTTTTATGTCGGAGGGTTGTTCCGGGCTTCATTAGTTGATAAAATGTTTATTCCTTCGCTGACTGCTTCGGTGAACGGACGCTTGATGCGTAATGTCAGTGCTTCGGTTTCATATAGCATTACCCGGGGGAGTTATGTGAATCTCGGTGCCGGTCTGACCGCAAAACTCGGCCCGTTCCAGCTTTATCTGGAAACCGACAACTTATTGGCTTGCAATTATACCAATACACAGTCCGCTAATGCCCGTTTCGGGATAAATTTACTGTTCGGACATAAAGACCATAAGAAAAAGAAAAAAGCAGCCGAAAAAGAACCGCTGGAAGTGATGATTGCACCTGTTCCGGTGAAAAAAGACACTGTCTATAAAGAGGTGGCTCCTGAGGTCGATCCGGTGGCTCCTATAAAAGAGGAGAAAGTAGTCGATACCGAAAGTGATTCAATCAGGGCTTATTATGTGATTGTCGGGAGTTTCAAGAGTAAACAAAGAGCGGAAAATTTGAGAAAACGCTTGGTATTTATGGGATTTAAAGAAAGTGCTATCCTGAGGAACGAAAATGGCATGTACCGGGTGACTACCGCCCCTTTCAATACCCACACCGATTGTTGGAATGAAGTATTCCTGATCAGAAAGAAGTATCCGCAATTTGCCGATGCCTGGGGATTGGCGGTGAGATAATAGAAATATGAGTCGATATGAACATGAAAGAATGGGTTCAGCAGGTGATTAAACCAGCTGAAATAGAAAAATATCTGGTAAACGGAAAAGACTTTATCGATGAAAAATCGATTTTCGGTAATCTTGAAAAATATCGTCAGCCGGATAAACAGCAAGTGCGGGATATTTTACAGAAATCTCTGGATATAAAGTTGTTATCTCCGGAAGAAACGGCTGTGTTGTTGAATGTAGAAGATCCGGGACTGTTGGAAGAAATGCGTGAAGCCGCATTGCAGGTAAAAAAGAAAGTATATGACAACCGGATCGTCTTTTTCGCTCCGTTATATTGTTCCAACCTCTGCGTAAATAGTTGTGTCTATTGTGGGTTCCGAAGTGATAACTGTGCTGAAAAACGGCATGTGTTGACTATGGAGGAGGTGAGACGGGAGACGGAGGCTGTGATCGATGAGGGACATAAACGTTTGATTGCCGTATATGGTGAGCATCCCCAAAGTGATGCCGACTATATTGCCGATAGTATGGCGACGATTTATGCAACCAAACGGGTGACTCCTACCGGGAACGGCTTTAATAATATCCGTCGCATCAATATCAATGCGGCGCCGATGAGTATAGAGAATCTGCGGAAACTGTGGCGTGCCGGAATCGGGACTTATCAGGTGTTCCAGGAAACTTATCATCCGGGACGTTATGCCGAGTTGCATCCGGCCAATACGATTAAAGGAAATTTCCGTTGGCGTTTGTACGCAATGCATCGTGCAATGGATGCAGGGATAGACGATGTGGCTATCGGGGCTCTGTTCGGTTTGTACGACTGGCGTTTTGAGGTGATGGGGTTAGTTCATCATGCTCACGACCTGGAAAGACAGTTCGGTATCGGACCGCACACCATTTCCTTTCCGCGTATGCAGCCTGCTTTGGGATCGTTTGTGAGCGAAAATTCGCCTTATTTGGTCAGGGACGATGCTTTCCGCCGATTGGTGACGGTGTTGCGTCTGGCCGTGCCTTATACAGGCTTGATTGTCACGGCCCGGGAGCGTGCTGAATTACGGCGTGAAATTATCAATTATGGTTGCACACAGACGGATGCTTCTTCGAAAATCGGTATCGGAGCCTATTCCGAGAAAAAGGTACAGGAAGAAAATCCCGATAAGGTTCAGTTTATGCTGGGCGACGAACGCAGTTTGGACGAAGTGATCCGCGAGTTGGCCGGAGACGGTTACATCACTTCTTTCTGTACTGCCGGCTACCGTTGCGGACGTACCGGGGATAAGATCATGAACTTGCTGGAAAAAGGAGTGGAAGGTAAATTCTGTAAGCTGAATGCCGTACTGACTTTCCGTGAATACCTGAATGATTATGCTTCGGCAGAAACCCGTCGGATCGGCGAGCAACTGATCGAAAAAGAGTTGCAGG
>OGQR01002309.1_pt1 | contig 11641 bp, 7 predicted proteins | sample 1553271 | NCBI WGS metagenome assembly OGQR01 (sample SAMEA2579970, study PRJEB22360) | human gut metagenome | biome: human gut; feature: human-associated habitat; material: faeces | place: Denmark | collected 2008/2010 | reverse complement strand
AACGGTTTCTGAAACAATCTCCCTTTTGCTATTGTCGCACAAATCAAAATAAAAATTTGTGTATATTTTGCACATATAAATTGACCGCGTTTTTCCACATAACCCGTTTGAAATCGTATCTCACCCTTAAATTACCCGCATGTTCTCTGCTTTATGCATGAAAAAGAGAATTTTGTGTTTGACGGAGGTTTTTCCATGATAAAGAAAAATGATTTGTTTGAAGCGGAGATCACCGCCATGACCGCCGAGGGCAGCGGCATCTGCCGCGCAGATGGCATGGCCGTGTTCGTGCCCGGTACCGCCGTGGGCGACCGCTGCGTCGTGCGCGTCGTAAAAGTCCTCAAAAAGTACGCATTCGGGCGGCTCGAGGAGCTGCTTACGCCGTCGCCCGATCGCACCACACCGGATTGTCCCATTGCAGGCCCGTGCGGCGGCTGCGTTTACCGCCACATCACGTATGAAGCGGAGCTGAAGATCAAAACGCAGCGTGTCCGCGACGCCTTGGAGCGCATCGGCGGCTTTGAAAATATCCCCATGGAGCCGATCCTCGGCGCGCCGTCCCGCACGCGCTACCGCAACAAATGCCAGCTGCCCATCGGGCTTTCCAAAAACGGCGAAATGCAGATGGGCTTTTACGCCGTGAATTCCCACCGTATCATCGACACGCACACCTGCCTTTTGCAGCCCGAGGTGTTTGATCGCGCGGCGGAAGCGTTCCGCGCGTGGCAAAAACTGAGTGGGGAGAGCATCTACGATGAAGCGGCGCACAGCGGCGTTCTGCGCCACCTTTACATGCGCTGCGGCGAAAAGAGCGGGGAGGTGCTCGTGTGCATCGTCGCGAACGGCGCAAAGCTGCACGGGGAAGACTTGCTCGTCAAAATGCTGCGCGAGGCTGTGCCGGAAATTACCGGCATTGTGTTAAACATCAACCGCGAGCGTACAAATGTCGTTTTGGGTCGCGAGCTGCGCACGCTGTGGGGCAAGCCCACGATCCGCGATACGCTCTGCAGGCTGGAGTTTGAAATTTCGCCCCACGCGTTTTATCAGGTGAACCGCACGCAGGCGGAGGCGCTTTACAACAAGGCCGCAGAGTACGCCGGGCTTACAGGTGCGGAAACGCTGCTTGACCTCTACTGCGGCACCGGCACCATCGGTCTTTCCATGGCGAGCCGCGCGAAGAAGCTCATCGGCGCGGAGATTATCCCCTCCGCTGTTGAAAATGCCCGCAAAAACGCCGCGCACAACCATGTCACGAACGCCGAGTTCCTTTGCGGTGACGCCAAAGACGCCGCGCGCATCCTCTACGAGCGCGGCGAGCGCCCCGACGTCATCGTCATCGATCCTCCGCGCAAGGGCTGCGATGCCGCCGTTATCACGACCATCGCCGCTATGCGCCCCACGCGCGTCGTCTATGTCTCCTGCGACCCCGCCACTCTCGCCCGTGATTTAAAGCAGTTTACCGCCGAGGACTATAATATTGAGGCCGTCACCCCCGTCGATATGTTCCCGGGTACCGCGCATGTCGAGACGGTTGTTCAGTTGGTTAGAAAAACTCCTGACGCATATGTCGACCTCAAAGTGGATATGGATGAGCTTGATTTGACCGCTTCGGAAGCGAAAGCAACTTATCAGGAAATCAAACAGTACATTTTGGATAAATATGATACAAAGGTGTCCAATCTCTATATTGCTCAGGTAAAAGAGAAATATGGCATTATTGAAAGAGAAAATTATAATAAGCCTAAATCAGAGAACACAAAGCAACCACAGTGCCCGCCTGAAAAAATAAAAATGATTGAAGAAGCATTGAGACATTTTAAGATGATTTCATAACATATGAGCAAACGGGTAGCGAGAATGGTTGTTCTGTAATGCCAAACATAGAATTTAGAATTCGTATAATGAAAAACGAAGGAGGGCAAATCTATGCCTACAACGATAGAAGTTAATAAGCAAAGTGTCGAGGCTCTTTTGGGAAGCGGAAAAACAAAACCATTTGTGATTCCAGAATATCAACGCCCATATGCTTGGACGGACGAGCAGGTCGAGACGCTTTTTGAAGATTTATGGGATTTTACAGCTACAAGTGGTGGTACTGAGCGAGAAGGTTCATATTTTTTGGGCAGTATTGTGGCTTATGAGAATGAAGACGGTGAGCAAGAAATTATCGACGGACAGCAGCGTATTACATCTCTGTTTCTTTTGCTCAGAGCAATTTACACGAAGCTGGTTGCAACCCCTGTGTCCGAGAGAACTCCGGAAGCAAATAACTTTGTTGGAAAGATAGAACCAGCTATTTGGAGAACTAATAAATTAACTGGTACTGTTGATTTCAAGAATATCCTTTTAACATCTCGTGTTGTCAACAATGAAGGAAATGAAACATTGCGTTCGATTTTGGAAACCGGAAAAACAGATGAGAATGCTAAGGATAACTATTCAAAGAACTATAATCGTTTTCAGGAGTTATTTGACAAACATTCTACTGAAAATCCGTTAATGGTGTATCAGTTTATCTATGCTTTGCTCAATCAGGCTATTCTGCTTCCAATTACCGCAGATACTCAGGATACTGCATTGACAATTTTCTCAACATTGAATGATAGAGGATTACCTCTTTCAGACGCAGATATTTTCAAAGCGAAAATCTATAATCAACTTGAGATAGATGAAAAGAAAGATTTTATTGAACGCTGGAAAGATTTAGATGAACAAGCTACTGATGCAGATGAGAGCATACAACAGCTTTTCTATTATAATATGTTCTATCTTCGTGCATTAGAGAAGGATACAAAAACAACTACACCGGGTGTTAGAAAGTACTATGCTGCAAATAAATTTGAAAGACTGTATAAAGATGGTCTTTTAGATACGCTGTTTGTGATTTTGAATTTGTGGAAAGTAATTAACAAAGGTGAAGAACTTGAGAACGAGGTTTGGTCTAAGAATGCAAAAATCAGGCAGTCTCTTGATATATTGAGTTCATATCCGAATGAGTTCTGGAAGTATCCGGTTGTCATATATTATGTATGTTATCGCAACGAAGCGGATTTTGAGATGAAGTTTAGTTTGTTCTTAAATAAACTATTGATGGAATTGATGACAAAATACTTGCTGATTCCTACTATCAATGCAGTAAAACCGGATATTCTGAAATTGAATTCTGCCATTGTTTCATCAGATACTCCTACATTTGATTTCAAGGATATCGATACTAGTCAGTTGGAAGCTCGCATTCAAAATCCTAATAGAAATGTTGTGCGTATGTTGTTGAAGTCATTAGCCTATGAACAACAGGATGAACTTCTTCCGGCACGTTGGGAAATTGAGCATATCTTCCCTCAAAAATGGCAGACAAATTATTTCCCAGATGTACCGGATGCAGTAATCAAGGAAAAAATCGAACATATAGGTAATAAGCTTCCATTTGAAAAGAGACTAAACATAGTAGCTGGCAATGGATACTTTGGCAAAAAGAAAAAAGAGTATACTGCTTCAAAGATTGCTATTACAAAGGCAATGGGCACGTCTGAAATAAATGAATGGGATATGGATTCCATTATGAAGCGAGACATTCGTATATCGGATTCTATTATGGCTCTTTTAGCTAAGTGGAATAATGATTATTTGAATGTCCCAGCAGATGTAGCAGAAGAACAGCCTACGAAAGAAGATTTGGCTCGTATTGAAGAATTTAAGAAAAAGGGCTGGATATAACCTCGAGGCGATGGTAACTAAAGTGGAAACATAATCAGTAATCGGCACATTGGTAAAAATAGAAATCCTTCTGTAAAATGATAGTACAATCAAATTACAGGAGGATTTTTCTATGAAAACAATATTTGAAGAACAAGGTGTTAAATATCATCAGTCAGGAGATTATATGCTTCCTAATGTAACGTTGGCAGAACAAAAAGATTATCAAATCGGTGTATGGGGACAGCGTTACAAACGCTATTTAAAGTCCAATCACAAAGTTCTTTATTACAATTATTTGACTTCGGGCAAACTGTATGAACACCTCGCCGAAGTTGACACACGAGCCGAAGAAATGTTTCAGCAATTTGTAAAATCACTTGCCGAAAAAGAAAATGTAACAGAAAAGCTCAAAGCAGAAAACGCAATGTTGTGGGTTCAGAAGATGAATAATATCCAAGCGAGAGCTATGGAAGTTGTAAACGCAGATTTAATCTACGTATAAAAATTACGCCGAGTGTGGCTCTGAAAAATAGCTACACTCGGCGTTTTTTTAATATCATATTAAAACGGTAAGTCGTAGTGCTGAGTATTTTTTGCATTTTGTAATTCGTCAATATATTCTTTTGGACAGTTGAACAGGAATTCCTGAAGTGAGGCACACAGCGAGTATTCCCGTGGGTTCCCATAGCTTGTCCAACTGGATTCATACACAAGGTCATTTTGAATCAATAACTGCAAACAACTACCATAATTTTCAGAAAGCGTTGAATAAAGTGTATTTTTGCTTTCCCAATTTTTAATGCTTTCAATTTGTCCCTCTGCCATCCAACGAGCTCCGAAGTTGCATATTCTCTCGTCAACAATATATGCAATAAATAGCGACATCATTTCGCCCCAGCTATCGGAAGTCCATAAGGATTTGAATGAGTTGACGGCTAATTTGGTATGAGAATTTACGCACTCTTTTAATGCGGGAATTAACGAGTCTGCGTTAGCAGAGTATTTTCGGAATGCCTCAATTCCAAATTCCAATGTATCATTGTTAATTGCACCGCCATCAAAGGAGGACAGCAAATCAAAGGCGTTATCGACATTTATATTATAAATTTCATTTTTATGTAGCCAATCGCGAATAGTATCTTTGGAGACTCTGCGAACATTCTTTTTGAGTATGTAATACAGAACGATTCTCTCATCATCGGTTGTGATTTCTGAAACATCTATAGTCGGTAAAATCGCAGTAGTCAGTTTTGATGGCTCTCTTGATTTTAAAAAATCAGTATATCGATTTCTAAGTTTATTATTTTCATAAGTAACAACACCGACTTTTGTATGCGGTGCAGATACCGCTTCACTTACAGTATCATAGATATATGAAATATCAGTGTCTAAATCTAAGTGGCGCAATTTATACTCACTATTCAGAAATCCGTACATATTATTCGAATTAATTTCGGGTAGTGCAATAGGAATTACAGGCACGTCATTATACCAAAGAACCCCCGCTTCATCAGGCAGTAAGCACTCTGATAATAATCATATGAAAGAATGGCTATGTTAATTGCACTATTCTTCAAAGCCATTTTGACTTCGTCGGATATTTTCTCGTTTATATCGTTGCCCGGCAAAGAGGAACAGAATATTTTGTCTCTTGAAATTCCAGTTGCAGAAAAGAAGTCAACTATCATATCAGCAACTTCTTTATCTGTTGATCTATGACTTATAAAAATTACTGAATTCACCTTCTTGTCTTGAGATATTGAGTATGATTTTTGAGCCTCAAATTCAGCGAGTTGTTCTTCGTATACTCTTGCCGAGTTGTTGAGAGTCACGAAATATGGTACATTGTCTGCCCATTTTACATCTATATAACCCTCTTGTCGCAATTCCCTAATAATTCCTCTGAGTTCATCGTCTTCCTTCTGAGACGCTTTTTCAAATAGATTACATAATAACTGAACAGGATTATCTGTGTAAACAATCTTGTGCAAAAGTTTTTCTGAATTTGATGGTAATTTTTTAAAATCCATTAGTCCTCCTTAACAATACACTTATATTCACGCCAATATTCCAAGAATTGATGTAGTTACTATGCATCAATTCTTATTCATTGATAAAATCTTCGAATTGTGAACTTGTAAGTGTGCTTTCTATTCCGTTTGCAAACTGGGTGATTTGCCAATCGTTTCCTACTTGAATAGGAAGATAGAAATACTGCCCGGTTAGTATGGAAGCTTGTCTATAACTCTTTTTTAACTCTGCGACTTTTGCAACATAAATGTTGTTGTCAATATTGAAATTTGCCGACTGATTGACACTTTTAACTTCAAATATGTGTATGCGTCCTTTGGCATCTTTCATTATGAAGTCAGGGTATGAAGAGTGTAGCGCACCCAAGTAATACTCAAATTTTATCGATGAGTCCGGAACATAGTTTTTGCCCCAAAGATACAGTTCTTTTTCATCAACTATGGTATCAGTAGCGATTTCTCCCCAAAGGTTAACCGTACCGGCATTGGGATTTATTTTCTTTTTGCCGGTTTTAATTTTCTTGAAGCCTTCAGAAGAAATGTCTTTCAAAAATTCTGCCCAATCACGTTCTGCATCGCTATCAAATGAAAATTTCAGATTACCGTCCTTACGCTTCCATACCCAATTATTGATGCGAACATATTTGCCAGTATCATAATAATAACTATCCGAAGAAAATGTTTCTTCCGGTCCAAGTTCCATACTTTTTGAATAATCGCATCTAAACTGATTACTCTCTTTGATAATGTCATCAACATATTCGGCAGCGTGGAACCATTTTGAATAGCCGTCGGCATAGTCGTAAATCATTGTTTTTACCGAATAATCTGATACTTGTAATTTGCGGTTTAGCTCAAATATGCTTTTGTGCGTGATTTTAGGTGTTCTATCATCAAGAAACTGATTTATGTTAAACGAAGTGTCCTCACTTAACGGTTTTATTACCGTAGTTTTGATTTTAACCTCGTCCGTAATATCTTTTTGATCGTCATACAGTTTTACGGCATATGCTTTTCGGGTGTCATTATCAACAACACCCCAAACCCACGCCATTGTTGCTAATTTTTTACCTTCGTCAGATAGTGTTTCATAATCAAGCAGGCGGGGATTTCTTCTAACTCTACCCATTACTTGCTCATCAAGCTGCTTACTGCGAGAATTTCTTGCCTGATAAAGCATACAAGCACGTGGAATATCCCAACCTTCAGATATAACTAATTTGAAAATGATTACATCAATGTTGCTTAAATTGCCACGAGCGTAGTTTTTCCACAGTGAAACAGGCAGCTTTTTAGCCTTAAAAACGTCGTTAGTGTCACATTCTTTGGGATTATTAACAATAAGCATCCATTTTAAATCGGGATGACCATTAAGGGCAGGCAAAATCTCATTATTTAACTCTTCGTCTGCTTTCTGCTTGTTTGATATTTGAATAATTAAGCACGGATTAACATCAAGTAAATTGCGATATTGTGTCTTTATTTCCTCAAATTTCTTTAAAGCATCTTCTACTGCATCATCATCTTCGCCCTGCACAACCGTTTTTATCAGCTTACACTGTTCTGCTTCTGCATCAGTAATTTCTACATCCGGATGCTGCCCACGTCCTAAATTCGGCGTAGCGGAAAAGTTTACTGTTAATTCAAAATACATATCCGCAATAGCATCTAAATTCGAGGTTGCAATATGACATTCGTCTTTAATCCATATGATGATTTTACCGCCTATCCACTTCAGGTCGTGCAAGAAATTTAGCATCGGTCCCGCCATTAAACGTGAATCCTTTTTATACAAATCACGAGGGAGCAAATATACATTGTAATCAGCCGGTATGTATAACCGTTCTTCGCCTGCAATATCACTGTTAATTAAGTAAGGGTTGAGATTGGCAAAGGCGTTATTATCTCGATATTCACAAAATTTATCATAATTCTGCTTTGCTAAGTCACTTTTTGATAACGAAGATACTAAGAATACCACATTGGGATTAATATGCAGAAGACGATTCATATAATCCGCCATCATATATGTTTTGCCGCTTCCGGTCGGTGCTCTAAATGTGTATGATTTTTTTGAATTTTCACGAGTAAGCGCAACAAGTTTTTCAACAGCGCTATTTTGAAGTTCAATTATTTCTTGCAGCATCTGTTATTCCTCCAATTGCTTCTGTGTAATTTCAAAATTATTACATACCCACTCGATTTTATCTTGAATGGCTTTAAATTTATTAACACCGTAAAGTGTTTCGTCAATCACATCAAATGGCGTTTTACCTTCCGATGCCTCAAAATTAGCAACTTCTCTAATCTCATAAACATCAAGATTATCTCCTAATGCGGCATTGTTTTCTATCCAACTGAATGAACAATTATTATCGTAACAGTGTCCCGTCATTACACGCTTCAATCTTTTTGCCGTTACATCGTACGCAATACCATTTGGATTTTTATCTGTTTTTTCATTATTTTGAACGAGTATAAACTCCCTGCTGCCGCCATCTTCTTTATTCAGCTCAAGAACAGCTTGACCAGTTGTACCCGAACCAGCAAAAAAATCTAATACAATAGCCGTCTTATCACTAATATCAATACATCTTTTCACTAATGCTGTAGGCTTAGGATTATCAAATGCAGATTCACCTAAAATGCTTTCGAGTTCTTTGCTTGCGGCACTGTTTTCGGGCAAATCGTTCCACAATGTATCAATTCGCTTGCCGGGATTTTTGCGTTCATTCCAATAATCCTTTACTCTTAGTGTCTCACCATCCATATATAAGCGACCATCGTTCTCTAAAGCTCGAACTTTCTTTTCTACCATTCTCCATCCTTTAGGCGGACAAGGCCAAACCTTACCTGAATTGTCAACATAGTCATACGATGTTTCCGGACCGGGATTTTGTGGCTTTTGTAGACTCACAGTAGCGTATAAACCTCTGCCATCGTGGTCATCTTTGTTGTAAGCTTTTTTGGAAGTTTCAGCCAATTCTTTGTATGTATCGTGAAGTTGGCGAGCACTGTTTCGTGAGTAAAGTAGCACATACTCAGTGTTTATTGTGAATTTATCTTTCTCAGTTTTACCACTTGAATTCTTTTGCCAAACGAATGAATTAACAAAGCAATTTTCTGTAAAAACCTCATCAAAAAGTCCTTTAACATAAGCGTGATTTCTATCATCAATGCTGCAAAATATTAATCCGTTTTCACTTAAAAGCATTTTCGCCAAAAGCAAACGAGGATAAAGCATAGACAGAAGATTATCTCTTGTGATGGCATTCTCATAATTTGTTTCTGCGAACTCTCCCATAGTATCCTTACCGTATGGAGGATCGATATAGATAACATCAATCGCACCTTTATACTCAATTAGGAGATTAAGTAACGAAGGGTAATTGTCACCGATAATCAACTTGTGATGAGGTTTACTCTCGTCAGTAACAAATGACAATGTATCATCCTTTTTGAAGTATTTTATAGTATCACTAAGTGTTTCTAAACGTTTATCGAAATGAAATCCAGTTCTTTTATAAGTCGTACCGAGTTCCGAAATCATTATTGCCTCATCTAAAGTATCTGCTTTTTCTATGAGCTTTTTTAGCAATTCAAAATTCGTCGGCTCCAAGATTTTGTCCTCTACACGATTCTCAAGTTCCTGAATCAGCTCTTGCTTTGTAATATCTTTCAACATATTGTTTTTCCTCCGGTTTTTTCTATATTTCTTTTTCCATCAAGCATCTACACATTCGCTTCATATTGTGTATTTTTTCCGTTGCCGATACGGCGAAGCAGTTTTTTATTCGTTAAGCCGGTTAGTAATTTTACGGCAAAAGGTTGCGATATTTTAAGCGCTTCTTCGACTTGTTTGCGAGAAAGGCGTTCTTCTGTTTTGAAAAGGTCAAAGCACTGCTTTTCCTTTTCAGAAAGTGTATCAAGCACTGTTCCCTCATTATTTGTATTCGTGTTAGGAAGCGTTATCTTAAACGCATTATCGGAAATTTCAATTTTAGGTTTTACCATATAATCGGCATAGCTGTTCACAATTTTCGGCATCCCTGTTCCGTAGGCTTCTATAAGCTTCAATCTGTAAAAGAGGTTTGCCAGCTTTTTATTTCTTAAAATTGAAGCGCCGAGCATAATATCGTCGTACGCAATGCCCTTAACAAGACCGCCGAGAGAAAGTATTTCGATACGGTCATCAAAGATACTGATAAGCGTACTGCCGCTGAAAGAATAATCACGGTGAACCAAAGCATTGAGCAAGGTTTCACGAATAGCGTCAATCGGATAATCACGCATATCGACACGATAAAGACCGTCGAATTCAGCTCTTGTGCGATTATATCGGTCAATCATTTCGTAGGCTTCGTTTAATTGCTTTAACAGAGAACCTGAAAATTCGTATCTGTCTTTGAAAACAGCTTTTTCGGTTCCCTCAAAAACAGCAACTTTAATTGTATGAACACATTGGTCTGAAATAAGCAGACCTAAGTTACTGTAAACACCATCTACATTTACAATACCGAGCGTTATTTTTTGCGGCGCGCCGAAAGGCACCTTTGCCTTTTCAAATTCTTTTGTTGCATAGGCAAAGGTTAAATCTTGATTGAGCGAACGAACATCTTCATATTCATCGCCGTCTGTTTCCTTTATCATCTTTAAAATTGCAGTTTCTGTTGCAGGAACAGTTGAAGCGCCCTGACGCAAAAATACGCCTTCGGGGCGAATACCCTTAGAAGCAATATAATAAGGAGACGCCGTTCCTTTTTGAATTTCCAATACTACAACATTTTTACCGTCAATGCTTTCTACAGAGCAAGTGGAAAAGAGCGTAACATCGGGCTTAATAGAATCACGAAGCGCATTCGTACACTTGAGCATAGTTTCATCAATATCTTCTACGCCTACAACTGTTCCGTCATCTTCAATGCCGATATAAATTTTACCACCGTTTGTATTAGCAAATGCGATAACCGTCTTTTTAATATCATCAACATATATGCGCTTGAATTCTGTATTTACATTTTCTATAAGGGTCATAATTGCACCGCCGTTCTTTTTAATCCATTCTAATATATTCTTATCCGTTCTTATATATTCTAATCCTATTAAAAGAAAAAAGCAATAGGAAAATTAAAAATTCACAACTAAAAATGAAAGAATTTTTTGATATCTTCGCATCCATAACTTGCACCTTATCATAGGTTTTTGAGTCCATTGGTTGCACCTTTTTTAACTTATTCATTCGTTATACAAACGCAAAGCGAGGGTAAAACTTGATGGAAATCTCTTGCTTTCCCTTTTTTATTAAGATGTTGTATCATCTTAGCGAGCAGACCGTTTATACTCCTATCGTCGTAAAACGGTAAAATCTCGTTAGGACACACCCTAAGACCTAATGAGAAAATTACCGTTGCTCAGTAATGTCGGATGCAAAATTTATTTTGTACCGAGGTGTCGTCATTTGGCGACACCTCAAGGCGATTTTGAAAATAGGTATTGAATTTCGGAATCAGATAATGTAAACTTAAAGCAACAAATAAATATTTACGATTTCTAATCGAGCAAGCGGAGATAGTTTTTTTAACTAAGCTACCAAGCGCCGTACGAAACCAGATATACAAAGGGATAGTTGTGCCCTTTTGTGTGTCTGTTTTCTGCGGCGTTTTTTTGTTGCTCGATTTTGTTTCGTACAGTGTTAGGTCCTTTCCTGTTTGTTCGGGAAAGGATCTTTTTATGTTTTATACGCTTTATCAAGAGTTGCTTGCGGAATACCCCTGATTAAATTTAAAAATTTTTTCTTCAGAGGGGGTACAAAATGCGTTCTTTGTCCAAATGAATGAGATGTATTTAAAAAAGTTTTCAAAAAACGCATAATTTGAGCTTTCTCGCCGGCTATTTATTGAGGGCAAATTTTT
>OGQR01002305.1_pt1 | contig 11659 bp, 7 predicted proteins | sample 1553271 | NCBI WGS metagenome assembly OGQR01 (sample SAMEA2579970, study PRJEB22360) | human gut metagenome | biome: human gut; feature: human-associated habitat; material: faeces | place: Denmark | collected 2008/2010 | reverse complement strand
AAGCCGATTTGCCGGCCTCATCACCTCCTACATGAATGTATTCGGAAGGGAAAAGTTCCATGACTTCCGTCAGTACATTCTCCAGAAAGGTGAAAGTTTCTTCATTACCGACACAGAAATCGGAGTTCTTGTAAGGTTCTCCCGAACAGGATAGCTGCGGGTAGGCAGCCAGCACTTCTTCCGAATGGGAAGGCATTTCAATCTCCGGAATCACCGTGATGTAATGCTGACGGGCATATTCCAGTATTTCACGAATATCGTCCTGGGTGTAATAGCCGCCGGAAGCTCCGGGTTCATCGTAACGGAGGTATTTACGTCCGCCGTTCCACCATTTCTTCCAGGTGGGGTCTGTACGCCAGGCTGCAAAATCGGTCAGTAAAGGGTATTTCTTGATTTCAAGCCGCCAGCCTGCCGCATCGGTCAGGTGCAGGTGCAAACGGTTGATTTTGTAATATGCCAATGCGTCTATCTGCTTCTTTATAAACTCTTTGGTAGAGAAATGACGGGATACGTCCAGCATCAGTCCGCGATAAGCAAAACGAGGGGTGTCTTCTATCTCGACAGAGGGTACGGAATAGCTGTGCCTGCCGGTTGCATCAGCTGTAACAGGGTTTGCATTCCATAGAATAATCCGGCTCCCGAAGTTGCCCGGATCTCAATTCGTTGAGGGGTGACGGAGAGTGTATAGCTTTCCGGTGACGGCAACTGGGTAGTCTTGGGGGTTATCAATAAGAAAAGCATCTGTTTCCTGTCTTTCATTCTCGCTTCTTTGAGTTGAACAGGTAATGCTTTCAGGTAATTCTCCCAGAGTTCCGCTTCTCCACCTTGCAGGTTTGTATAAAGTTTAGTCTTTTCTGACAGTAAAAAAGAGCCCGTCCCCTGCTCCATTTTTAATGGGACAGGTATGACGGACTGTGCCAGAATGGGATGTGCATGGAAGCACATCCCCAATATCCATAAGAAAAGACAAACTTTAGGGTATTCTTTTCTTATATTCATTAATCAATTTTGATTTCGTCTACAAATAAAAATGCCTTTTTACCTTTTCCTCCATGCCATGCCGGAAGTGATTTCTCCGGTGAAGCAATGACTCTCACGTATTGGGTGGTCACAGGAGCAAAGGTTAGTTTGTGCTCAACGATTCCGTCTTTGTCTGTCTCTTTCATCTCCGGATATTCTTCGGAAGCAATCTTTTTGAAGGTCTTGCCATCATCTGAAGTTTCTACGGACAGGTTTCTGGCATCAAATACCCAGTCCCCTTTTGCTACATTGGTAGAGATTGCCACGCTTGAGATTTCAGTAGGTTGCTGGAGGTCGATAGTCATATCCATGTCGTTTCCGTTGAAAGCGATCCAACGGCCTGACTTGTAGCTGCTATTTCCTTTCAGGCCATCTATCAAAGTGGAAGCTCCTTTGAACAGGTATTGTTCATTGATAGGCTGATTGGCTACAATCGGCTTCATGCTGGATTTGCTGAAATCAATCTTCTCCGTCACTGTCTTGCTTTCACCGTTGGGACGAATGGCTTTGGCGGACAGGGTTACATTTTCCTTGATTTTCAATACTCCTTCGTAAACGGGGGAAGCGGCAGTAGGTTCTGTGCCGTCTAATGTATAGTAAACAGGGGCACCGTCGATGGTAGACAGGGTAACGTCCATTGTTCCTTCTGCCGGATTCGGGTCAAACTCGGCTTGTACGTCAAATACGTGTTTAGCGTAATTGTATCCTTCTGCATCGTACCACTTAATCAGTTGTGGAAGACGGGACAGGAAGTCGGCATAGTTTTTCTTTTCGGGGCTGGACCACTGAATTTCACACAAAGCAGCCCAACGAGGCAATACCATGTACTGTGCATGCGGGAAGGTAGCGATGTATTCTGTCCAGAGGTTGGCTTGCACTCCCTTGATGTATTTCTGTTCTTCCGGCGTACAAGCCCCCGCCATCGGCTCGTAGCTATCCACTCTTTCCATCGGCAGATAACCACCGATACCGAACGGTTCGTTTTCGATGTCTTTAGCTTGGTAGTAGTCGAAATACAGATAGGTGTTCGGTGTCATGATGACATCGTGTTTCTGCTTCGCAGCTTCGATACCACCTTTCTCACCACGCCATGACATCACGGTAGCATTCGGAGCAAGTCCGCCTTCGAGGATTTCATCCCAACCGATGATTTGACGTCCGTGGTCGTTCAGGAATTTCTCAATATGGTTGATGACAAAGCTCTGCAAACGTTCTTCTTTGCTGTGGCTCTGATCTGACTTCAATCCCAATGCTTTGATACGTGCCTGGCACTTCGGACATTTTTCCCATCTTACTTTCGGGCATTCGTCGCCCCCTACATGAATATATTGTGATGGGAAGATTTCAATCAATTCACCATAAACATCTTCCAAGAATTTCAATACTTGGTCGTTTCCGGCGCAAAGCACATCCTCGGATACACCCCATTGTCTCCATACTTCGTACGGGCCACCGGTACATCCCAATTCGGGATAAGCGGCAAGGGCAGCTTGCATGTGTCCCGGAAGATCTATTTCCGGTATTACCGTGATATGGCGTTCTTGGGCATATCTTACAATATCTTTGGCTTCGTCTTGTGTGTAAAATCCACTATAGGGAACGTCGTCGTATTCTCCGGAATTGTGCCCGATGACTGTTGCTGAACGTTTGGAACCTATAGTCGTGAGTTCCGGACGTTTTTTTATTTCGATTCTCCATCCCTGATCATCTGTCAGATGCCAGTGCAGACGATTGATATTATGTAAGGCCATCATATCAATGAAACGTTTAATGGAGTCGATAGGGAAGAAGTGGCGTGAAACGTCTAAATGTACTCCGCGATAGGAGAAACGTGGATAGTCGTTAATTTCGACACCAGGAAGGCTTATATCTCCTTTGTTTGTTGCCGGAAGTGACTTTCGTAATGTCTGTATACCATAAAAAGTACCAGCTTCTGAGGCTCCCCTAATAATTATATTATCCGGAGTTACTTTCAACTGGTATGCTTCAGCATTGTCTGTATTCAGTCCCGTTGTTAATGTAATAACGTTCGATGTAATCTGTTCATCGATAACTTTCAGCTTTTTGCCGGACATCTGACGAATGTATGTCGCCAGTAGGTTGGCATTTTGCTGCATTTCATCGTTGCCTTTCGGATAAACAATAGAAGTCCGGTCGTTCAGTACAAAATTACCAGTACTGATTTTGATTTCCTGGGGCAGAGGAATGATTTCATAATTTGCCTGTTGGATGACTTCTGAAGAACAGGAAAATAACCCACCGCATAAAAGAATAGCTCCTAATAGATGATGTTTTCTCATTTTATCTAATTTATGTTTGTCAAAGGTTGATTTTAGCTCTATATAAAACAAGAGCAAACTTATACATTTTCCTTGTAAGTTTGCTCTTGTCTGTTTTTTAATTGATGGAAAACTTATTCCACATGTTTATTCCCATGCATAGATATAGAATTTTGTGATATCTACACGGCTGGGAACAGTAACCATCTGATATTTCAGGTAACGTGTCTTAATCCGTTCATCAAAAGTAATGGTTTGGTTTCTTCCTTTCGTGTCCCATTGTCCGATAGACGTCCACTTGTCTCCATTTTCAGAGGAGAATATTTCCACTTTTGAAGGAGCATATCCGGCTCCCCAATGGGTAGTTTGAATACCTGTGACTGTTTTTACTTCTTTAAAGTCAACTGTCAGCCAAAAAGGTACTCCATTCGTGGCAACGTCATTGCTTCCTGTTCCTGCAACGGAGTTTGATTCTGCATTTTCTACTCCTTCCATAAAGGTGAATATCCAGTCTTTGGCATTGGTCAGCAATACACTTTCTTTTTTCTTTTCTGCAGTTTTAGAGATTTTCAGGATGATTTCCTGATAATATGCTGCATTTGCGACTTCCGACGATGTAGACTCAATATCTGTGATCTTGATTTTCAACGTATAGTCAAGGGCTTCTTTGGTGCTTTCCAGATACTTCCAGTCTGTAATACTTAAGGTAATCGGCTCTGAGGCTGTAGAACCACCTTTTATCACTAGATTTTTATCACTCAGATTGATCTTGTCTGCATCAATTCCATCACAAGTAACACTGTAGCGCACATTTATATCCTGAGCAATGGCTTTTTGTGTTGTAGCCATAAACTGAAACTCAACACTGCCTTCAATACCTTCTTCTTCAACATGTTTCAGTGTGAATGAAGGAGTCGGCTGCAAATAATCTGCCGGTAATAAAGAAACGTAACTCATATCCCATTCATTAACCGAATCATCATCACTGCAAGATGAGAAGAAGGGAATCATTGCACTCATGAGCGCAATGATTATAGATTGAAATACTTTATTCATAGTAATTATATTAATTTTATTTCCATGGAGTAGCTTCATCCGTAGACAGAATCTTATCTATCCACACTGTTGTGGTAATAGTATGTCCTTTGCCGGTAGCATCTTCAAATACATTACCTTTACCTTCATTGAATCTCCAATAAGCTTCTAATCCCGGAGATTTCGGGCTTGTGATAGTCATGTTATTCTGAATCTGAATTTCCGACCGGCATACGGACCAAATACGAGCTTCGCTCACCAATATCTTACATCCGCTCCACCAGCTACCGCCACTAAACCAACTCATACTACCAAATATACAAGGTCCGCCGGCAACGTCTTTTGAGCCTCCGTCTTTACCGTTAATGTAGATACGATATTTGGAACCATTGTATGTCACAGCAAGGTGTTGCCACTTATTAGGTTCGAAAGAGTAGGTCGGATTCAGATAGGTTTCGTGAGTCTGAATCTGAACCAATGAGTGAGCCTTGTGGTCATTATTATCGCTTTGCGGGTCTTCGAAACGTAATAACAAGCTCTTACCGTCGCTACCGGATGTGCTGAATACTGCACGGTTACGATTGGCGGTATTGCTGACCTGGAAACGTACTTCGACAGTAAATTCATTGTAAGTTTCGGGAGCTTCTGAGAATTTCTTGGCTACGAGTTCTGTGCTTCCGACAAACTGTGGAGCAGAGAATTCCATTATGCTATTGGCCAGAATCACCAGACTGCCGGTAACGGGCATTACGTCAATGCTGCCCTGTTTAGCTACCAAACGCACAGGTAAAGCATATGATTCGCCGGATGCGTTCATCTCTTCAGAGAATGCTTTAATGTGTATGGAAATGGGATCTGCGTTATAGGCACCTGCCTTTATCGTTATATTGTCCGGAAGGGTGTAATGAGTTTCCGGCAATGCAATATAGTTGGTACCATTAGCTTTGTTGTATGCGTCAAGAGCCGCCTGATCTATTGTCAGGCTGTAGCTGTTATCTTTTTGTTGTGTATTGCTGATATGAGCATTCAGAGTCACATTAGTTTCACCGCTGCCCATGACAGTCACTTTAGTGCTTGATGCAGTTAAAGCTTCTTCGAAAAAGACATGTGTATCCAATGTGCTATAATTCGCATCATCACAGCCAATCCATGTACCGCCTGCAATAAGCGATATCAGCAAGAAGTTTCTTATGTTCTTAATCTGTTTCATAGTGAATTAATATTTAATTAACGGTTTGGTAGAAGGATTCATAATTTGAATAGCTTTGCGTAGATTCTTGTATTCCGGGTTTGTCGGATACTCCGCTTCCATATGATAGCTTCCTACTCCGCCTTTACGGAAACCGTTTTTCGGTTGCCAGCGTGCCATTCCTTCCAAGGATTTCATGCTGTTACCATAACGGTCGATATAAGGATATCCACCATCCATTGCAGCATCTACGGCTTCAAAGTTTTCGGTCATGATGGTCATTTTTGTGATTTGTTCTTCGGACATTACACTGCCGTAGGTCTGAACAAGTCCCGGACCTGCCACACCGCCATCAATCAGTCGTTTGTCCAGGTTGTTGTCATTACCGGGTTTATAGGCCTGAATGATAAAGTAATCAAAGTAAGGACCTACATCGGGTCTGTTCTTTATACTTTGTGGTTCGCCGTCGATGATCAATAACTTGCCGGTTCCGGATTTAGGACCGAAGTATTTGCCAAGTTCGTCTACAAATATGAACATTCTGTCATCATCGTCTACAATGTTACCCGAATTACCATAATTGGGTTCGTAGTCAATGTCAAAACCGTCATATCCATATTTATTGATTGTATCAGCAATTGCACTCGCATATTTGCGGATGGATGCTTCAACTGCCTCTTTATTGGACTCATCGGAAGGCCACCCCCAGAAGTCATTTACAGCCTCCTGTTGACTGGCAAATCCCATTGATTCCCAATTGTCATATATATGTTGCGGAGTGATCTGTGTACCTACGGAAGTGATAATAAAGCACATAGTGAAACGAGTTCCTTTTACCTGCTGGCAGAATTGAAGGTCTTTCTTTTGTGCTTCTGTGATATTCGACCAGTTTCCCCAAATAGATACAACGTCTACGCTATCAGGTATTCCCGCCATGCTATTAACCAATGAAGCACCTTCGCCTGTCCAGTTGCCGAACCATCCGAAAGCTTTTGGATGATCAGACTTTTTATATGCACGCAAGGCTGCATAATATTCTTCAGAGGGACCTTCGAAGTAATCTTTCGCTTCTGATTCTGTCCAGTCATTACAACTCACCCATATCGGGGTGCTCAATGCTAACAATAAAAAATATAGTAAATAATTCTTTTTCATATTAACTTTAGTTAGGAGGTTATATTAATTTGTTTTTCCCCATGACAAATCTGTGGCTTCATTGTCCGGACCACCATTTCTCAGATACGAGACACCTTGCTGGTAGTTATTATGATTGTTCTGTACTTCCGTATAAGGGAATCTCAGGCGACGCATACCTCGTTTGCTATCTACTCCGGATGGAGACAGATTATCGATGCAAGGATAGAGCTCTGGATAACCGGTGCGGCGGTATTCAGCCCATGCTTCTAGTCCCAATGGATAGTTGGCTATCCATTTCTGAGTAATGATACGTTGAAGATTTTCTTCTTCATTGTCATTCCAGGCAACAGCAACTGTGTTGGAGATGGTGTATGCATGACCTCTGGGATCATTATTATGTGATACAACCGGTTTTTCCGTATTGGTCAGATAGTTGTCAGGCATCGTTGTTCCGTATTGTTCCATGGAGAGTTTGATTCCTTCTTCATAGTACTCTTTAGCTGATTTGCTGCCTACAGACCAGTTCTTTAATTTGCCTTCTGCACGAAGGAATGCAGTTTCGGCAGCGCAGAATACCAGTAGCTTGGAAGTACCTGCAATAGCCGGTATAGAATAACCTGCAACGTCACTTTTGGCAAAACCATCTTCTCCGGAACGCATACCCACATATTCCTGAGTATGACCAGTGAAAGTTGAATGATTAAAATACTTAGACATACGTGGATCGTTGTAGCCATTCATGTAATCAACGATATTAGCGTTAACACGCAAATCACCCCAACTTACAGCAGCCAATTGGTATGGGTTTGTCTGTGAGCCGCAATCCATCATAGCATTGTCATTATTCGCTTCAATCAACCCGGCTTCATGAGCTACAGCAGCTTCTGCGTTCTCTTTTGCCATCTCCGGATATGCTGTGCTAATGCGGATAGCAACTCTCAGTCGCATAGAATTTGCTAATCTTGCCCAATTGGCATAATTGCCGCTGAATACGGGGTCGTTGCTGGCGAGAGGGGCATTACCATTAGTGTCTTTATAATAGTTGTAGAGTACGTTTGCAGCACTTGCAAAGTCTTCCATTATATTCTTGTAGACTTGTTCTTCTGTGTCATAAGCTACATAGAAGTTACCTTTTTTCACTTGGCTGTAAGGCATCGGACCGTAACAATCGGCAACACGCAACATAGTTATGGCCCGTATCATACGTGCAAAAGCATAATAATGACCGCTTTCATTGGTTGCTTCCTGTATCTGAAAGAAATTACCGTATATTTTCTCGAAATTGGTATTCCAGGGACCTGCATTCCAGGCATCGCTTTGATTGAATGTGCCGAAATTAGTACCACTCCATACATTCGCACATGTCAGATAGCCTCCTAGTTGACCTACCATCTGATCCATCATCTGTGAGTCATTCTGCTGAATGTTTACAATCGTCTCAATCATTGACTTCATCAAAGTAGAAGGATCAGCTTCATGAATCTGGAATTGATTGGTGTTGTATTCTTCAAAATTACCAGTACAACTCCCGGCAACTAATGCCAAAGCAGTACCGACTGTTATATTTCTTAGATATTTCTTCATAATAATTTTCTCATTAATTTAGAACTGTACTTTCACATTAAATCCTATATTGCGCATGCTCGGTTGCATAAAGTAATCCACATTCATATAGTAATTACTTGACGTAGAAGCTGACAACTCTGGGTCAAACGGTGCTTTACAATAGATCATCCACAGGTTACGTCCCACAAGACCGAAAGTCACGTTGGCGACATTGTTCAGCCATTTCTTGGGAAGTGTATAACTAAGGCTAAGTTCCTGGAGGCGGACATTGGTAGCACTGTATAAATAATATCTTCCATAACCACCTTCACCGGTACCGATAGTCTGAAAGTATTTCTGTGTATCGACTTTTCCGTTATTCATTGGTACACCTTTATTGTCACGCGCATTGGCTGTAATACTTGATACACCATAGTAGTCAAGAACACCTTGTGTGGCTGAATATGCTAACCCACCTACACGTGCGGAAAGAACGACTCCCAGATTGATACCTTTATATGTGAAATTGTTTGTCCATCCTAAATTATAGTTGGCATTCAAGTTTCCGACTTTGGTAGGAGTCTCTGCTGTATGCATGCTAAGTCCTCCGGTTTGAGAATCTACTTTTATGTTTCCGTTATTATCTTTGGTCAATTCATTGTATACATAGATATCAGTCATTGTACCTCCTTCTGTTAAGATCACCCGGGGAGCCACATTCTCTTTACCGAGCCATCCTACAGGCATGTTCGGCATGTCAATCAGTTCGCCTGTTACGGGATTGGTGCTACCACCTGCCAGACGTTTCACTTTATTACGGTTTAGGGTGAATGTAGCATTTGAGGCCCATCTGAATCCTCCCCATTCGTCAGTAAAGCCAAGTGCCAGCTCAATTCCCTGATTTTGTACGTTACCAGTTTGTACAATAGCCTTATTATATCCGGAGGAAGAAGGAATATCTACTTTAAATGTTTGGTTCAAAGTATTGGAACGATAATAGGTTGCGTCCAGATTAAAGCGATTTTCCCAAAATTTTAAATTCAAACCGATTTCCCATGATTTGGTCTTTTCAGGTTTCAGATTATTCATTGGATAAACTGTCGGGTTTGCCCAGTTATGAGTCTGGCTGTTGTATTCATATCCCGGGTTAGTCAGGTAACGGTCGAAAGAAGAGGCTACAACAGTGTAAGACCCACGTACTTTTGCATAAGATATGATTTTAGGCAGAGCAAACATTTCTGTCAGTACAGCCGATAAGCCGACAGATGGGTAGAAGTATGAAGACTGATTGGAGAAAGCCAGTTTGGAATCCCAATCATTACGTCCGGTCAACGTGAGGTAAAGTTGACTTCTCCATCCTAATTCGACATTAGCGAATATACTTTGTACTTCGTCATCGTATCCGTCCGGTAGTGGTTTATAGTTTGCAGCGTAATTAATATTATTCAGTGCAAAGAAGTTAGGGATTATCAGGTCACCTGCAAAGCCGATTGTCTGCATGGAAGTGTGATAAAGTGACATACCGATATTGGTATTTAGACGGAAATCTCCGAATGTTTTATCAACAGTAGCCAGTACGTCAGTATATAAAGAACGTTCCTGGCGCATAGCATCTTCAAAGCCACCGTTAACAGAACAGAAAGTAGCAAGCGTTGAAGCATATTTCTCTGTTTTGTTACGATAGTCCGAATTATCCAGATTTACGCGTCCGGTGATATTTAACCAGTCTGTAATTTTCCATTTTAGGGAGGCATTCAACATATAACGCTTTTTGTCAGAGGTACGTCTGATACGGTTTTGAGTCCAGTATGGATTCTGCAATGACAATCCACCGTCGCCATAAGGCCAGTATTGTTTCATGAATCCGTAATTTGTATCGTAACGTTCGTACAGACGAATTTCATCAAAATTATCTCCGCGTGGAAATAGATACAAAGCGGGTAGGGGGTTGTAGTATTGTCCCTGAGATACCATGTTGGTATTATTCTGTATGATGTATTGTGCACCGATATCCAGTGTCAACTTATCATTCAGGAAGTTAGTAGTATTACGTGCGGTAAAGTTATAGCGGTTGTAGCTGTTATTGGGCAAAATACCATCTGAATTTGTCGTAGAAGCTGAGAAGTAAGTCTGATTTTTATCGCTTCCTGTCGATAATGTAATGGAGTTTATGATATTACTACCGGTATTGAAGAAGTCTTTCGGATCATATCTTTTATCTGTCAGATCTCCCCAGCTGAACAAGCCTGAACTTGTTCCGTATCTGTTCTGCATCTCAGGCATAATATATGCCTTGGAGAAGGTCGTACTATTGGAAACAGTAAGTGATATCTTTTCTTTTTTCCCTTTCTTTGTGTTAACCAGGACTACTCCATTGGCTGCGGCAGAGCCATAAAGGGCAGCAGCTGACGGTCCGGTCATCATACTTATACTTTCTATATCGTCCGGGTTTAAGTCTGCTACTGCATCAGAACCACCCATTGATCCGTACTGACCGTCACCACCACTTGAACCAGTGTTAAACATAGGTACACCGTCAATCACATATAAAGCATTGTTATTCTTGGTCAATGACTTCATACCACGCATTACAACACGTGTAGCACCACCGGCACCTGTAGCACCGCTGCTTATCTGCACACCGGCTACTTTACCTGCAAGCGAATTGATAAAGTTGGCATCTTTCACCGCTGTTAAAGCTTCTCCCTTTACTTGCTGTACATTATAACTCAACGCTTTTTGTTCACGTTTGATACCCAACGCAGTAACTACTACTTCTTCTAATGTCTGAGTATCTTCTCCCATCACAACCTTTAGGGGTTGGGCGTTGGCAAGCGTGATTGATTGGGAGGCATAACCGATATAGGAGATTTCTAACACATCACCTTTGGCAGCTTGTATTTTGAAATTTCCATCCATATCAGTAATTGCACCAGTAGCGGTTCCTTTCACTAGAATACTAACTCCAATCAAAGGTTCACCTTGTGCATCTGTTACTGTTCCTGTTGCAACGATTGGTGTTTTTTTCTGTTGTTCTACTTCTTTCTTAGTAGAAAGTACAATATGTTTATCGACTATTGAATAACTGATATTTGTTCCTTTAAACAACTGACCCATAACATTAGTCAGCGACTCTTTAGAAACTTTAATAGATATGACACGATTAATATCGACGTCATTTGTGTTGTATACTACTGACATTGAAGTTTGTTTCTCTATCTCTTTCAATGCAGTATTTAGAGGTACCTTCGATAGATTAAGGGTAATCATTCGTTCCTGCCCATAAGCTGAGGCAAAACTCGAAAACAATAAAAGGAAAAATAACAAGTATGGAAACTTGTGTTTTATAATTTCTTTCATCTTATTCTTTTTAATTAGAAATAGTTTTTAGGGAATTTGTAATTAGAGGCGGTAAATGAGATTACCGTTTTCACACAAAGGTTTCATGTATCTC
>OGQR01002301.1_pt1 | contig 11679 bp, 9 predicted proteins | sample 1553271 | NCBI WGS metagenome assembly OGQR01 (sample SAMEA2579970, study PRJEB22360) | human gut metagenome | biome: human gut; feature: human-associated habitat; material: faeces | place: Denmark | collected 2008/2010 | reverse complement strand
CTCTTCGGCCACGTGAAGGACGAGTTCTACCGCGGCAGGGAGTGGGGCAGCTTCGAGGACTTCAAGCGCGACCTGGAGGAGTACATAGTCCATTGGAACACGCGGCGCAGGCAGGTAAGATTGAAGGGCCTGACGCCGGAGGAGTTCCGGAACCGGGCCCTTGCGGCGTAGTCGCTATTTGTTCAGTCCAAGTTTCGGGGCGCAGTTCACAGGCACCTTTGTGGTGGTTTTCGTTTACGAGGGGTTTAGGGGCGGACCTGGCCGGTGCCGCGGAGCTTGTATTTGTAGGTGGTGAGGGCCTCGGCGGCGAAGGGGCCACGGGCGTGGAGTTTTTGGGTCGAGATGCCGATCTCGGCGCCCAGGCCAAACTCGCCGCCGTCAGTGAAGCGCGTGCTGGCGTTGGCGTACACGGCCGAGGCATCGACCGCATCCAGGAAGCGCTCGCAAGCATCCGTGTCCTCGGCAACGATGGCCTCGGAGTGCATCGTGCCGTAGCGGTTGATGTGTGCGATGGCCTCGTCCTCGCTCGCCACGACCTTCACGCTCATCTCGAGAGCCAGGTACTCGCGACCCCAGTCCTCCTCAGTCGCGGCGACGTAGTTGTCGCCCTCGGCAAGCCCAGCGTCGGCGCATGCGGCGCACGTGGCCTCGTCGCCGTGAATCAGTACGCCGTGGTCGTGCAGCACGGCAACGACCGCCGGCAAAAACGAATCTGCCACAGCACGGTCGACCAGCAGCGACTCGGCGGCATTGCACACGCCTACGCGCTGGGTCTTGGCATTGACGATAATGTTGAGCGCCTTATCAAAGTCGGCGGATTCATGCACGTAGATGTGGCAGTTGCCCGTGCCCGTCTCGATCACCGGCACAAGCGACTCGCGCACGCAGCGCTGGATCAGGCCTGCACCGCCGCGCGGAATGAGTACGTCGACGATACCGCGGAGCTTCATGAGCTCGCCGGTGGCCTCGCGGTCGGTGGACTCGATCATCGACACGGCCTCGCGCGGGAAGCCCTTGGCCTCGAGCGCATCGGCCAGCAGCTCGGCGATCATGGCACACGAGTGATAGGCCAGCGAGCCGCCGCGCAGAATGCAGGCGTTGCCGGTGCGGATGCAGATGCCCGCGGCGTCGGCCGTCACATTGGGGCGCGCCTCGTAGACCATGGCAACCAGACCCAACGGCACGCTCACGCGGGTCAGGTCCACACCGCTCGCAAGCACGCGGTGGTCGAGCACGCGGCCGACGGGATCGGGCAGCTCGGCGAGCTTTTCCAGGCCGGCGGCCATGCCCTCGACGCGCTCGGGCGTCAGCAGCAGACGGTCGAGCAGACCGGCCGAAGTGCCCGCATCGCGTGCGGCGGACATATCGAGCTCGTTAGCGGCGACGATGGAGTCGACACCGTTGCGCAGTGCTGCGGCCATGGCGCGCACGGCCTCCTGACGCTGCTCATCGCTCGCCGTGGCAAGCGAGGCCGACGCTGCCTTGGCGGCAACGGCAAGATCGTGGACATACGTGGCTATATCGACCGACATGGGCGGCCCTTTCTCCTAGAAGTTTGCAACCATGGTAGCCGATTTGCGCATGGCCTCGCCCGCGGCGGTAGAATTGGTCAACCCGAAACACCGCAACGAACGGAAGACTCACATGGCCCTCATCACTTCGTACCACGTCCCCGGCCTTTACGTCGAGGACCACAGCATCGACGTCCCCCTCGACTGGCGCGGCCTGGAGCCCATGCTTTTGGCCGTCGGCAGCACCATGCGCCGCGGCGCTATGCCGGCACCAATCGCCGGCGCGCCCGAGAGCATCAAGCTCTTCTACCGCGTGGTTTGCGCGCCCGACCGCATCAACGACGATCTGCCGCTGCTCCTGTTTTTGCAGGGCGGCCCCGGCGGCGAGAGCCCGCGTCCGCTGTCGCCTACAAGCGACGGCTGGATCGAGGAGGCCGTCAAGCACTTCCGTGTGGTCCTTCCCGACCAGCGCGGCACCGGACGCAGTAGCTGCGTGGACGGACGCACGATCAAGGCACTGGGTGATCGCGCAACGGCCGCCGGCGCCGATACAGCACGCTCGCAGGCCGACTTCCTCAAGCGCCACCTCGCCAGCTCCATCGTGCGCGATTTTGAGTACCTGCGTCTGGTGGGCTTTGGCGGCAAGCCCTGGGTCACGCTCGGCCAGAGCTACGGCGGCTTTTTGACGTTGAGCTATCTGTCGCTCTTCCCCGAAGGCGTGGCGGCAAGCTTTACCTGCGGCGGCATTCCACACGTGCCAGCGAGCGCAAGCGAGGTCTACGCGCACACCTTCCCGCGCATGGCCGCCAAGACGCAGCAGTATTATGACCGCTACCCCGCTGACGTCGACCGCGTGGCAGCCCTGGCCGATGCGCTCGAGGCCCAGAAGCCCGTGCTGCCCGACGGCTCGCCGATGACGGTCGAGCGCCTACAGCTCATGGGCAGCGACTTTGGCATGAAGCCGAGCTTTGAGCGCATGCATTGGATTATCGATCACGCTTTTGTTGACGGCGACGGCACGCTGAGCTGCGGTGCCTCAGTATCCGATGGCTTTTTGATGCGCGCCTTCGAGCGCACCAACACGCGTACAAACCCGCTGTACTGGACGCTGCAGGAGTTTATCTACGCCGACGGCGACACCATGCCCATTCGCTGGGCCGCAGCAGAGGAGAAGGCCCATCGTGCCGAGTTCGACACACTCGCGCGCCCGCTCATGTTTACCGGCGAGGCCATGTTCCCGTGGATGTTTGAGCAGATGACCGAGCTCAAGCCCTTCAAGCCCGCAATGGATCTGCTGATGGAAGACACCAGCTGGGACAAGATCTACGACCCGCAGCGCCTAGCCTGCAACGAGGTGCCACTCCAGGCCGCGGTGTATTTCGACGATATGTACGTCGATTCGGGCATGCAGCTCGATACGCTCAGCCGCGTGGGCAACTCGCATGCCTGGGTGACCAACGAGTTCGAGCACGACGGCCTGCACGGCAGCGCGGTGTTCAAGCACCTCTTCGACGAAGCGCTCAACCGCGGAGACCTGCGCCGGATCTTCTAGCTAAGGAGTGTCCCAAAGTGCCGGCACAAAAGGAACGTCCCCAAGTGCCGGCAGTGGGACCCCGCCGCCTCAACGAGTTGCGGTGAAATAAGGACTGTTAAAGGCTTTAAAGCCGCCAAACCATCCCTATTTCACCGCAACTTACGATATGCCGGCGTTACGGCCATCGCAGGTAGAGAACGGAAAGCGAAAACGCCCCTAAGCGAGCAAGGTGACGTGAAAGAGGAGGGCATTGACCTTTTGGTCATGCCCGACGATTGAACGTCAGATTGCCGCTTAGGGGCGTTTGCAGCGTCAATTGGTTAAGCGAAGACGATTAGGTTATCCCTGTGTATCGCCGGCTTCTCGGCCAAGTTAGCGAGCAGGCGGTTGCTGGCGATCTGGTCCTGGCGGCGGCCGGCAGCAAGCTCCAGCACGTCCGAATCGGCCTCGGCGATACCGCGGGCGACGACCATACCGCTCGGATCGCACACATCGAGCACATCGCCCTCGGCAAACTGGCCATCGACCTCGCGAATACCCACCGCAAGCAAGGAAGAGCCACGGCTAACCAGCGCCTTCGCAGCACCATCATCGACCGTCACCGAGCCATGCGCCTTGTCGCCCAGTGCGATCCACAGCTTGCGGGGTGCGATGTCCAGACGCTCCGCCGGCGGATCGAACAGCGTGCCCACGCTCTCGCCGCGGGCGAGGCGCACGAGCGCATCGGGCTCCTCGCCTGAGCAAATCACGCTCTGAATGCCCGCCGTCATCAGGATGCGGCTCGCGCGGATCTTGGTAATCATGCCGCCCGTTCCCACCGATGTGGAAGAATCGCCCGCCGAGGCAATAATCTTGGCATCGATCTTATGCACGACAGGAACAAACTCGGCCGTGGGGTCCTCATGCGGATTGGCAGTATAGAGACCATCGATGTCCGAGAGCGTCACGCACAGATCGGCAGAAACCAGGCAGCTCACAAGCGCCGCCAGTGTGTCGTTGTCGCCAAACTTGATCTCATCGACAGTAACGGTATCGTTCTCGTTGACGACCGGCACCACGCCAAGCTCCACCAGGCGCAGCAGGGCGTCGCGCGCGTGCAGGTAGGACGTACGGCGCGCCGTGTCGTGACGCGTGAGCAGCACGAGCGAGGTGAGCAGGTCGCGCACATGAAACTCCTCGTCGTAGGCCGACGAGATGATGCACTGGCCGGCCGAAGCGCAGGCCTGCAGGCTCGGCAGGTCGCCGACCGGCTTACGGTCGAAGCCCAGCACGGGATAGCCACAGGCGATAGCGCCCGAGCTCACCACGACCAGACGCCAGCCGAGCTTGCGCAGCGCTGCGGCCTGATCGGCAAGCCCGCCGATAAAGGCGCGGTTGACCTTGCCGTCGGCGCCCACCACCGTGGACGAGCCGATCTTTACCACCATCGTTTTATAAGAAGTCGTCATACGTCAAACCAATCGAGTGTTGAGCAGGCGGGCGAGCTGGAGCAGCCGGGGCACCCGGTGCGGGACGGACGAAAATGATCCGTTTTCCTCCGTCCCCTTCGGATCATTTTGCCCAGGGGAAGGCCGAAGCCGCGGCCATGTTCTTGCGCACGAGCTCGTCGCGCACCTGAGCCAGGCCCTGCTCCATGCCCACCACATAGGTCTGCGGGTACAGGAAGCGCTTGAAAGCTGCGTCCAGATGATCGAGCGCCCAAGCACAGCGCTCGCGCGCGTCCTGGATGCTCTCACGCGGAGCCACCGCACTGCCATCGCGCACGATCGGCACCAGCAGCTCGCGATACTCAAGTTCGGACACGTCGGTCACCAGGGCGGCATCATTCACGGCCACGAGGGTATTGCCGCGCGCGGCGCCCTCCCCCGCCAGATGGTCCTCGTCGTAGATCATGTCGCAGACTGGGCCGCCAAAGCCGTCGTAATAACGGCGCACGCGTTGCACACCCGGGATCGTGCGCTTATAGGGCTGCTCGGAGAGCTTGACCACCGGCGTCCATGGATCTGTCTCGCTCGCACGGCGGGCGGAAAGCTTGTACACGCCACCCAGCGCCGGCTGGTCATAGCAGGTCGCGAGCTTGGTACCCACGCCAAAGCTATCGATGGGCGCGCCCTGGTCCAGCAGCGACTGAATCGTGTACTCGTCAAGATCGTTGGAAACCGAGATCCCCACATAGGGCAGGCCCTCGGCATCAAAACGGCCGCGAACATACTTGGAGAGCTTGGCGAGGTCGCCGGAGTCGATGCGAATAGCCGACAGACGCTCGCCCACCGCCTCCATCTCCTTGGCAACCGTAATGGCATGCTCGCAGCCCTCGCGCACGTCATAGGTGTCGATGAGCAGCGTACAGTTCTTGGGGCTCGACTTGGCAAAGGCGCGGAAGGCCTCGAGCTCGGAATCGAAGCTCATCACCCAGCTGTGCGCATGCGTGCCAAAGACGGGAATACCGTAGCGGCGACCGGCGAGCACATTAGACGTAGAGGAACAGCCGGCAACGTAGCTCGCGCGCGCAACAGCCAGGCCGCCATCGGGACCCTGGGCACGGCGCAGGCCAAACTCGGCGACGGGGCGACCATCAGCCGCCAGTACCACGCGCGCCGTCTTGGTGGCGACAAGCGTCTGGAACCCGACGATGTTGAGCAGCGCCGTCTCAAGCAGCTGGCACTCGAGCGCAGGACCGGTGACGCGCACCATGGGCTCGCGCGGAAAGACGAGCTCGCCCTCGGGGACGGCGTCGATATTTACATGCGCACGAAAATCGCGCAGGTAGTCGAGGAATGCGGACTTGAACATCGCGCCGCCGGCAGGGGCCTCAAGCGAGGCGAGGTAGTCGATATCCTCGGGCGTAAAGCGCAGGTTCTCGACGAGCTCGGGCAGCTCGGCGGTGCCACACATGACGGCATAGGCGCTGCCAAAGGGATGGTCGCGGTAAAACGCGGTAAAACAACCCTGCTCATTGGCCTTGCCGCTCTCCCACAGGCCCTGGGCCATAGTGAGCTCGTACAGATCGGTGAGCATTGCAATGTCGGTGGGATGCGAGATGTCGGTCAAAGCCATGGGGCGACCTTTCGGATGTGTGGTGCAGAATTTGAGGGTTGGACGAGAGCAGAGCATGCGGACATGACGCCCGATGCGAGTCGGTTAGAGCAGGCCCATGCTGGTCAGGATCGTGTAGCCCATAAAGATGACAAACGCGATGAGGGCAAGGACAATGATGATTTTTTGAGCCGGCGCCATGCCAGGGATCTCGTTCTCGCCCATAGGCTCCTTGGAGGTAACCATGCGCTGGGCAAAGGTCATCTCGTCACGGCTCGGCTTGGGCTCGACGGACTTGGGACGGGCGGCCTTTTTAGGCTGAGGTTTGGGCGCGGCAGGTGCAGGCTTCGCAGCAGCGGGCTTGGGTGCGGGCGCGGGCGCCGATGCGGATGCGGCGTTCGCGGCGGCCTCCTCGGCCTTCGCACGCTCGGCACGCAGGGCAGCCAGCTCCTCACGCTCGCGACGGGCCTCTTCCCGAGCCTCGCGGCGGGCCTTCTCAGCGCGGAGCTCTTCCAACTCGGCGCGCTCCTCGTCGGACAATGGTTGGGACTCAAGCTCGGCCATGATATAGCCCTTTCTTTTAAAAAAAGCCGCCGACACAATGTCAGCGGCTTATCAAATCCATGGGTGGAGACGAAGGGAGTCGAACCCTCGGCCTCTGCCATGCGACGGCAGCGCTCTCCCAACTGAGCTACGTCCCCAGGACAAGTCGATATTTTACCTACGGCTCGCCAACTGTCAACGCCCAATAACCAGTCTTTTTGGGACGCGGCTATTTTGACAACTTTTCGAACAGGCGATCCTCTCGATGATTTTTTAATCCCCGTCCCAGAAAAATCATCAGCGTGCGCTCTACTTTGCGCTGGTGAGGACGCCGGTGGTGTCGAAGGCCGGGGTGAAGCTCTCGTCTACCGCGCCGCCCTCTTGCCAGAACATCGTCGTAAAACCCAGGTCGTCGGCATGGTCGAGCACCTGCTCGTACTCTTCACGCGTCACGGCGCGTGCCAGGTCGCCGCCCTGCTCGCGCATGAGCGCATTGGGCGTGTACTGGTTCATAACCGAGATCGGCACGTCGCCCACCGTCTGCCACACCAGGTCCAGCACGCGACACGAATCGTCTGCATGCCCCGGAAGCACCAGGTGACGCACGATCATGCCACGCTTCATAAGCCCGTCCTCGTCCACCAACTCTCCCCCGCGGCGCTCGATCTCGCGCGCCATCTGGGCCAGACCCGACACGGCCACACGCGGGTAATCCTTTATATGGGAGAGCGACTGCGCAAGCCCGGCATCGGCATATTTAAAGTCGGTGAGCCACACATCGACCAGGTCGCCCAGCGCCGCCACGGCACTCGCGCGCTCGTAACCACTCGTGTTGTAGACGATTGGGATAACCAGTCCGCGCGCCCGTGCCGCGGCAATCGCGGCAGGCAACAGGTGCGCATAGTGCGTCGCCGTCACCAAATTAATATTGTTGGCGCCCTGGTCCTGCAGCTCCAACATAATCTCGACCAGGCGCTCGGGCGAAATCTCAAGCCCAAAATTGCCTGTCGAGATCTCGTGGTTCTGACAATAGACGCATTTGAGCGAGCAGCCGCTAAAGAAGATCGTGCCCGAACCGGCCTCGCCCGAGATAGGCGGCTCCTCCCACATATGAAGCGCCGCGCGGGCCACCTTGAGCGTGTCGTTAGCACCGCATACGCCGCGCGCGCCCTCATCGCGCGCCGCACCGCAACGGCGCGGACACAAATGGCAGGCAGGCGAAAAAAGTTCGGTCAACGACGTCGGCATAAAAACATGCTCCAAAACAACGATTCAGCAGCTCAAACGTAAAGGCCCGGACCGCGCAGACGGCTCCAAGCCCAAGGCGCCGTAATCGTCCGACACGATTTTTGTAATGTCAAGACTAGAATCCACAAAGTGCCGCTTTATGATGTAGGTATTCCGCCCCCCGCGGAGCAACTGGGTGAACCGTCGCGTTTATTTAGGGAGCCCACACAGTCGTACCTAGTACAGGTATCCTTCGTTGTTAAGGACGCTGGAACAGTCGATGAGGGCACCCACCTGTTTTAGGTGGGTTCATTTTCGTAACGTGGGGGGTGGTTTTCTTTTGCCGATTTTGGCAAAAATTGCCATCACAGATCCCGTATGACATCCAACGGCACACGGCTGAACCCCCGCCAACATCCCAATATCTGGTAAGCGCGTGATAATCGCACGGCGTAAACCCCCGCACCCCCTCGGTCGAGTATCATGGGTCAGCTATGCCCTTTTGCGCGTAGCGCCCTTTGACCTTTTCCTTCGACGCTTGGCGGTTTTTTGATTCATGGCTTCATCCACGAGCTTCATACCGTACTTATGCGTGGCGGCCGCTGCCTTTATCACGACCTTTCTCACGGTACCCCTGGTCAAGCGCCTGGCAATCAAGCTCGACGCCGTCGACTATCCCTCCAAGCGCCGTATCAACACTAAGCCCATCCCACGCATGGGCGGCACCGCGGTCTTTTTGGGCCTCGTCGTCGCCTGTATTGTGCAGATCCTGGGCACCTGGTACCTGGGCTGGCCGCCCGTTTTGGTACCGCACCCGCGCCTTCACATCAGCTACCCCGTGCTGGCACTCTCCTTTACCGTGATCTTTGCAACCGGCGCGATCGATGATGTCTTCCAGCTCAAGCCCAAGCAAAAGCTGGCCGGCCAGGTGCTCGCTGCGCTCATCGCCTGCATCGGCGGCTTAAAAATCGGCGTCATCATCAACCCGTTTGCCCCCGGCGAGATCATGCTCGGCTGGCTCGCCTACCCCATCACCGTGATCTACCTGGTGGCGTTCACCAACATCATCAACCTTATCGACGGCCTCGACGGCCTGGCCACGGGCATCTGCGGTATCGCGTCGTTCACCATGTTTTCGGTCGCCGTGCTCTCGGGCCGCATCGATGCCGCCGCGCTCTCCATCGCACTCTTTGGCTCGTGCCTCGCCTTCTTGCGCTATAACTTCAACCCCGCGAGCATCTTCTTGGGCGACTCGGGGTCGCTGCTTCTGGGCTTTGCGCTGGGTTCCATCTCGCTGCTCAACGTGAGCCGCACCGCCGCGCTCACCTCGCTCATCATCCCGCTCATCGTGGCCGGCGTGCCCATCATCGACACGTTTAGCGCCATCGTGCGCCGCAAGCGCGCCCACATTAGCATCGGGCAGGCCGACAAGGGCCACATCCACCACCGCCTCATTCAAGAGGGCTACAACCAAAAGCAAGCCGTACTGCTCATCTACGCCTGGTGCATTATGCTTTCGGCCGGCGCCGCCGCGATTAACCAGGTCGAGGTGCCCATGCGCGTGCTCATCTTTACCGTGCTCGCCATTGGCTCGGCGGCCTTCGCCAAGCACCTGCACCTGTTTGAGCCCGTACTGCGCCACCATTACAACAAGCGCACGCACGAAGACGAGCTGGTAACCCCCGACGATCCCGCCTTTAAACAGGAGGAGCAGGCAGCCGAGGATCGTAAGGAAGAGCGCCACCACAAGCTCTAGGATAAGCTGCCGAGGATGCGCTCAGGCGCCGCCGGCCAAGCGCGGCCGCGCCGCACCCAGCGCGCAAGCCGCCTCCCCTCCCGCCCCTCCAATAAACGCGCTATCATCTTGACCCATGAACATACGTTAGGAGCAATCATGCCAAACGAGAACAGCTACGAAGTCGCGCTGCAAAAGAGCAACGCCATTCGCGATGGCCTGGCCAAGACGCCCGAGAAGTTCACCATGCTTACCGGTGACCGCCCCACCGGCCGCCTGCACCTGGGCCACTACTTTGGCACCCTCAAGGGCCGCGTGGAGCTGCAGAACATGGGCGCCAAGACCAACGTGCTCATCGCCGACTACCAGGTCATCACCGACCGCGACACCACCGAGCACATCCAGGACAACGTGTACAACATGGTCATGGACTACCTTGCCTGCGGCATCGACCCCAATAAGACAATGATCTACGCGCACTCCGCCGTGCCCGCCGCCAACCAGCTCATGCTCCCGTTCCTGTCGCTGGTCTCCGAGGCCGAGCTGGCGCGCAATCCCACGGTTAAGGCCGAGATGGAGGCCTCGGGCCACGAGCTCACCGGCCTTCTGCTCACCTACCCGGTGCACCAGGCCTGCGACATCTTGTTCTGCAAGGGCAATGTGGTGCCCGTCGGCCGCGACCAGCTGCCGCATATCGAGCTCACCCGCACCATCGCCCGCCGCTTTAACAACCGCTACGGCAAGGTGTTCCCCGAGGTCGATGCGCTGCTGTCCGAGACCCCGCTGCTGCCCGGCCTTGACGGTCGCAAGATGAGCAAGAGCTACGGCAACGCCATCAATATTTCGATGACCGCCGAGGAGACGGCCAAGCGCATCAAGAAGAGCCAGACCGACTCCGAGCGCATGATCACGTTCGATCCCGAGAACCGCCCCGGCGTGTCTGGCCTGCTTTCGACGGCCGCCATCTGCACCGGCCGCTCCGAGGTCGAAATTGCCGAGGAGATTGGCATGGGCGGCTCCGGCCAGCTCAAGAAGTACGTGACCGAGGCCGTCAACGAGTACTTCGCACCGATCCGCGAGCGTCGCCAGCGCTACGAGAACGATCTGGACTATGTGAAGGACGTCCTGCACGAGGGCAACCGTCGCGCCAACGAGATCGCCGAGCAGACCCTGGCCGAGGTTCAGGACGCCATGGGCATGGTGTACTAGACCGATCTGCTGGCTTGAGCTTTCGATTGCTATAGGGCGGGCGCTACGGCGTCCGCCTTTTTTGGAGCCGGACCGCTTCGGATCCACCCATCGCACTCCCCCGACAAACAGGAACAGGCCCGCTGGCAGTAAGTTGCCAGCGGGCCTGTTCCCGAAGTACACCGTTGAATCGCACAGAGGGGAGGAATGCGAATCAAACTCAACAGGGCAGGCTTTTTCATCGCCTATTGCCTGCTCCGTTGCTGAATACAATATAGTTCACCGTGGTTTACTTTCTGATGGCAAAGTACGCCCCCACACCTTCTCCATAAGTTAGCCCCGGTAAACCTGCAACGGGAAACCACCACAAAGGGGGCAGGCACCTTTGTTGTGGTTTTGGCCACGGCAGAGCCGCTAGAGCCCTGCTGGCCAGCGACAGGCGGCCAGATCAACATGCATGGGATCGGTAAACGTCACGCCCTCCCCCAGCAGAAGTTCGCGTTGAGCATCGGGGCCGCCAAAGGCAAAGCCTTCGCAAATACGGCCATCGGCAAACACCACGCGGTGACAGGGAATCTCGCCGGGACGCGGATTGCTATGAAGGGCATACCCCACGTACCGCGCACTTCGTGGACGACCGGCAAGCAGCGCCACCTGGCCATACGTGGCGACCATCCCCTCGGGGATCTGCTCGACCACCTCGTACACCTGTTCAAAAAAGCCCTCAGACGCCATCGCTCGCTCCCTTCTCCGCATTGACAGCATAAAGAAATGATCCCTTGGGGACGGAGGAAAACGGATCATTCGCGGCCTCCGTGCGGTCGATGATCCGTTTTCCTCCGTCCCCAAGGGATCATTTGTTGGCGGGTCGGTTAGTTGGCGGGTTGGAAGAAGGCTACGGCTAC
>OGQR01002297.1_pt1 | contig 11696 bp, 7 predicted proteins | sample 1553271 | NCBI WGS metagenome assembly OGQR01 (sample SAMEA2579970, study PRJEB22360) | human gut metagenome | biome: human gut; feature: human-associated habitat; material: faeces | place: Denmark | collected 2008/2010 | reverse complement strand
CCCGCCGTAATTCTTTTGAATTACGGCGGGCTTTTTTTGTGCCGGTATCGCGGTACCGATACATCCAACCGATGCCGGTACGTTTTTCCCGCCTTTACCTTAACCGCTACTGTATCTCCTGCTCCAGCGACCGGAAGGTCGGCGTATCAAAAAAATCCACCAGCGAGATGCCCAATCCGTCGCAGAGCATCTTGATGGTGACGATCCCCGGATTCGTGCTTTTTCCGTACAGAATGTTCTTGACAGTGGAAGGCGGTACGGCGGACTCGGTCGCCAGCCGATGCAGGGACATATTCTTTTGCCCGCAAAGCTGCAACAGGCGGTCACGGACGGCAGTATAGGTGTTCATCATGATAATATCCTTCTCCCTTGTAGAGTTTTGGACTAATTATAGCCCAACCCTCTTGACAACATGGGCTATATATGATACAATATGGGCTATAAATAGCCCACTCGCATTCATAGTCTACACGGGCGTTTATAATTATACCAGGGAAAGGAAGGAAAACGTGATGAACCGAAACAAAAAGAGCAGCCGTCTTATCGGCTGCGTGCTGGCTGTGCTACTGGCGGCGGGGGTCTGTATCCCCATGACGGGGTGCAACAACGGAGATTCCGGGACCGTTGTGCAAGGTGAGAAAGGCGAAAAAGGAGAAAAAGGCGACAAAGGCGATCCCGGCGCCCAGGGTGAAAAGGGAGAAAAAGGCGACAAAGGCGATCCCGGCGCCCAAGGCGAAAAAGGGGAGCAGGGCGTCGCGGGCAGTGGTGTCCGGTCGGTGGAAAAGACCGGGAGCGACGGGCTGACTGACATCTACACCATCACCTTTGAGGATGGGAAAACCGCCACCTTTGCCGTGACCAACGGTGAAAAAGGCGAGGTTGGCGAAAAGGGTGACACCGGTGCGCAGGGAGAAAAAGGAGACACGGGCGCACAGGGCGAAAAAGGTGATAAAGGTGACAGGGGCGCGACCGGCGCCAAGGGCGACAAGGGAGACAAAGGTGCTACCGGAGCCAAAGGCGACAAGGGTGATAAGGGCGACCGTGGTGCGACCGGTGCCAAAGGCGACAAGGGAGACACGGGAGAAACCGGCGCCGTCGGGAACGGCATTCTTTCGGTGGTCAAGACCGGAACCAACGGCACGGTTGACACCTATACCATCACCTTTACGAACGGAACCAAGGCCACCTTCACCGTGACCAATGGAAAGAACGGTGCAAAGGGGGATAAGGGCGACAAGGGCGCAACCGGAGCCAAGGGTGACAAGGGCGACAAGGGTGCGACAGGCGCTGCGGGAGCCAAAGGGGACAAGGGTGACGCCGGCGAGTCCGCCTATGCCGCGTACTGCCGCGTTTACGGTTACAGCGGAAGCGAGGAGCAGTGGCTGTTGGATCTGGCGGCGGGCAGACTGACGCAGTACACCGTCACCTTTGATCTGAACGGCGGCACCGCCGGAGCGGGCTTTGCCAAGACGGTCAAGGTCACGGCAGGCATGACGCTGAATCTTACCGTTCCGACACGTGCCGGTTACACCTTTGCCGGTTGGTTTACCGGAAACGGCATCAACGACGGGCAGGTGACAAGCACTACACCCATCGGGCAGGATATGAACCTCATTGCGCACTGGCAGATCAACACGCTGACCGTCACCTTTGTCGGAAATGACGGCAGAACGCTGGCAACCCGCAAGGTGCAGTACGGAAAGCCCGCGGCAGCGCCGGACGCACCGCAGGTCAGCAAGATGAAATTCTCCGGATGGGACAAGGACTTTTCCAAGGTTAAGTCGGACATGACCATCAAGGCGCTGTACGTTGCGGACACCTACACCGTAACCTACAACACCGATGGCGGAACCGCACTCGCGGCACAGGTGTATTACATGGGCGACACGCCGCGGCAGGCGACCGTTCCGAGCAAATACGGTTACTACTTCGTCGGCTGGTACCGTGACAGTGCCCATCAGCAGGTATACAGATTCGACCGGCCGCTCAATGCGGACACCACCCTGTACGCCTACTTTTCCCAAATGCTCCCGCTGCGCACGGCGGATGACCTGCTCAAAATCAAATCGAATCCGTCCGCAAAATACTGCCTTGCAAACGACATCGACATGGAAGGGGCTGCGTGGACAGGCAGCTGTGCCTTCTCGGGTGTGCTGGACGGACAGGGTTTCAAAATTCATAACTTCACCATGACCGGAACCGGCGAAAGTGTCGGGTTCTTTACAACAAACAGCGGAACAATCAAAAATATCACCTTTGAGGATTTCGTGTTTAGCGTGGGGCAGGCAAACGCACACAATGCGGGAACCGTAGCAGGCACAAACACCGGGAACATTGAAAACTGCAACGTTCTGGACTGCAGCCTTACATATACTCTGGCGCGATCCGCAACAGGCGGAACCGTCCAATCCCTTGTCGGAGGAATGGTCGGTACAAATAGCGGGACACTCGCAGGCAGCTCTTTTCAAGGGAAAATACTCGGAACGTCGGATGCTTACAATTCTTATGATGATAGTTATTTGTCTTATAGATATTCTATGACAAATGATATGAACGTGGGTGGTTTAGCCGGAAAAAACTCCAAAGAAAAATCTGTTATCAGCTCATGCCACAGCGATGTAGAATTGTCGTTTGCCGTTCTTGCATCAGGCGCCTATAGCGCAGCGTATTCTTATTTCAACTTTGGCGGTGCAGCCGCACTGAACGAAGGAACAATTACCGAATCCAAGAGTATCATAGCTATCGGAACCGCGAGTTCCGGAGGAAATCGGTTTAAGTGCATCCGGATCGGCGGAATATGCATGTCAAACGAAGCGGGATCTATCAGTAACTGTATGTCCACCGGTTCTATCAATATTCCTTCGATAAGTCTGAATAATATCGGTATCGGAGGCTTTGCCCTTGACGCAAAGAAAAGCGGCACAATCAAGAATTCCTATTCAAACGTCAATATTACGACACAGGCAAATGCAAGCGGATATTCCAACATCGGCGGCTTTGTCGGGTCCAACTTCGGCACAATCAACAACTGCTACAGCGCAGGAAATATTGAGAGCGCCTGTAAGGACAACATCGCCGGCTTCGTCGGTTTCAACCTCAACGGCGGCACCATTTCCAAGTGCTTCAGCACCGGAAGCGTCAAGCTGACCGGCGATGCGGGATCTGTCGGGTACTTCGTCGGCACTAAGGAAGCCGGATCTGTCACGAACAAGTGCTACTATTCCAACACCGTGACCGTCCGAAAGGGCTCCTCCACAGTCACGACGGCAAACAAGGACGGGGAAGTCAAGCCTCTCGCCGACCTGCAGAGCAAGGCATTCCTTATGGATACACTCAAATGGTCAAACGACATCTGGATTATTCGCGCAGGCGATTATCCGTGCCTCGCGTGGGAATCCTGACGCCCCAAAACCTCCCCTGCGCTCTGCGCGGGGGAGGTTTTTACAGTCATTATTTTTTCTTTTCGTCCCGCTTCCAGTCCGGGATTGCAATCAGCACGAACGCGCAAAGTCCCAGCACGCCGCCGGTCAGCACGATGCATCCCTTGAGGAAAACAGAGTATTTCAGCACCCGTTTCCCGCTCTGTTCCGGCTCGTCGCCGCCCGTGGTTGCTTCCGAAGAGGTTTCCGTGCCGGCTCCGGATTCGGATGCGGTCTCGGTTCCTGTCTCGGTTTCGCCCGGGGCTGTCCAGTCCGGCATACCCGGCAGGGGCTGTGTCTCGTCCCGCAGTGCCTCGCCCGGCAGCGTGTAGGTCAGGTTTCGGCTCTCCCCTGCCTTACCCTCGTACAGGTATGCAAAGCGGTCGTTGGGCGCGGTGTCGCCAAGATCCATGAATTCCATGACATTGCCGGACGTCGTGGAGTTGTCCGCCCACTTGAACAGGAAGGAGGTCAACTCGCCCGATACGCCCAGTGCCGCCTTGGACACGCGCACGGTCATGCGGTTGCCGGAAACGGTGTACAGCGCCTGCCCGACCGCCCTGCCGCGCCAGCCGTCCGCCAGCGACTCAATCGACACATAGTGGCTGTCGCGCGCCCGGTTGACGACGAAGTCATAGCCCCCCCAGCCGGTGGCGGACTTGCCGTCGGTGTTCAGGTACAGGTTCATCCAGTTCATGCCGTCGTCGGTCACGATGTCATTGACGCAGGTCACGGTGAAGTACAGGTACTCCGCATCCTGCGACACCTTGGCGGTATCAAAATCGTTGCGCCCGGTGTTGTTGACGTACACAGTATTATTGAAGAAGCCCTGCTCATGCCGCAGCGCCGCATCGCCCACTGTGTCGCGGTAGTCGGGACCGACACCTGCCCAGCCGGCAGCGTCCGTGATGTTTACGGTTCCCTGCCCGGTCGCGCCCGGCACGGCAGCGGTGCCCTTGTATTTGCGTATCATGGACACCATCTGGTAGTAGAAATTGTCCCCGAAGCCCACGGTGTCGCCCTGACGCAGTCGCATCGGCTCGGCATCGCGGGAGTATTCGGTGTTGAACAGATCGACCATGTAGTAGCCCTGCCCGGTCTTGGTTCCGGCGAAGGTCGCCCGCTTGTCGCCGTCATGGTTGAGTCCCGCCGTCCACTCGTTCCAGCCGGTTATCATGACCATGTCCGGATCCAGCTTCATGACTGCCTCGAACTGCGCCTCAAAGCCCGCGCCGGCACCGGAGTCCAGTGAGAATCCGAAATCGTCGTTGACCTGCGGGAAGACCGTGTTGGCATAGGAGCGCCCCTTGTTGGTTGTGGGATGGTGCCCGACGCACAGCGCCAGCTGCTCAAACTCGCCGTCCGCATTGGTGCCGGGTCCGCCGTTGACCAGCTGCACCTTCCCGTCCACAATGCGGTACTCCTGCAACCAGCTCCACGAGCCGGGCTCATCGCGCCATGCCCAGCAGTTGCGCACGGTAAACTTTTCATCCAGAAACGCGCGCGTCTCCGCCGAGCAGTTCGTCCGGTTGGCAAGGATCAGCGGCTTGCCTTTGTATACATAGAACAGTTCGGAGTACTTCTCCCAGCCGGCGTCCGAGTAGATATTGCCGCGCAGGGACGCCATGTCCGCATCGGTTTTCTCGTTGGTAAACACGCAGATGTCCGGGGTGGCTATCCCCTCGTGCCGCATCTCCAGCCATGTGTCGCACAGAGCGACCAGCGCGTCCGGATAGGTCGCGCCGTTGGTCATATCCAGAAAGATGAAGTCCACGCCTGCCGCCTCCAGCATATAGGCGTGCTTGCGGTATACCCATGTGTCGAGGTTCTTGTAGTACCCGAAGTAAGGCTCCGCCCAGTAGTAACCACCGGAGGTCGTGGGGTCTGCAAGGTAGCTCTTCAGCCCGTCCAGCCCCAGTTCAAGATACTTTGCCGTGATATCCTGCGGCGTCTCGTGGTCATCCCCGCCCGTCCAGCAAAGGAAATAGAACAGCCCGACCTGCTTGCCCGCACGCACGCCGCCGGTTTCCCCGGCGGTCGGCGTAGTGCGGTCGCGGTCATCGGTGGCAACCCACGCGGCATAGTCCACCGTGTGGTCTCCGGTCAGAACCGTCTTGTCCCTGACGGTCGAGTGCGTGAAGGACAGGTCGTCCACACTGCCGCCGAAATCATCCGCCCACAGCGTGAAGTATCCCGCCGGATTCAGCCCGGTGGACGCGGTGCTTCCAAGTGCTTTGCCATCCGCGCCGTACACGGTCAGCGCCCCGGATACGGCAGTGTAGCCGACCGAGCAGAGCACCGCGCCGTCACGGGTGAGCGTCAGGGTATCCACCCGATCCTCCAGCTTCACGGTCGCCTCTCCGGCAGGGATGCCGCCCGGCACCTGCACGGAAAAGCCGCTTTTCGGTTCGGATACGGTCACGCCATCCGGCGCGAAGGTGAACCACAGACCAAGCTGTCCGGCGGCGGCAGCTTTTTTCTGCAGGCGCGAGCCGATCGCCAGTCTGCCGCCGGTCAGTGCCAGCCGGAAGGACAGATCGCCGCCCTCCAGCCCATAATCATCGCCGAGAAACACCGCAGAACCGAAGGAAAACGTCTTGCCCGGCTTGCAGGACAGCTTGCCGTCCGCAAAAACCATGTTGGTGCGCAGGCTGGCTGTCGCCAGCTTCGCGTCCTGCGAGTAAGTGAGGATATCGGTTCTTGTGAAGTCGTACAGGTAGGTTTCGGTAGAGCGCTCCAGCCACGGATAGTTGCGGTCGCTGTGCCCGACAGCCACCGGCTCCGGCGTGATCGCTCCGCCCGCAGAGACAGGCATCTGTATCGCGGACACTGCCAGTATGCAGGCAAGAAGAAGCGTCAGGGCGACGTGCCGGGCGGTATGTGCAGACTGTTTCATGGAATTACTCCTTTTCCTGCCGGCGTTTCTTTGCCGTGACGATGCCGCCTGTCACGCCGACTGCCACCAGCATGACGGCGACCATGATCCAGATGGCGAGACTGTCGTCAACCGTTTCCGTAATGATTCCGGCAGTTGTCCCGGCTTCGGTTCCGGTCTCCTCCTCCGTCTCCGATCCGGTGGAGGCGGGAACGGGTGCCGTTGTGACGTTCTCCGTAGCAGAAGCCGTGCTGTCGGGTTCGGTCTCCGAGACGGAGCCGGTGCTTTCCGGTTCCGTGTCCGTGACGGCTGCGCCGGTCGTCTCCTGCGCGGTCTGCATCAGCACGCGCACATTGTCGATGCGCATATCCGCGGCGCGGGTCGCCCAGCCGATGGTGGATTCCGTCGCGGAAACGTAGGTGTCGGACGCAGTCAGAATCTCGGCACCGTCCGCGCCGAGCATGGTCACGGTCTTGAACAGCATGATCGCGCGGTCAATGCCGTTCTGCGTCCACTTGCGTCCTGTCTCCTCGCTGAATTTCAGCGTGCAGACAAGGGTTCCGTCTGCCATGATCTGCGCATCGGTTCCGTTGTCGATAATGCGGAGCTCGATGCCCTTGCCGTAATCCGAACCTTCCGGCAGGGGGAAGGCGTGATATATGTTCGCGACCTTTGCGGGCTTGGAATTGTCAAACGCCTTGATGTTGACCGAGATGCGATCCCGGTACACGAACACCCAGATGCCGGAGCGTCCGGTGGAGATCTGGTTGTCCGGGTCTCCGCCATCCCCCTCGTAGTAGGCGCACTCGCACGCCGGCGCGCGGAAGAACACGCCCGCCTGATGTCCGCCCTGCATTTCGTACACCGTCATGGCGAACTCATAGGGATCCCGGATTCCGGTTTTACTGTACACCTGTGTAAAAACATGGTTCTTCAGATACAGATTCCCGTTGCTCGGATCTTCCTCAACCCGGACATACCCGTCACCGATGGCATTGGCATCCACATGGAAGAAAGTTGCGAGTTTGGTTGCACTGGCATTGACATCGCCTTCGTACTCATCGAAGTTTTCCTCGAACACGACGGACAGTTCTGCCGCGCCCGGCAGAACGGTTGCCGCCGTTCCCAGCAGAAGCAGGGCGAGACACAGCGCCGGTATACGCATCCACTTGCTTTTCATAGGTACTCCATCCTTTGTGTATGTTGATTTATAGGTTTTCTCGGCAACCGACTGATCAGGTGCCTTTCTTGTTTACAGTATACCACACAGGGGCGGATGTGTCAATAGAAAGTGGAAAAAGCGACAGATTTATGACTGCGGGGGCATTCGCGCGGCACTGGCATGACCTGCCGCCCGGTACCCGGCTGATGGTCGGGGAGAACGGGGCAAAAAGGCACATCCCGTACCGCAGGGGATGTGCCTCTTCACCGTATATCCGCATCGTGTCAGTTTTTCGTTTCCGCGCAGAAGGTCACGCCAACGGCAGACAGAATGTTGTTCCCGCTCCCGATGTACAGGCGTGAGAAATCTGCCGCAGTTCCGGCAAAACGGATCTCGCGCAGCGCAAAAGTCCCCCGGAACGCGCCGTCCTCGATACGCTCCAGCGTACCGGGCAGGATCAGCGTTCCGGCATCGCGGGCAGGCGGATAGCAGAGCAGGCGCGTCATGTCCGAGCTGTACAGCACGCCGTCCACTGCCCGGCAGGCGGTCTGTCCAGCCTCCGTCGTGAAGAAGGCAAGCCGTGCGCAACCGGAAAACGCCTCCGTGCCGATATCGGTTACGGTGGCGGGTATGTAGACCGTGACCGGAATATCGCTCCCCGCAAACGCCCGCGCTCCGATGGCGCTGACCACCCGCCCGCCGGGCGACACAGGCGGGAGAATCAGGCAGGCATCCGTGCAGTCCCCCAGCCCCGTGACGGTACAGGTTCCGTCCGGATTATCCGCAAAAGTCAGCCCGACAGACACGCGGATCTCTGTCTGCCAGATGCCGGTCTGCCCGGTAGCCGTCTCCGGGTCAGTTTCCGTATCCGGTTCGGAGGTGGGCGGCGGATCCGCCGCAGTCGGTGCATCGGTCGCCGGTTGTCCGGCGGCGTGCGCCACAGGCACGGTCACGGCACCGGTATCCGTTTCGGTACCGACGCCTTCGGTGACAGAATTCTCCTCCGTCGAGCGTTCGGTCGGCGGGCTGTAAGCCCCCGCCTGTTGCCGGATCAGAAAGGCAAGCAGACCAACCAGCAGTGCGATCGTGATGCTCAGCCCTGCCGCCGTCCACTTCAGCGCGGTGATCTCGGTTGAATTTTCCCGTTTTCTCAAATGTATACACTCCCTTCCGGATAGCTTGTCCGGATACAGTTTACCAAAAATTGCAGGCTCCGTCAAGGATATCCATCCGACGCCGTCCGCGCGGATGCGCGCAGGATCTCTCCCTTCCGACAGGCAGAGGGGGAGAGCTTGTCGGAATACGGCACGGTCTGCCGCTTCGGGACGAACGGTTCTGCAAAATCATGAAGTGCTCCGTGTCCAAGGTTCTCAGGCTGTCAGCTGTCATGACTCATATGTCATGCGGACTTGCGGCATACGGGGCAAACCGTCCCAAATCCAAAAAATCCTTTCAAAATACCTTGATTTTCAACGTGATATGTGGTAAAATACTCCCGTACCGTATGGGCACCTCTGAACAATCAGCGTGCGGCGGGGGAATTTTTCGTCAGTCTGAGCAAAGTTCGCGCGCATAGTTCCCTATCCGCAAAGAATTCTGTGACCGCGTGGCGGAAAAATTCCGCCAATTCGCCGTGTGATGTGTTTTCAGAGGTGCCCGCAAGTGAGCGCCCCGGATAAATGCCGGGGCAGGAAAGGAAAAAACAGATATGGCTCTTGTCACAACTACCGAGATGTTCAAAAAGGCGTATGCCGGCGGTTACGCCATCGGCGCCTTCAACATCAACAACATGGAGATCGTGCAGGCGATCACCGAGGCAGCAGGTGAGGTTAAGTCCCCCGTCATCCTGCAGGTCTCCGCAGGCGCGCGGAAGTACGCCAAGCCGGCGTACCTCATGGCGCTGGCACAGGCAGCCGTTGCCGACAGCGGCATTGACCTTGCCCTGCATCTGGACCACGGCGCGGATTTCGACATCTGCAAGGCGTGCATCGACGGCGGGTTCTCCTCCGTTATGATCGACGGCTCCAAGCATTCCTTTGAGGACAACATCGCGCTGACCCGCAAGGTCGTGGAGTATGCCCACGCGCATGGCGTCGTGGTGGAGGGTGAGCTGGGCAAGCTCGCCGGCATAGAGGACGATGTCCATGTGGATGCCGCCGACTCCTCCTACACCCAGCCTAACGAGGTCGAGGAATTCGTGACCCGCACCGGCGTGGATTCGCTCGCCATTGCCATCGGTACTTCGCACGGCGCCTATAAATTCACGCCGGAGCAGTGCACCCGCAACGCGGACGGCGTACTGGTTCCCCCTCCGCTCCGCTTTGACATTCTGGAGGAGATCTCCCGCCGCCTGCCCGGCTTCCCGATCGTTCTGCACGGTGCGTCCTCCGTGCCGCAGGAGTTCGTCCGGGAAATCAACGCGCTGGGCGGCAAGATGCCCGACGCCATCGGCATTCCGGAGGAGCAGCTCCGCCGTGCGGCTACCATGGCAGTCTGCAAGATCAACATTGACTCGGATATCCGGCTGGCAATGACCGCCGCAATCCGCCGCACCTTTGCCGAGAAGCCCTCGGTGTTCGACCCCCGCGAGTATCTGGGCGCCGGACGCGAGGCGGTCAAGGCAATGGTGAAGCACAAGATCGTGGACGTCCTCGGTTCGGACAACACGCTCTGATCCAGGCAGGATTTATCCCGGATCGGGATATTCCCTCTGCGGGAACCCGATCCGGGTTCTGCTTATGGGCACCTGTAATTCTCTGCTCAGCGTGCGGCTTGCGATGCGCGGCGGGAAGGATTTGCGGAAAAATTCTCCGCGCATACATACGGCGCGGGCGCGGCACAATAGGGGCAACCCCTCAGGAAAGGAAGCCCCGCTCCGGCGGGTGCCGCAGGTTTTGCGCCTATGCCTGTTTCCGAACGTATCGCGGCGTGGCTGTCGCCCATGCTGGACAGTCCAGCCGCCTACCTGCACCGGATGGCAACCGACCCCATGCTGCTTGTCTCCACACTGCTGACGCTGGGCGTAATCCTGGTCAACGGCTGGACGGACGCCCCCAACGCCATTGCCACCTGCGTGTCAACCCGTGCCATCGGGGTGCGGCGTGCCGTCGGCATGGCGGCGGTATGTAACTTTCTCGGCGTACTGGTCATGACAGCGGTCAATCACAGCGTCGCCGCCACCGTCTACAATATGGCAGACTTCGGTGACGATGCGCACGCCGCACTGATCGCCCTGTGCGCCGCCATGGCGGCTATCGTGGTCTGGGCGACTGCCGCCTGGTATTTCGGGATCCCCACCAGTGAGAGCCACGCTCTGATTGCCGGGCTGTCCGGCGCGGCGATTGCCATACAGGGAGATCTGCGCGGCATCAACCGGGCGGAGTGGCGTAAGGTGCTTTGGGGCATCCTGCTGTCCACGGCGCTGGGATTCGCGCTGGGCTTTCTCTGCGCCCGCCTGACCGCCCTTCTGTTCCGGAGCGCGAACCGCTCCGGGACAGAAAACTTCTTCGCCCGTGCGCAGATCTGCGGCGGCGCGGCGACGGCGTTCATGCACGGCGCGCAGGACGGGCAGAAGTTCATGGCGATCTTTCTGTTGGGCGAGGCGTTTTCCCGGGGTGACGCCGCCGGGGGCGTTTTCACGGTTCCGCTCTGGCTGATGCTGGTCTGCTCCGCCGTCATGGGGATGGCGGAGGTCGCCGTGGCTTCGAGGATGCCGTGGGCCTGATTGTACTTCACGCGGAACGCGCGTGCGCAGCCGGGCAGCTCCCGCAGGGTGCCCTTTTCGCACAGGATCTTCAGAAAGTTCAGCACATAGAGGTGGACCTTGCCCCGGAACGCTTCGTCCAGCAGGGCGCAGCGCTCTTTTTTCGGGATGCTGGGGATGCTGAGCAGGTGGAGGTACTCCGGGTCACCCTTCAGGATGGCCGAAACCTCGTCCAGCTCGCCCAGAATGCGGGTCTCCAGCCCTTCCTCCGCTGCTAGGTCGTACAAGCTTCCGCCGTACATCCTTGCGATCTCGGTCATGATGCTTCACCCACATTTTTGATAAATTCGTCGATCAGGTCCTTGTGGTCAGCTTCCTTGATCTCGCGCTCAACCACCTTGGAGGCGATCTCCATCGCCATGCCGCCGATCTCGTCCTTGGCCTCGTTCACGGCCTTCTTGCGCTCCTGCGCAATGTCGGCTTCGGCCTTCTGCTTGAGGGCAGCGGCCTGTGCGCGGGCCTCGCCCAGCAGCTCTT
>OGQR01002295.1_pt1 | contig 11727 bp, 10 predicted proteins | sample 1553271 | NCBI WGS metagenome assembly OGQR01 (sample SAMEA2579970, study PRJEB22360) | human gut metagenome | biome: human gut; feature: human-associated habitat; material: faeces | place: Denmark | collected 2008/2010 | reverse complement strand
GGTAGGTGCGTTCCACGGAACGTTCCTGGTAGCCGCGGGTGTTCATCAGCGTGGTGAGTTCGTCGAACGCGAACATGATGTCTGCGCCGATTTTGTGCTGGATGCCCATCGAAATCTCAGCGGAGAAACGATGCGCGTCACCATTCAGAGGCGACTTGAATGTCACGCCGTCCTCGTCCACCCAGGCCATGCGTTCCTTGCCCTTGGCGATGATGTCGTCCGACTTCATGCCGGTCACGTCCATCGCCAGCGTCTTCTTGAAGCCGACGCCCAGCGACATGACCTGGAAACCGCCGGAATCGGTGAACGTGGGCCCATCCCAGTTCATGAAACGCGCCAGGCCGCCGGCCGCGTCCAGCACGTCCTCGCCGGGACGCTCGAATAGGTGGAAAGCGTTGGCCAGCAGGCATTGTGCGCCTAGATCCTTCATCTGCTCGGGCAACACGGCCTTCATCGCGGCTTGCGTGCCCACCGGCACGAAGGCAGGCGTGCGAATATCGCCGTGGGGCGTGTGAATGATGCCGGTGCGACCGTATCGAGCACCGTCGCGCCCAAGTCCGCTGGCCGTGGATGGCAGGCGGGTGATTGTCTCGAAGTGGAAGGCGCTGCGGTCGCCGGGCTGTCCGGGCTGTGCGCCCAACGGATGTTCAAGAAGGCTGATCGTCATATGTTCACTTTAGGCAGAAGGGCCAGAAAAGGGCCGGAAATTGTGAAGAACTCGGTTTCGAGGGGCGGATTTCGCCGCTCCCGAACGTCTACTTCCGCTTCAAGGGGCTCCCGGTCAAGTAGGCCGGCTGCAAAAATGGCGGAATGGCGTTAAATGAGGGCCCTTGATACTCGGAATTGACCGCGCGAACAGCCCCTTGAAGTGCAAGTAGATGTTCCCGAAACAGGAAATCAGCCCCTCGAAGCCGAGATGCCCATAAGACTCTGCGATGATTACGCATAGACTTTCAATCAACGTTCAGAAAACCTCCAGATTGACTGCCTTTACTACTGAGGTAGCACACGAGAAGTGGCAATGGGCAAGTGCCCGAATAGCCGCCGAACAGACGTGATAGGAATTTAGGAAAAGGAGCAGCAATGGCTGACGAATTTAACCCGCAGGGCGTCGACCAGACCCCGCGGAATAACGAAAACCCCAATAGTACTGCCGATACCGGCAACGCCGAGCCGAAGAACCCGTTTGTGGGTGGCGACTCGGTTGATGCCGGCAACGCCAGCGATTCCAGCGAGCAGCAAGCCCCGGTTTCCTCGGCCGCCCTCGCTGCCGATCAGCAGCCTACGCAAGCCGCTACCGAGCCCATCCCGGACTACGCCTCCGCCAAGGGCGAGAGCACGGTGGTCTCCTCCTCGCCGGCTTCTCCGGCAGCGCCGGCCGCAGACCAGACCTCGGCCACAACTCCGCTGTATCGTCCGGCCCCGGAATATGGCGCTTATGGTCCGACCCCGACTCAGGCACAGGGCCAGCAGGGCGGCCAGGCCGGCAGCAATGCCCAGCCCACGCAGCAATTCCCGTTCGGTCAGCCTGCACAGCAAACCCCACAGGGCCAGCAGGACAACCGCAATCCCTACTACACCAATAACCCGCAGCCGCAGGGCAACGGCAATCCGTTCAATCCGCCCACGCAGCCGCAGCAGAACAACGGCAACCCGTTTGCCAGCCAGTCCGGTCAGAATGGCCGGAATGGCCAGCAGCCCCAGCAGGAGGGTGAAATAGACATTCTGATGCCCCCAGTAGACGCCCGAGAAGAAGGCCCAGTCGAAGGGCCACTCGCTGATAAGGGCGAAGCCCAGCATCCGCAGGGCATATTTTTTGAAATCGTGGGTGTGGAGGAAGCCCTCCACCAGCAGGAAACAGTAGATGGGAAAGGCCAGCCGCCCCGCCAGCCGCAGAACACCGTCCAGCTGAACATCCCCCGGCCAGAACGATCCCTGCTTGAACAGGCCGTTCTCGAGCAGGGACGCGCCGATGTGGTCCAGCAGCATCGATAGGCAGGCAATGCGTTTCAGGGCCGTGCCGCTGAGGGAAAAGCCCGGGCGGGAAAGTGTGTTGTTTTGCATTTTGTCAGACCTCACATTTGAACTGTCCCCATTATATCGGTTTTGGGGAATCGTTTTCAACCATTTTCCCTTCCTGCGTGAAAAAAGACCTCCCCGCACCATTCGATACAGAGAGGTCTTTTGTTGTTATCTTCTTACCACAGCCGGATGACCTTGATGACGCCCTCGGCTTTGTCGCGGGCGATCTCCAGATGTTTCTGCAGGGCATCGGCGGCGGTGTTCCAGTCGCCCTTCAGGGCAGGCTCGAGAATTTCCAGATGCTCTTCGCAGGTCTGCTCCCGGTTGATCATGCTCACCTTGCCGGTCATGATGCGGAACCGGGTGTTCAGGCCGGTGATCCGGTCGTAGGCCGAGCGCATATACTTGTTGGGCAGAGTGCTCATCAGCAGCTCGTGGAAGTCGTCGTCCGCCTTGCAGAAGTCGTCGATGACGTCCGGCTCGTGCATCATCCGCACAAAGTGTTCCAGCTCCTCCCGGGGGATGTCCGCGCCGTAGGTGCGCAGCGCATAAGGCTCCACCAGCAGGCGCATCTCGAACATGCTGTGTACGTCCTCCTCGGTGATGCCCGACACCATCAGGCCCTTCTTGGGCAGGATGGTGATGAGTCCTTCCTGTTCCAGACGGCCCAGCGCATCCCGCATGGGGGTGCGGCTGATGTTGCCCATCTCGGCGCAGAGCTTCTGCTCGTTCAGAAACTCGTTGGGGCGGTACTCACAGTTCAGGATCTTGGTTTTCAGGTACTGATACGCCTGTAATTTCAGGCTCAGCTTTGCCTGTGCTTCCGTCTCTTTCATCTTCTTCTTCCTCTTCTCCAGTCTCTCTCCGGTCGGATGTTTCGTCTTCTGCTTGTATCCCTGAAACAATCCAACTATCATCTCGATTTTATTATCACACAATAGGATATTTTTTACAAGAGTTTCTGCTGAAGTTTGGCTTGATTTCCGTTTTGACCAAATATCTTAACTTATTTTTGCACATATTCCACAACGGTTTTTGTGCTTATTGCCAGCATTCGGCTGTTGTTTTGCATCGAAAGATAAAATGTGGTACACTACAGACAGAAAGAAGGTATCAGCATCATGGCACGAAGCGACGGCTACAACACCAAGACCCGCCAGCTCATCCTGGATTATCTCATCCGCAACCGCCAGCACGCGGTCAGCGCGTCCAATATCCTCGAGCACCTCGAGGCCGAGGGCGCCAGCCCCAACCCCACCACTGTCTACCGCTATCTGGACAAGCTGGCCGGAGAGCAGCGGGTGATGAAATACGTCGCCGACAAGGGCGAAAAGGCCGTGTTCCAGTATGTGGACGAGGGCCGTCACTGCCGGGAGCACCTGCACCTCAAGTGCGTGCGGTGCGGGCGCATCTATCATCTGGACTGCCACTTCATGGACGAGGTGCGCGCCCACCTGATGGCAGAGCACGGCTTCACGCTGCAGTGCGAGGGCAGCGTTTTGTACGGTTTGTGCCGCAGCTGCGCTGCAAATGAGGCCGAAGACGGGCAGGCTGCACAAACCTGTAAAAATTGCTGCGCAGATGTTGACACGGACAAAAAGCAGTGATACAATTTCTGCATAAAAAGCGATGAACGGGAAAAGTAAGGCCCTGAGCGCCCTCTTCCAGAGAGTGCGGGCAGGTGTGAGCCGCGCAGATGGCCGGGCCTGAACGAACCCCCGTGAGCTTCCCCCTGAACCCCCGGATGCTGTGGCATTGCGGGCAGTAGGGGCAGACGTGCGCCGCTCGTTATCGCGGCAGTGCTTTCAACGGGGAGAGCGCACAAAAGTGACTGGTATGCCCTGCGTACCGGTAATTTAGGTGGCACCACGGATACGGCAGCATTCGTCCTAGCAAAAAGGACGTTTGCTGCCGTATTTTTTTATATTTAAGTAAACCTCTCAGTCTCGCTTCGCTCGACAGCTCCCCTACCGAGGGGAGCCTCTGGCGAAGAGGGAAAGCTTTACCAGAATGCCAAGGCCTCTCCTCGATAGGAGAGGTGGCACGCCGCAGGCGTGACGGAGAGGTTGGAAAACAACACAAGAGGGGTAAGAAATATGTGCTGTGTGATAGGCTATACCGGGCATGATATGAGTGCCGACAAGTTCAAAGAATATCTGATGCGCACCGTCTCGCGCGGGCCGGACGACCAGCGTGTGGTGGAAGGGCCTTTCGGCCTGATGGGCTTCGGGCGCCTCGCCATCATGGGCCTGACGCCGGAGGGGATGCAGCCCTTCTACCGCGGGGCCGACTGCGTGGTCTGCAACGGCGAACTCTATGGCTTCCGCTTCGAGAAAGAGATTTTGAAGCGCCGGGGCTACAAGTTCACCTCCGACTGCGACTGCGAGATTTTGCTGCCGCTCTACTATGAGTACGGCCTCGATATGTTCCGCCACATGGACGCCGAATTCGCACTCATCCTGTACGATTCCCGCAAAGACCGCCTCATCGCAGCCCGCGACCCCATCGGCATCCGTCCGCTGTTCTACGCCTACTCCAAGCCCAGCCACAAGATCGCATTTGCCTCTGAGATGCAGAACCTCATTGGCTGGTGCGATGACATCCGCCCCTTCCCCATCGGCAGCTACTACTGCGACGGACGCTTTGTCCGCTACGAGGACATCGCCGACGTTCCCGCCCCCATGCAGGACGACATGGACACCATCCTGACCAACATCCGCGAAAAGCTCATTGCAGGCGTGGAGAAGCGTCTGGACGCTGACGCACCCGTGGGCTTCCTGCTGTCGGGCGGCCTCGACTCCTCGCTGGTCTGCTCCATCGCCGCCAAGAAGCCGGGCAAGCCCATCCGCACCTTTGCCATCGGCATGGACACCGACGCCATCGACCTGAAATATGCCCGCCAGACTGCTGAGTATCTGGGCAGCGAGCATCACGAGATCATCATCAACCGGGATATGGTCATCAGCAGCCTTGAAGAGGTCATCCGTCTGCTGGGTACCTGGGATATTACCACCATCCGTGCCAGCATGGGGATGTACCTGCTGTGCAAGGCTATCCACGAGCAGACCGATGTACGCGTGCTGCTGACCGGTGAGATCTCCGACGAGCTGTTTGGCTACAAGTACACCGACTACGCCCCCACCGCAGATGCATTCCAGCAGGAAAGCCAGAAGCGCATCCGCGAGCTGTATATGTACGACGTCCTGCGCGCCGACCGCTGCATCTCCGCCAACAGCATCGAGGCCCGTGTGCCGTTCGGTGATCTGGACTTTGTGCGGTACGTCATGGCCATCGACCCCGAAAAGAAGCTGAACAGCTACGGCAAGGGCAAATACCTGCTGCGCAAGGCGTTCGAGGGCGACTGGCTGCCGCCGGAGATCCTGTGGCGCGAAAAGGCCGCTTTCTCCGACGCTGTAGGCCACAGCATGGTGGACGACATCAAGGAGTACGCCGAGAGCCTCTACACCGACGAGGAATTCCAGCTCCGCCGGGCAAACTACTCCGCCCATTGTATGCCGTTTACCAAGGAGAGCCTGTTCTACCGCGAAATTTTCGAGAAATACTACCACGACCAGAGCCGCACCATCGTGGACTTCTGGATGCCCAACAAGGCATGGCCGGGCTGCAACGTCAACGACCCCTCCGCCCGTGTGCTGGCAAACTACGGCGCTTCGGGCGTGTAATCCTCTGAGACCCGCAGGTTATCTTGCGGAGTTCCACTTTTTGTTCGATATTACGTTCAGAATCGAACATCGCACGCTTTGCGGAGTTCGACTTTCGTGCGAAGTTGGAACATCGCAAATTAACCGAACATCGCAAACCTTGCGGAGTTCCAATTTAAGACGATATTACATCAAATATTTGGAACATCGCAAGATGTTTTACCACAGTAGCGCAGCTGTAAGAGCATAACAAAGCAGGCACGCATTTCCGGCTTTTCCGGGTGCGTGCCTGCTTTTATTTTGATATTGTTTTTCAGCTGCCGGAGACTGCCAGCGCCAGCGCACCCACGAGGACGGCGAAACCGCCAAGGACGCCGAGGGCGATCTTTGCCTCATCGGCCTCGATCTGTTCCTGAATCGCCACCTGTGCCCCAGCATAGACGCTGCAGCAGGCGCTGTGGCCGTCCGGGGTGGTGGCGGTGATCAGGGCCTCTCCGTCCCCCACCGCCGTTACCAGACCAAAGGGGTCTACGGTGGCGGCGGCAGGGTTGCTGGTAGTCCAGGTGATGGGTACTGCGCCACCGTTCTCCACGGCTACGGAAGCTCTCAGGGCCGCCGTGCCTCCAATGTTCTCCAGATACAGCCGCTCCTTGTTCAGGGTCACCCGGCCCACGTTGGACACCACCGTTACGTCACACCGCAGGGTAGTGGTGTAGGTGTTGGCCACGATGGTGGCCTTGCCGGGCTGCTGGGCCGTTACGAGGCCGTTGCGGTCTACCGTCGCCACGGCGGGGTTGGTGCTGTACCACTGGTACACCCAGTCGTCGGGGGCGGCGCTGGAGAGGTAGAGCTGGTACACCGGGTGCAGGTCGTTGTACTCGATCTCCAAATCCAGCCAGCTCTGGCACAGGCGGCTCTCTGCCGCCGCAGTATTTTCTTCGTCCAGTATCGCCGCCGTGGGTGCCGCCGCAGCCGCACTCAGAGGGCCGGCCGCAGCGCCGAAGAGCAGTGTCACTGCCAGGGCGGCAGCAAGATGAGCTAAATGTTTTTTCATCCGATGTTCCTCACAGTCTTGCGGGGCGCTGGTCGGCGCGGCCCGCAGTCCACCAAAAATCTCTTGCGTTCCGGAACAGAGCGCCGCAGCTCGTTCCCGTTCTTACCTTTTATTATATCATCCCTCCGCTGCGTGAGCAAATAAAAGCTCTTGCGCAGTTTTTGTGCAGATGTTACAATAAGGGCAGCAAGTATTTCGGTCAATAACAGGAGGATTTTATTATGGTAAAGCACATCATTCTCTGGCAGCTCAAGGACGAATATTCCGACGCCGAAAAGGCAGACATCAAGGCCGGCATCAAAGCGGGCCTCGAGGGTCTGGCCGGTCAGATTCCCGGCCTCGTGGAAATCCACGTCAACATCAACGGCCTGCCCTCTTCCAACGCCGATTTGATGCTGGACACCACCTTTGAGTCTGCCGAGGCACTCAAGGGCTACTCCAAGCACCCGGCTCATGTGGCCGTCGCCGACAGCAAGGTGCGGCCCTACTATAAGAGCCGCGTCTGCCTGGATTACGAGGTTTAATATTGACAAACCCACCGATTTTGCGTATATTAGATGTAATAATGTAAATTGGCTGTGAAGAGAAGAGTACGCCTCGTCTGCGCCTGACAGAAAGCCCGAAGGATGGAACCGGGCAGGCCGCGCGGAGCGGAACATGGTCTCTGAGCTGCGCGGGCGAAGCGTTATGTCAGCCTGCGACGGGTGCGCCCGTTACTGCGCTCGCCGGAAGTTCCGGCGCAAGGCCGCGTCTGCAAGGGTGCGGCGAAACAAGGTGGTACCACGGAAGTTACACGCTCTCGTCCTTGTCCGGCACAGCCGGCAGGGCGGGGGCGTTTTTCGCTGTTAGCGCCAAAAGAAAGGAAGAATCGTTTTCATGAGCGAGCACAAGACATTCTACATCACCACACCTATTTATTATCCCAGCGACAAGCTGCACATCGGCCACAGCTACACCACCGTGGCCTGCGACGCACTGGCACGCTTCAAGCGGATGCAGGGCTACGACGTCATGTTCCTGACCGGCACCGACGAGCACGGCCAGAAGATCCAGGACAAGGCCGCCGACGCAGGCGTGACCCCCAAGGAGTACGTGGATAAGATCGTCGCCACCGTCAAAGATCTGTGGAAGCTGATGGACATCAGCTACGACCGCTTCATCCGCACCACCGACGACTACCACATGGAGTCCTGCCAGAAGATCTTCACCAAGCTCTATGAGCAGGGCGACATCTACAAGGGCGAGTACACCGGCCACTACTGCAAGCCCTGCGAGAGCTTCTGGACCGACAGCCAGCTGGTGGACGGCAAATGCCCCGAGTGTGGCCGCGAGGTCTACGATGCCCACGAGGAAGCCTACTTCTTCAAGACCGGCAAGTATGCTGACCGTCTGCTCAAGCTCTATGAGGAGAACCCCCAGTTCATCCAGCCCGAGAGCCGCAAGAACGAGATGATCGCCTTCATCAAGCAGGGTCTGCAGGACACCTGTGTCTCCCGCACCTCCGTCAAGTGGGGCATCCCCGTACCTTTCGACCCCAAGCACACCATGTACGTCTGGGTCGATGCTCTGAGCAACTATATCTCCGCTCTGGGCTACGGCAACGAGAAGTACGACGAGTACAGCAAGTTCTGGCCTGCTGACCTGCACATGGTGGGCAAGGAGATCCTCCGCTTCCACACCATCCTGTGGCCCGCCATGCTGATGGCTCTGGATCTGCCGCTGCCCAAGCGGGTGTTCGGCCACGGCTGGCTGCTGATGAACGGCGGCAAGATGTCCAAGTCCGTGGGCAATGTCGTTGACCCCGTCATCCTCTGCGACCGCTACGGCGTGGACGCCATCCGCTACTTCCTGCTGCGTGAGATCCCCTTCGGCAACGACGGCACGTTCACCAACGAGGCCCTCATCAACCGCATCAACAGCGACCTTGCAAACGACCTTGGCAACCTGCTGAGCCGCACCGTCGCCATGTGTGAGAAGTACTTCGGCGGCACTGTCCACAAAGTGGCCGGCACCGAGGCCATCGACACCGAGCTGGAGACCATGACTAATGAACTGCTGGGCAAGGTCACGGCAGACATGGACAACCTGACCATCCCGCAGGCTCTGATGGAGATCTTCGCCGTCATCCAGCGCGCCAACAAGTATATCGACGAGACCGCCCCCTGGGCTCTGGCCAAGGATGAGGCCAACAAGGAGCGCCTTGAGAGCGTGCTGTACCACCTGTGCGAGGCTCTGCGCGTGGCCGGCATCCTGCTGAACGCTTACCTGCCCTCCACCGCTCCCAAGATGATGGAGCAGCTGGGTCTGGATGCTTCCGCTATCGACGTGGAGAAGGCCGCTTACGGCGCACAGGAGAGCTACACCGTCCACAAGGGTGAGGCGCTGTTCCCCCGCATCGACGTGGCAAAGGAGATCGCCCACCTGAAGGAAGAGGACGAGAAGCGCAAGGCCGCTGCCGAGGCCGCTAAGAAGGCCAAGGAAGAGGCTGAGAAGAAGGCCGCTGCTCCCGCCGAGGAGAGCAATGTGGACTTCACCCACGAGGCAGAGATCTCCTATGACGACTTCTGCAAGGTGGAGCTGCGCGTGGCCGAGGTCCGCGCCTGCGAGAACCTGAAGGAGAGCAAAAAGCTGCTCCACCTGACCGTCTTTGACGGCGAGCGTGAGCGCTGCATCCTGTCCGGCATCGCCAAGTGGTTCAAGCCGGAAGACCTCATCGGCAAGAAGCTCGGCATCGTCTGCAATCTGGCACCCCGCCCGATGATGAAGGGCAAGTATGTCAGCGAGGGCATGATCTTCGCCGCTGACACTGCCGACGGCGGCTGCTCCATCCCCTTCTACAGCGACGACACCCCCGTGGGCGCGCGCATCCACTGAGCGATGGAGAACAACATGACTCTTTCCCGCGCCGAGAAGCTGGACAAAATTTTCGGCACACCGCTGTTTGCGGTGCTGCTGGCCATCTTCTGCAATGTGCTGTGGGGCTGTGCGTTCCCCTTCATCAAGATGGGCTACCGCCTCTTTGAGATCGATCCGTCCAACACCGCGTCTATCTTCTGCTTTGCCGGTGTAAGGTTCATGCTGGGCAGTCTGCTCGTCCTACTGGGCAGCACCCTGCTCCAGAGCCGGATGCCCACCTTCCCGAAAGGGAAAGTCTTTGCCGAGTGCTGTGTACTGGGCCTGTGGCAGACCACGACCCAGTACGCCTTCTACTACATCGCCGTGGCGATGCTCACCGGTGCGTTCGGCGGCATCCTGAACAGCACCCAGAGCTTTCTGGGCGTCATCTTTGCCCACTTCATCTACGGCAGTGCCGATCGGATGACCCCGGCAAAGACTCTGGGCTGCGCCGTCGGCTTTGCGGGCGTTCTCATCGGCACACTGGGCAACCACGGCGGCGGCAGCGGCTGGGGCGTCTTCTGTATGCTGTTTGCAACGGTGGTCTTCACCCTGTCCGGCCCGTGGAACAAGTCCGTCACCAAAAAGGCGGACAGCTTCGCGGTCTGCTTCCTGAACCTGTTCGTGGGCGGCGCAGCACTCTTCGTGCTGGGTACGGCTCTCGGCGGACGTCTGGGCAGTGTGACGCCGCTTGGCATTCTGGTGCTGCTGTATCTGGCCTTCATCTGCGGCGCCGGCTATCTGCTCTGGGCCTTGCTGATGAAGAACAACCCCGTCAGCCGCATTGCCATCTTCGGCTTCGTGAACCCGGTGGTCAACGTGCTGCTGAGCGCTGTGCTCAACGGCGAACCGCTGTTCCGCTGGCAGTATCTGGCCGCACTGGTGTTCGTCTGCGTCGGCATCTGGCTGGGGAACAAAGCCCCCGCCAAGAAGGAGAAACAATGACCGGCCCGATTTTCGACACCCACGCCCACTACAGCGCCCGCGCCTTCGATGCTGACCGCTTCGCTCTGCTGGACAGCCTGCCCGAAAAGGGCGTGGTCGGCGTCTGCGAGCAGGCCACCCACTCAGGGGACGCGCCCCGGGTGCTGGAACTGGCTCACCGCTATCCGTGGGTGTATGCCGCCATCGGCATCCATCCCGAGAGCCTGCTGGCCCCCGAGGACTGCGGCGAGGAAGGCCCTGCCCCCACTGTCTCGGTCTTTGGCGGCGACTGGGCCGCTGAGATGAAAGCCCTTGCCCCCTGCTACGACGACCCGAAAGTGGTCGCTGTGGGCGAGTGCGGGCTGGACTACCACTGGCCTGTGCCGAAGGACGCACAGCTGGCGCTGTTTGAGGCAGAGATCCGCCTTGCGCTTGAGCTGGACAAGCCCATCATCGTCCACGACCGAAACGCCCACGCCGACGTCTACGCCCTGCTGAAAAAGTACCGTCCCAAGGGCATCGTCCACTGCTATTCCGGCAGTGCGGACGACGCCGTGTGGCTGGCCCGGCAGGGGCTGTATTTCGGCTTCGGCGGCGCCTGCACCTTCAAGGGTGCCAAACGGGCGGCAAAGGCCATTGCGGCTCTGCCTTTGGAGCAGATCGTCCTCGAGACGGACTGCCCCTACATGGCCCCGGAGCCGGTGCGCGGCATCCGCTGCGACAGCTCCCTCATCCGGTACGTCGGCGAGTATGTCGCCAGCGTCAAGGGCATCAGCCCGGAAGAAGTCTTCCGCCAGACGGCGCAGAACGCCAAAGCTGTATACCAACTGTAAGATTCAGGATGTTTTCCTGTTTCTGTATAAATTCGAAATCATATTTTTTCATAAGGAGATTCTATTATGAAAGCTCGTATCCCTTCTCACCGCGAATTCATCATCAACTTCCCCGACAGCGTTGACCAGGCAAAGGCCAACGAGGGCTGGGCAAAGCTGCAGCAGATCGTTGAGGACTACAAGAAGGCCCACAACGGCGCTTCCGTCTACGCTCCCACCTTCATCGAGGACTGCGAGCCTGCCGTCAAGAAGCTGCAGGAAGAGTACGGCTTCGAGTACACCGTCGAGTACGTAAAGTAATTTTTCCTGAAGATTCAACAAAATGAGAACAGCCGCC
>OGQR01002294.1_pt1 | contig 11732 bp, 10 predicted proteins | sample 1553271 | NCBI WGS metagenome assembly OGQR01 (sample SAMEA2579970, study PRJEB22360) | human gut metagenome | biome: human gut; feature: human-associated habitat; material: faeces | place: Denmark | collected 2008/2010 | reverse complement strand
TGGAAGCCGATGGAACCATCTCCACGCGCGGCCTGAAGCCGGATGCCACCCATTATTGCGAGCTTGTCTTTGATGTCAACTCGGCCTATTTTGACAATCACGGTGGCTACGAGTTCGCCAAGCAGTTCTATGAGGATGCCTACAAAGCTGCTGTGCAGATTGTGGGTGGTGAGCAGTATATCCTCTCGGCAGTCATGCACGCGGATGAGATCAACCGCGCCATGACCGAAGCATTAGGTCGGGAGGTCTACCACTACCATCTTCATGTGGTCTATGTGCCTGTGGTGGAAAAGCAAATCCTCTGGTCGAAACGCTGCAAGGACAAGGCACTGGTCGGCACCGTCAAGGAGACTGTCATGCAGGTCAGCCGGAGCAAGAAGTGGGCATCCAAGCCCCTGCTGGACGATGCCGGAAAGCCCGTGCTGCAAAAGAACGGCAAGCCAGTCCTGAAGAAGTCGTACAGCGTCCTGCAAGACGATTTCTTCAACTATATGCGTACTGCCGGGTACACCGATGTGGAGCGCGGCGAGCGTGGCAGCACCGAAGAACACCTGACTGTCACTCAGTTCAAAGTCCAGCGGGAGCAGGAACGGCTGGACACCCTGACCACCCAAGCCGACCAGCAGGCACAATCGCTTGCCAAAACCAGTCAGGCCCTCTCCCAAAAGGAGAAAGAACTTGCCTCCATTCAGAAAAAGACCACGCTCACGAAAGAAGCCCTCATTCATGCGCGTGATCTGGATTATATCGGCAAGCGCACCTTCCTCGGCAACTACTCGCTGACCGAAGAAGAATTTTCCAAGCTGAAAAAGCAAGCCGACCACGGCTATATGATGGACGTGGAGAACCGCCGCTTGAAAGAAGAACTTTCCACCGCCAAGAAGGAGGCCGTTCGTTGGAGCAACAAGTACCACGACCTTTGGTATGATGTGAAGCCTTATCTGGATGCTCTCCACCGTGCGCCCGAACTGGTGCGCGGCTTTCTGGAAAAGATTCTTGCCCCCAAGCAGGAGCGCACCATGAATGTGTCGCAGCGAAACCGCAAGCGTGGGCAGGATATGGAACTTTGATTTTCGGAGGATACCATTTGAACAAAAAGAAGAAGTCGAACAAATCCGGCTACCCGGATGAAGCAATCAAGGCGCTGGCACGTTGCTTTTATCCCTCCATGGTTGAGTTTTTCAACAGCGAGGAAGGCCAGCGTGAATATGAGGAATGGCTGAAAGAGCAGGAAGCACTACAAGCCTTGCCTGTTGCCGCATAAAAACAGCAGGACGCTCCCGGTAGAGAGGGAACGCCCTGCCTTATATAGATGTATCTCACCGAGGTGTGTCCAGTTGGACACACCTCTTATTTTTTTGCCCTTAATCTTCTAACCCATGGCTCCCTGCTACATTCTTCAAATATTCCTCTGGGTCGCCATTCAAAATCAAGTCCGCATAGCCCAGCGGGTCATTGTAGATGAGGTAGTCCAGTTCGGTTTGCTGTGCCATAGTCACGTCCAGCGCATCCTCAACCCCGGTACAGTCGATGGAGATTTTTCTCTCATCTTGGAGAGTCAACTCCACACACCCGGTATCCATGTTAAACTTGCAGGCTCTTTCATCGTACTTCATCATCGTGTCCTCCAAACGCTTATTGTGTGGTTACGGTCTATGACAAGGCATCGGAGTTTTGCGCCGTCCACGGGAGCCTTCATTGTTGTACCCGAAGAAAACGAAAAATCCGAACCCTTCTCCAATCGGAAACAGGTTCGGATTTTTCTTGTTTGGTGGGCGCGGGTGGATTCGAACCACCGAAGCTGAAAAGCAGCAGATTTACAGTCTGTCCCCATTGGCCACTCGGGAACACGCCCATATTCTTTTCGTATCCGTTGCCGGACGACTTGCTTAGTTTATCATAGGTTTCTGGATTTGTCAACCTCTTTTTTCATTTCTTTTTCTTTTATCGCAATTTTCAAAAATAGTGCCGGTCAAAACGGCATCTTTGCGATATGCAGTTTGCGGATGTTGCTTGTGCATTAAAAACGCAAACTGCTATAATGTATAAAAAGCCCGGGAGGCCGTGTCATCATAGCTTCCCGGGCTTTTCTTGTTTCAGATTCAGTTTTCCATGCAGGCACGGATGGCACTGAGCGTCACGTCATACTCCCGCTTTGCCTTGTCCATGTCGGCTGCGGCCGCAGCGATATTGCCGCCCCGCAGCGCCTCGGTGATGGGATTCAGTGTGCCGCACAGCTGGGTAAACGACAGACTCTGACAAACGCCCCGGAGGGTATGCGCCGCATTGAAGGCCGCCTGCATATTGCCCTCGGTCATCGCCTGTTCCAGCGCACGGAAGCTGGTGTCGTCGATAAACCTGCCCAGCAGGCGCTTTATCATTGCCTCATCGTAAAAACGGCTCAGGACATTGTTATAGTCTCCGCCCATCTGGCTGTAACATTCCTTAACTGTCATTATTTTCCTTTCCTTCAATCGCCCGAAAAAGCCATAGACACAAAAAAAGACTGCAACAGCCACCCCTTGCGGGGAAAGCTATTGCAGCCGAACTACCTTCTGCTTGCAGGAAATAAAAGCAGAAAGCTCCTAGCTTTGCGTCCCTGACTCACATCAGGTTTGCCAACAACGATTCTGTTTTCAGAGTCCATTCCGGAAGCACAATGTTCCATTGAACTGACTTCTGTTTTTATAGTATAGCACCGACATTTTTTAATGTCAACTCGTTTCGCGTTTTGTCAATACAATGATCGATATTTTCATGCACGCTTCACAAAAGCTCCATCTGAAAAGTCATACTCATTCGTCAAATTTTGCAAAATTGTGAATTTTTTGTATTTTTTCGGTGGACAAGCATCCGGCGGGAGTGCTACAATAGTCTTTGTTCTTTCCCGGCCGCTTGCGGGCGGCGGGAGTTTCACACACAAACAGGAGGAACTTTCATGTTCGAAAAAATCTTTCACCTGAAAGAAAACCACACCGACGTCAAGACCGAGGTCATGGCAGGCATCACCACCTTCATGACGATGGCCTACATCCTTGCGGTCAACCCCAGCATCCTTTCCGCTTCCGGCATGGATGCAAATGCCGTCCTGATCGCCACCTCTCTGGCATCCTTCGTCGGCACTGCCCTGATGGCTCTGCTGGCCAACTACCCCTTCGCGCTGGCTCCCGGCATGGGCCTGAACGCCTACTTTGCCTATACTGTCGTCCTCACGATGGGCTACAGCTGGCAGCTGGCCCTGATGGCCGTCTTTGTCGAGGGCATCATCTTCATCGTGCTGAGCCTGACCAACGTCCGTGAGGGCATCTTCAACGCCATCCCCATGACCCTCAAGAGCGCAGTCAGCGTGGGCATCGGCCTGTTCGTTGCCTTTGTCGGCCTGCAGAACGCAAAGCTCATCGTCAACAGCGACTCCACCCTCGTCACCTACCAGCACTTCAAGGGCGAGACCTTCTCCTCTGTGGGCGTGGGCTCCATCCTCGCACTGCTGGGCGTGGCCATCACCGCCATCCTGCTGGTGAAGAAGGTCAAGGGCGGCATCCTCTACGGCATCCTCATCACCTGGGTGCTGGGCATCGTCTGCGAGCTGACCGGCATCTATGTGCCGAACCCCGACGCCGGTATGTACTCCGTCATCCCCACCAGCTTCGTCAGCTTCGACTTCTCCGCTCTGGGCAAGACCTTTGGTCAGGTGTTCAAGACCGATTTCTCCGGCGTGGGCATCCTGAACTTCTTCGCCGTCATGTTCTCCTTCCTCTTCGTTGACCTGTTCGACACCCTGGGTACCCTCATCGGTGTTGCTTCCAAGGCCGATATGCTGGACGAGGAGGGCAAGCTGCCCCGCATCAAGGGCGCTCTGATGGCCGACTCCATCGCCACCTGCGCCGGCGCTGTGCTGGGTACTTCCACCACCACCACCTTCGTCGAGAGCGCTTCCGGCGTCACCGAGGGCGGCCGCACCGGCCTGACCTCCATGACCACCGGTATCCTCTTCCTGCTGGCCGTGGTATTCAGCCCCCTGTTCCTGACCATTCCTTCCTTTGCAACGGCTCCGGCCCTCATCATCGTGGGCTTCTACATGATGGGTTCTGCTATCAAGATCGACTTCTCCGACCCCAGCGAGGGCATTCCCGCCTTCCTGACCATCCTGGCTATGCCCACTGCCTACAGCATCTCTGAGGGCATCGCCATCGGCGTCATCTCCTGGACCATCGTCAATGTGGTCACCGGCAAGGCCAAGGAGAAGAAGATCAGCCCCCTCATGTATGTGCTGACCGTTCTCTTCATCCTGAAGTACGTCCTGCTGTAAGCACCTGCTCTGAACCCGGGACCATCCCCAAAAACAAAACCAGAGCCTCCTGCCCTTGTGCGGAGGCTCTGGTTTTTTGTTGTCTGCTGCAGGGGGGCAGCTGCGGGGGCTTAGCCGCCGAACAGCCCGAAAAAGCTGGTGTGCGTCATGCCCAGCACTAAAAACAGGAGAATGAGGGCAAACAGCACCCCAATGATGATGTCCATCTGGTGGACCGTCAGCGGGAATTTATCGTAGAGCTTCTCTTTCGGGTTGACGAAATCAGGGTCATTGTTGTTGAGGAGCGTTTTGCGGCCCTTCGGAGCCTCTGCACGGGCTGCTTCGAGCTTGGCCTGCTCCTGTTCCAGCTGAGCTTCACGAGCTGCCAGAGCGGCTTCCCGCCGGGCCAGCTCCACCTCGCGGGCGGTTTGTTCTTTTTCGGTCATAGTGTTTCTCCTGTGGCCCTCTCAGTCAAAGCCTCCGGCTTTGACTGAGAGGGCCGGTCACCTCGTACTGGAGAGCAAGTTTTTTGTTTTTTGAAAATGTAGTGCTCCGCTGTCTGGCTTCACAGCAGATTGACAAAATAGATTTGTCCAGAAGTATCTGCCCTCTGTGGCAAGGCCCTCCCTTTTGCGTCATATCAGACCTTCAGCGGTCAGCTCAAAGTTTCCCGGCTTGCCAATGGCTCTCCCTCTGGGAGAGCTGTCTGCGAAGCAGACTGAGAGGCTGTCGGGGAAGCGGATGGGGGGGGCTGCTCTTATTATAACAAAGTGGGCCGCCCACTGCAACGAGTGGACGGCCCGATAGGCGCTCTCTTAGGGAAATTACTTCTTTGCGAGGTACTTGCGAATATCGATAGCAACAGCCACGATGATGACAAGGCCCTGCACGATGTAAGTGTAAGAAGAGTTGACGTTCATGAACTGCAGAGCGACCTTCATCAGCTCAAAGACCAGCACGCCGACGAGGATGCCGGGGACAGTGCCGACACCGCCGGTGGTGGAGACGCCGCCGATGGTAGAAGCTGCGATAGCGTCCAGCTCATAGCCCATTGCAGTGTTGACGGATGCGCCGCCGGACTTTGCAGCCAGCAGGCAGCCGGCCAGACCGAACATGCAGGAGGCCAGGATGTAGATGCGGATCTTGGTGGCGTAAACATTGACGCCGGCCACCTCAGCAGCAGCCTCGTTGCCGCCGATGGCGTACATGTACTTGCCGTGACGGGTCTTGTTGTACAGGAACCAGAAGCAGCAGGCCACGAAGAGGGCGATGATGATCAGCACAGGAACACCGAAGAGGGTGTTGGAGGCCAGAGAGGTGAAGTCCTTGTTCAGAGAGCCGATGGGGGTACCGCCGGTGTAGACGAGGCAGATACCGTAGACCACCTGCTGCATACCCAGCGTAGCGATGAAGGGCTGGACCTTCAGGTAACTGACCACGAGGCCGTTGCACAGGCCCACGATGGCGCAGATGGCGATGACGAGGATGAAGACCACGGGGGTGGGCAGAGTGGGCATATTGGGGTAGAACTTGCCGGCAGCGCCCTCGGTCTGCGCAAAGATGCAGGCCAGGCAGGCAGCGAAACCAGCCAGACGGCCTGCGGACAGGTCGTTACCGGTGGTGATCAGACAGCCGGAAATGCCCAGAGCGATGATGTAGCGGATAGAGACGTTCTTGAACAGGTTGATGATATTGGCCAGTGCGAAGAAGTTGGGATGGATGATGCCGACGATGAGGGACACGGCCAGCATCAGGACGATGATGGCGTTGTTGCCCAGCCACTTCTTTACAGACTTGCCCGTTACTTTCTTGGTAGCTTCCACGATAGACAGCCTCCTTGTTTACTGATTGGCCGCCGCCGCTTCGGGCGCGGTCTCGAACTGGGTCGCCAGAGCCATGATGTTCTCCTGCGTAGCATCCTTGCCGTCGATGAAGCCGGTGATGCGGCCATCGCACATGACCATGACGCGGTTGGACATACCGATGATCTCGCTCATTTCGGAGGAGATCATGATGATGCTCTTGCCCTGCTTGGCCAGGTCGGCGATGATGCAGTAGATCTCATATTTTGCGCCGACGTCGATGCCTCGGGTGGGCTCGTCCAGAATGAGGACATCGGGGTTGTTAGCCAGCCAGCGGGCGATCAGCACCTTCTGCTGGTTGCCGCCGGAAAGGCTCTTGATCGCCGTTTTGGGGCTGGGGACCTTGATGGCCATCTTCTCTTTGTTGGTAGCCACCAACTCGAGGATCTTCTTGTCATCCAGCATGATGGGACCCTTGCGCAGGGCGTCCAGAGATGCGATAGAGATGTTATCGGCCACGCTCAGCACGCCCATGATGCCGGTGGCGCGGCGGTCCTCGGTCAGCAGAGCCACGCTGTGCTGGATGGCGTCGCGGGGCTGCTTGATGGCGACTTCCTGACCCTTGATCCACACCTTACCGGAGGTGTGAGCGCGCAGGCCGAAAATGCCTTCCATCAGCTCAGTGCGCTGTGCGCCCACCAGGCCGGCCACACCCAGGATCTCGCCCTTCTTCAGTTCGAAGCTGCAGTGGCGGAAAGAGCGCGGATGGATGGAGGTGAAGTCTTCCACCTTCATCATGATCTCGTCGGAGGGGTGGTTCTCCAGCGGGGGATACAGGTTGGACAGTTCGCGACCGACCATCTTGGCGATGATCTGCTCTTTGGTCATGTTGGCGACGTCCCACTTACCGATATAATGACCATCACGCATGATGGTGACTTCGTCGGCAATGACCTTGATCTCGTCCATCTTATGGCTGATGTAGACCAGAGCGACGCCCTGCTCTTTCAGCTCGTTCATGATGCGGAACAGGGACTCGACTTCGTTCGCAGTCAGCGAGGAAGTCGGCTCGTCCAGGATCAGCACCTTGCAGTTTGCGGAAACAGCCTTTGCAATTTCCACCATCTGCATCTGTGCGATGCTCAGTGTACCCAGCTTTGCGTGGGAGTTGATGTCCAGCTTGAGCTTTTTCAGCAGGTCATCGGTATCTTTGTACATCTTGGCATGGTCCACGATGGTGATGGGACCAGCCTTCTTGGTGGGGTAGCGGCCCAGCCAGATGTTCTCGGCCACAGTACGGGCCGGGATAGGCTGCAGCTCCTGATGCACCATCGCGATGCCGCGGTTCAGTGCATCCAGCGGGGTGGGGATGTTGACCTTTTCGCCTTCGTACTCGATCTCGCCCTCGTCCATCTTGTAAATGCCGAACATACATTTCATCAGGGTGGACTTACCGGCACCGTTCTCGCCCATCAGGGCCATGACTTTGCCGGGGCGGAGCTCCAACTGCGCGTGGTCCAGCGCTTTCACGCCAGGGAAGGTCTTTACCACGCCTTTCATTACCAGACGGTATTCTGACATTCCTCAGAGCCTCCTTGTCTTTGGGTCTTGGAAAGTGCGTCTTTTGCCGACAGGTTCTTAAAATAAGGCGCGTGCGCGGAGATATTTTCTCGCACGCACGCGCTTTTTTAGCTTTTAATTAAGCCTTATTGGTTCACTGCGCACCTTGCAACGATAGGGTTTTGGCTGCTTACTTGATGTACTGTGCAGCGTTCTCCTTGGTGACCTTGACGTAGTCGACCCAGTAGTACTGCTCGACCTTGCTGCCCTCGACGTACAGCTTGGTAGCAGCTGCGGCGGCGGTAGCCTGGCCCACGTCATCGTTCAGAACGGTGCCGGTCATGTTGCCATCGACGACATTCTGGACAGCCTCGCTCAGTGCGTCAACACCGACCAGATAGACGTCCTTGCCGACGGTACGGCCAGCCTGCTGCAGGGACTGCAGAGCGCCCAGTGCCATTGCGTCGTTGTTGCAGAAGACGACTTCGATCTTCTCGCCGTACTGTGCCAGAGCGTTTGCGACGTCCTGCTGTGCGGTGGTCTGGTCCCAGTTGTCCAGGTACTCGTACAGGCACTCGACTTCCTTGCCGGCGTCGGTCAGAGCCTTGATGGAGTACTCGGTGCGGTACTGAGCATCAATGTTCTCGGGGTCGCCCTTGCACATGATGTAGGTGATCTTGCCGTCGCCGTTGATGTCGCCCTGAGTCTCGGTCTCGAGGATCAGCTCGCCCTGATAAGTACCGGACTGACGTGCGTCAGCGCCAACGTAGCAGCACTTGTCTGCGTAGGAGTCCAGAACGCTCTTGTCGGGCTCACGGTTGATGAAGACGATGGGAGTCTCAGAGGGCTTGATGGTATCAACGATGGTCTGAGCGGAAGTGGTCTGGACGGGGTTGATGATCAGGACGTCCACGCCCTGCTGCAGGAAGGTGTTGATCTGCTCGGTCTGGGTGTTCTGGTCGTTCTTGCCATCGACGATGGTGACGGCGTAGCCCATGTCCTTCAGGTACTCTTCCAGGTCGGTGCGGTACAGAGTCATGAAGTTATCAGCAAACTGATAGATGCAGACGCCGACGTTAGCAGAGCCGGAAGCAGCAGCTGCGGTAGAAGAAGCAGCGGTAGAAGCTGCAGTAGAGGAAGCAGCAGTAGAAGCGGAAGAACCGCCGCAGGCAGTCAGAACGCCGGTAGCACCCACAACAGCGGAAGCTTTCAGGAAGTCACGACGAGAAATCATTTTCATAATCTTGTTCTCCTTCATTAACGCTTATCACAGCATCTCGCAAAGCGCACTCGTTACACGTTTTGCGGTTTCTGTTTGTATTATAACCATCCGTCCGACCGTTCGCAATAGAACAAATAGACAAGATTATTTGCCATATTTTGTGAGTGTTCCACAATACATTCTGTTGTATCCAAAAATCTTTTTGTTAAGCAGCACAATTTTTCATATTTGTGCAACCAGCGTCCAAATTTATTGTGTCTGTGCGTATTTTTATCAAATCGGTTACAAACTTTTCGAGCCGTTTCGCGCCGGGATGCAACAATTTTATCGGTCTGCTCCAAATTTCTATTTTCCCGGGAATCCCGGTAGACTGTCATTCCATTTCGGAAATATTTCTTTATGCATTGACGGATTTCCCATGATTGTGGTAGTATATTACATGATTATAATTATCCGCTGCAGAAGGACTGCTGTTTCTCGCCCTCCTTCCACGCCATACCTCGTTACCTCGTTATAATAGGAGCGACATCATGTCCGAACTTACCGAGCAAAATTTGACACGCCAGCAGGCCGAACAGGAGATGGCCTGTCTGCGCAAGATATATGCTTCCGTCCGTCTTCTCGACCCGAAGATGCTGGCGGAAGAACCCTGCTACCCACCCTGGAAGAATGTCCATCCCTGCACCAGCTGCGTGGGGCGCGAGGCGATGGCAGGCAAATGCCAGTGCTCCAAGCTGGAAACGCTTGGCAGCTCCCTCTATCAGGTCACGGCCCGCTATGTCGAGGTGGACGGCAAGCCCTATGTGATGGAGATGATCCTGCCGCTGGACGCCAGCGCCCGCAGCACCCTCAACTCCAACGAGCTCATCTACCGGGATGCCCTCACCGGTGCCTACAACCGCCGTTTCTATGAAGAGGAATTAAAGCACAAGTACCTTAATGCCGGCGTCGCCATGATAGACCTCGACGACTTCAAGCTCTGCAACGACACCTACGGTCACTCAGCCGGTGACGCAGCGCTCCGGCTCATCGTCTCCATCATCCACCGCCGCATCCGCTCCACCGATATGCTGGTGCGGTACGGCGGCGACGAACTGCTGCTCATCCTGCCCGACATCTCGGCTGAGGCTTTCGTGCGCAAGCTCAAGGACATCAACAAGCGCCTCTTCGCGGCCCATCTGCCCGAGTTCGAGAAGATGCACGTCTCGGCCAGCATCGGCGGCGTGATGGCCGCCGGCATCCCCATCAGCGATGCCCTGCCCATCGCCGACAAGCGGATGTACCTTGCAAAACACAGCAAGAACACTGTCGTCACCGAGGACATCGCCCCCGATGCCGTCCGCTCTGAAAACGACCACCGTCCGATGGTGCTCATCGTGGACGACTCCCCCATGAACCGTGACATCCTCTCGGAGATCCTCTGCGACGATTTCGAGATCCTGGAAGCCCCCAACGGCCCTAAGTGCCTCGAGCTTCTGAACGCCTGGGGCTCGGATATTTCCATCGTACTGCTGGACATCGTGATGCCCGACATGGACGGCTTCGATGTCCTCTCCCGGATGTCCGCCCAGGGCTGGCTCGAGGACATCCCCGTCGTGATGATCTCCAGCGAGGATTCCTCCCAGACCGTCCGCCGCGCCTACGAGCTGGGTGCTTCGGACTACATCAGCCGCCCCTTCGATGCCCGCATCGTCCACCGCCGCGTCTCCAATGTCACCCGGCTCTACGCCCGTCAGCGCCGTCTCAGTGCGCTGGTGTCCCAGCAATTCTATGACCGGGAGAAGAACGACCAGATGATGATCGGCATCCTCGGCCAGGTCATGGAGATCCACAACAGCGAGAGCATCCACCACATCTCCCGGGTGCAGCGCATCACCAGCATCCTGCTGGAGCGTCTGTGCCAGAAGACCGACATCTACGGCCTGAGCGGAATGGACCGCTACCTCATCACGACGGCCTCTTCCCTCCATGACATCGGCAAAGTTGCTATCGACGACCGCATCCTCAACGCCCACGACCTGACGCCAGAACAAACTGCCATCCTCCACACCCACCCCATTCTGGGTGCGCAGATGCTGGAAAATCTGTCCCAGTATCAGGACGAGCCGCTGGTGAAGTTTGCGATCCAAATCTGCCGCTGGCACCATGAGCGCTGGGACGGCAGCGGCTATCCCGATGGCCGGAAGGGCGATGACATCCCCATCGCAGCACAGGTGGTAGCGCTGGCGGATGCCTATGACGGTCTGGTCGGCAAGCGGGACAAGCACGAGGCCCTCTCGCAGGAAGAAGCGGTCGCTGAGCTGACCGCAGGAAAGCGCGGTGCTTTTAATCCGCTGCTGCTGGAATGCCTGCGCGACGTAGAAGACCGGCTCGCGGAGGAGACTGAGGGAGATACCCCCGCCCCCCCCCGAAAAAAGGAATTCTCTTTGACGAAACTGTTCTTGAGTGAGGTATAAAAATGACGTTGGAACAAGTATATGCAGCCATTGGCGGCGATTACAAGGGCGTGATGGAGCGTCTGCCCAGTGCTGACTTTGTCCGCCGCTTCGCGCTGAAATTTCTACAGGACGACAGCTTCCCGAACCTGAAAAAGGCGCTGGAAGAGAAGGATGCCCCGACAGCATTCCGTGCCGCTCACACCCTGAAGGGCGTCTGCCAGAACCTCGGCTTCGATGCACTGTACGTCCCGTCCAGTGCTCTGACAGAAGCCCTCCGCGGCGGCAGCCTTGACGGTGCCGACGAGCTGTTTCCTCCGGTAGAGAAGGAATATCAGCGTGTGGTCGAGGCGCTGAAAGCATTAGAATAAACCTCTCAGTCTGCCTTCGCTCGACAAGGCCGGGTTGCGGCACCCAGCATCCGC
>OGQR01002289.1_pt1 | contig 11750 bp, 15 predicted proteins | sample 1553271 | NCBI WGS metagenome assembly OGQR01 (sample SAMEA2579970, study PRJEB22360) | human gut metagenome | biome: human gut; feature: human-associated habitat; material: faeces | place: Denmark | collected 2008/2010 | reverse complement strand
GCTCATTGAATTTGCCATTGATTACCTGAAGAACAATAAAAAACAGGGGCTGATGAAGCGTATTGGTCGTTGCATGGGATATCTTCAGGTAGCTGCTGAGATTGAAGCGCTGGCCAGTGGTGCTGACAAGGATGCAGTTGTGCGGGAGACCGTTCTTCGTGATTTCAATACTCCACCCTTTAAGACTGAGCCAGATGATTGGATCCAGCCGGGGCTGAATTATCTCAAAGGGCGGATATAAGTTCAGGGGCGTTATCTGTTACCTGATAATTGTCTGAACAGGCGATCTTTTTGTGATTTGGCGTAATGATTATCCCATTCGCAATCAAGGTAACTTAATTCTTCATTTAACCAGTCATCTATATTGTCTTTCAGGCGAAGGAGCAAGGTTGGCGTTAATGCTCCGGATATAATACTGAGAGTTGCAGTAGTGAGAGCTCCATACGGTTCAGCCTGAATGGCCTTTACTGCTTTGTGTTCTTGCGGGAGGAGTAAGAGGCATTCCGATTTTACCTGCTCATTTATGGCTTGCAGGCATAAATCATAATTATGTTGATGGTTATGCATGGTTAATCCTCGACTGGAATTGTCAGATATATTTTCAGCCAGCAGATAAAACGCCAGTGCCCACCACTGGCGGGCTGAAGACTTAACATATCCAGGGATTCGGAACCGATAAATCCTGATAAATATCCATGAACGCAAAAATCAGATACGGCCTGTCGGCTGCCGTTCTGGCGCTGATTGCCGCAGGGGCGCCTGCGCCTGATATTCTCGACCAGTTTCTTGACGAAAAAGAAGGCAACCACACCACAGCATACCGTGATGGTGCGGGTATCTGGACCATCTGCCGAGGTGCCATCATGGTGGATGGTAAGCCTGTGATTCCTGGCATGAAGCTGTCGAAGGAAAAATGCGACTGGGTTAACGCTATCGAACGGGATAAGGCGCTGGCGTGGGTGGAGAAAAACATCAGAGTGCCACTGACCGAACCCCAGAAAGCGGGGATCGCGTCATTCTGTCCGTACAACATTGGTCCCGGTAAGTGTTTCCCGTCGACGTTTTACAGACGAATTAATGCTGGTGATCGCAGGGGAGCATGCGAGGCGATTCGCTGGTGGATTAAGGACGGTGGCAGAGACTGCCGTATTCGTTCAAACAACTGTTACGGTCAGGTATCCCGTCGTGACCAGGAGAGCGCGCTGGCGTGCTGGGGTATCGACAGATAAGCAGAATATTTTGCTGAAAAATGACGTTGGCCAACGCGGACGGATAACACGAAATCCTGCGAACTGGCAAAACCTAAGTGAATAAAAGTAAAAACCCCGTTTGTTGGCAGCAAGCGGGGTTTTGTGTTTCTGACCTTGGATAAGGCAAGGGAGAAATTATGGTGAGGGAGGTGCTTTCCCTGTGAGGAAGTATAAAAGATTCTTTCTGAGGTTGTCCATTATGAAAGGCATTGAAGTGGAGACGCCAGCCAGTCTGGATTTAACAAGAGCGGCAGCTTTTGCCATTCGTATTATAGCCATTGCTGTTCTGATCTGGGCAATCCGTTGGTGGTGAAATGAACCGCGTTCTGTGTGTGGTCATCATTGCTCTGCTGGTGGCCTGTGGTGCGCTTAGTCTGGGGCTGAATCATTACCGCGATAACGCCATCACCTACAAAGCGCAGCGCGATAAAAAAGCCAGAGAGCTGGAGCTGGCAAACGCAACCATTACTGATATGCAGGTGCGCCAGCGCGATGTTGCTGCGCTCGATGCAAAATACTCGAGGGAATTAGCCGATGCGAGAGCTGAAAATGAAACTCTTCGCGCTGACGTTGCCGCTGGTCGTAAGCGCCTGCGTATCAACGCCACCTGTCCAGGTCCCGTGCGTGAAGCCACCGGCACCGCCCGCGTGGATAATGCAACCGGCCCCCAACTGGCAGACACCGTTACACGGGATTATTTCACCCTCAGAGAGCGGCTGATGACGATGCAGAAGCAACTGGAAGGGGCGCAGGAATATATCCGTACTCAGTGCATTAAGTTGTCTTTTTATTATCCGGAAGATATATGAAGAAATTACTGGTAACCGTAAAGCCTTTTCAGGGAACAATTCCGTTCCGTGTTTTGCAGCCTGGTCGTGTTCTTGTTGAAGGTACGTTCAGTGGTAAATGTACGCAATCATACTCCCGGGTCTTTCGGGTGGATGCCTCGAATGAAGAGCTAACCGTGGAGTGTGCTGTGAATGCCGCTAAATGCCGCATGGTATCGGCTGCATTACAGCCAGTGTGTTGAGCGACCTTATTATCCATGGCGCGGTATTGTCGCCGTATTCCCGTATTAACAGAGACCGCAGCCCGACAGGGAGACTCCTCTGCGCGAGTGTGCGGGGATAATCAAAAACGATACACACCGGGGTTTACCGCGTTAACGGAGCGCGGCGTTGTCCCCTCATGGTCGCTGGTCCGGTGCGATGGTGGAAGAAACCGGACTACATCGCAAATGATAACCATTATCATTTTGCGGGTCCTCCTGGTGGGATGGGCCTGAACACGGGGCGGGCGGCGCGGAAAAAGGCGCATTTTTTGATTTTTATGGCACCATCACCACCAGTGTAACTCATTGATATATATCATAATAAAAATTTTTAGTGTCGAAGTTGATTGTTTTTTGTTCATCACTGGCGTGTATTTACATAATTTTCAGGGGAAGTTATGGATCGTGAATTAAAAAATCTGCATCTGAATATTTCCCAACTGGCTGCATTATCCGGTGCTCATCGACAGACTGTCGCGGCTCGGGTAAAAAACATAAGCCCAGCCGGTGGTCATGAGAGCAATCTCAAACTGTACCGACTGACAGATATCCTTGCCGAGCTGATGAAAGCTCCTCTGCCTGTAGATAACGAGGAAATGGATCCTCATGCGCGTAAAGCATGGTACCAGTCAGAACGTGACCGACTGAAATTTGAGCAGGAAACCGGTCTGCTCGTGTCAGTCAGTGATGTCAGGCGGTCCTTTTCTGTCGTGGTGAAAGCGATAGTTCAGGTACTGGAAACCTGGCCTGACCGGCTGGAGAGGGACAGGGGGTGGACCGCATCACAACTGAATGAAGTACAGATTGTGGTTGATGAGATCCGCGACACACTGGAAAAGGCAGTCATTGACTGTTGTGATGAGGCCGATATGTGAATCAGGTGAACGAGAGCCATAGCCGCGCATCCGATATCTGGCGCGAAGTGGCCTCGCTGTTTCGCCCACCTGGCCGGTTACCAGTAGCGGAAGCCATCAGGCGTTATATGCGGGTACCACGGGGAGCCAATACTTCCGGTCCGTGGGAGTCATCGCTGACGCCCTATATGATTGACCCCATTAATACATTATCAGCCCGTGAATATGACGCGGTGGTGTTTGTGGGACCTGCGCGAACCGGGAAAACCGAAGGGCTGATTGATGGCTGGATTGTGTACGGCATCATCTGTGATCCGGCGGATATGCTGGTGGTGCAGATGACCGAGACAAAGGCGCGTGAGCATTCCAGAACGCGTCTTTCCAGGACGTTTCGCCACAGTCCGGAGGTCAGTAAGCGCCTCAGCCCTTCCCGTAATGACAACAACGTCCACGACAAAATGTTTCTTGACGGCTCATTCCTGAAAATTGGCTGGCCGTCGATCACTGTATTTTCCTCTTCGGATTACCGTCGTGTGGCGCTGACGGATTATGACCGTTTTCCTGAGAACGTCGACGGTGAAGGGGATGCCTTCACCCTGGCCTCAAAGCGTACCACCACCTTTATGTCCTCGGGGATGACCCTGGTCGAAAGTTCGCCCGGGCGGGATATCACTGACACCAAATGGCGCTGTGGCGGCGCACATGAGGCACCGCCAACAACGGGGATCCTGTCACTGTATAACCGGGGAGACCGCCGCCGGTGGTACTGGCCGTGTCCGCACTGCGGGGAATATTTTCAGCCGGTGATGGATAACATGACCGGTTACCGGAATAACCCTGATTTTGTGGCTGCCGGGCAGGCGGCCCGCCTGATGTGTCCGCACTGCCGCGGCCTGATTGCTCCGGAACAGAAGCGTGAACTGAATAACCAGGGGATCTGGCTTCGTGAAGGTGAACGGGCGGCGGCGGACGGCAGTATCACCGGAACGCCACGAAATTCCCGGATTGCGTCATTTTGGATGGAGGGGCCGGCTGCGGCGTTTCAGACCTGGGAACAACTGATTTTTAAACTGCTGGCGGCAGAAGAAGAGTATGAGCGAACCGGCAGTGAAGAGACCCTGAAAGCGGTGGTGAACACCGATATCGGACGACCCTATCTGCCCCGTTCAGCCACGGAACAGCGTAAAAGTGAACTGCTTGAACAGCGTGCCGAGCCGTTTCCCCGGCGATCTGTGCCGGATGGTGTGCGTTTTATTGAGGCAACGGTTGACGTACAGGGCGGTAAAAATCGCCGTTTTGTTGTGCAGATCACCGGATACGGAGAGCAGGGGGAACGCTGGATTGTTGATCGCTACAACATCCGGCATTCACTGCGCTGCAGTCCCAACGGTGAAAGTCTGCCGGTTGATCCGGCGGCATATCCGGAGGACTGGGATTTGTTGCTGACGGATGTGTTCCATAAAACATGGCCGCTGGCTTCTGATCCGGATGTGCGCATGCGTCTGATGGCCATGGCGGTGGATACGGGAGGGGAAGCCGGGGTGACAGATAACGCCTATCGTTTCTGGCGTCGTTGCCGGAGTGACGGACTGGGCAACAGGGTGTTTCTGTTCAAGGGGGATGGTCTTCGCCGTGACAGGCTGATTAACCGTACCTTCCCGGATAATACCGGCAGAAGTGCCCGCCGTGCCAGAGCCAGTGGCGATGTCGCGCTGTGGCTGGTTCAGACGGATGCGTTTAAGGACCGTGTAAATAATGCCCTGTGGCGTGACACACCAGGGCCGAACTATATCCACTTTCCCGACTGGCTGGGGCGGTGGTTTTACGATGAGCTGACCTATGAAGAGCGCGGCAGTGACGGAAAATGGCGAAAACCGGGCAGGGGCGCTAACGAGGCGTTTGACCTGCTGGTTTATGCGGATGCGCTTGCCGTTCTGCATGGTTACGAAAAGATCCGCTGGCCCTCCGCACCGGACTGGGCACAGCGGGAAACGTGGCTCGTCTTCCCGCAGGAGCGTTCTGGTGAAACGGTATCCCCGGAACTGACGGCCGGGGCAGAAAAACGCCGTCGCCGGAAGAAAAAACTGCGTACGGAGCGTGCGGAAGATAATCCATGGATAACATCAGGAGGCTGGTTGTGAGCACAGAAGAAGCCAGAGAAATGATACAGCGGTACCGTGAAGCGGAAATGGCCGTACTGGAGGGGAAGTCTGTCACCTTCAACGGGCAGCAACTGACGCTGGAAAGCCTTTCTCAGATCCGCGCCGGACGTCAGGAGTGGGAACGCAGGCTTGCCGCGATGGTGAGCCGCAGGCGGGGAAAACCAGGATTTAAACTGGCGAGGTTTTAATGGCAATTATTGATGATGTGATAGGCGTGTTTTCCCCCGGGTGGAAAGCAGCCAGACTGCGTTCAAGGGCGTTAATCATGGCCTATGAGGCGGTGAAACCGACCCGGACACATAAAGCCCGGCGGGAAAATCGCTCTGCCGATCAGCTCAGTAAATACGGTGCGGTTTCCCTGCGGGAGCAGGCCCGTTTTCTTGATATCAATCATGACCTGGTGATTGGTGTGTTTGACAAGCTGGAAGAGCGGGTGATTGGTGCCAGGGGAATTATTGTGGAGCCTCAGCCATTACGAAAAAACGGGGAAATGGCGGCTGAGCTGGCTGCGGATATCCGCCGGTTGTGGGCTGAATGGTCCGTGAGTCCGGATGTGACAGGGCAGTATACCCGTCCCGTGCTTGAACGTTTACTGCTGCGGACCTGGCTGCGGGATGGTGAAGTGTTTGCGCAGATGGTCAGTGGTGCGGGAAACGGTCTGGAACGGACGGCGGGAGTGCCATTCTGGCTTGAGGCGATGGAGCCGGATTTTGTTCCCATGCGCACAGATGAATCCGCCGGACTGAATCAGGGGATTTTTCTTGATGAGTGGGGAAGACCGAAAAAATATCTGGTTTATAAAAATTATCCGGTCAGCGGCCGGCAGAGTGATACGAAAGAAATCGCTGCCGGAAAAATGATCCACCTGAAGTTCACTCGTCGTCTGCATCAGACGCGAGGCTCATCCATGTTATCGGGGGTGCTGATGCGGATCAGTGCCCTTAAGGAGTATGAGGATGCGGAACTGACAGCGGCGCGTATTGCTGCGGCGCTGGGACTGTATATCCGTAAAGGTGACGGACAGGACTATGAAGATCCGGGGATCAAAGAAACCGAGCGGGAAGTCCATATCACCCCGGGTATTATTTATGACGATTTGCGCAAGGGCGAGGATATCGGCATGGTCAAATCTGACCGTCCCAATCCCAATCTTGAAACTTTCCGCAACGGCCAGTTGCGTGCAGTGGCAGCAGGCAGTCGTCTGAGTTTTTCCAGTGCGGCGCGTAACTATAACGGCACCTACAGCGCCCAGCGGCAGGAGCTGGTCGAGTCCACGGATGGTTACCTGATCCTGCAGGACTGTTTTATTGGCGCGGTAACCCGCCCGGTGTACCGGACATGGCTGAATATGGTGGTTGCGGCAGGTCTGCTGAAAATTCCGGCGGATGTGGAGATGAAAACGCTATATAACGCGACGTATTCCGGTCCGGTGATGCCGTGGATCGACCCGGTTAAGGAAGCTGAAGCCTGGAGAATTCAGATCCGGGGTGGTGCAGCGACAGAATCTGACTGGGTGCGTGCCGGCGGGCGCAATCCGGATGAGGTCAAACGTCGCCGCAAGGCTGAAATTGATGAAAACAGCAGACTGGGGCTGGTCTTTGATACTGACCCCGTCAACGACAAAGGAGGCAACAGTGCCGGAACTGAACGACAGTATCAGCGCGACACCGAAAGCCAGCATGAAGAATAAATCCTGGTTCAGGATGCAGACTGGGGGGCCGGGTGACGCGGATATTTATATTTATGACGAGATTGGTTTCTGGGGAGTTACCGCGAAGCAGTTTGTCAGCGAACTGAATGCACTGGGTGATATCACCCACATTAATCTCCATATCAATTCACCGGGTGGCGATGTCTTTGAAGGCATCGCCATTTTTAATGCCCTGAAAAATCAGGGGGCGACCATTACCGTGTATGTGGATGGCGTTGCCGCCTCGATGGCATCTGTGATTGCGATGGCCGGTGATACGGTCATTATGCCGGAAAATGCCTTCATGATGATCCATAAGCCATGGGGATTCAGTGGCGGGGATGCTGAGGATATGCGCAGTTATGCCGATTTGCTGGATAAAGTCGAATCGGTACTGTTGCCAGCCTATGCGCAGAAAACCGGAAAAACCACCGATGAAATTGCCGCCATGCTGGCGGATGAAACCTGGATGTCCGGTGCCGAATGTCTGGCACACGGATTTGCTGACCAGGTGACACCCGCTGTTGAGGCAATGGCATGTATTCAGTCAAAACGTACAGAGGAATTTAAAAAGATGCCGGAATCCATCCGAAACATGATTACTCCGCCACGCAACAGTGCCCCGCGTGATACCACAGTGACAATCCCTGCACCGGCGGTAACAGAACCATCACCGGTACCGGCAGTGTCTGATGAGGCGACCATTCGCGCCCGCGTTATGGCTGAGCAGAAAGCCCGCATGTCAGGCATTAACGATCTGTTTGCCATGTTTGGCGGTCGCTATCAGGCGCTTCAGGCGCAGTGTGTGGCCGATCCTGACTGTTCGCTGGAAATGGCCCGCGAGCGCCTTCTGAATGAAATGGGCAAGGAGTCATCGCCGACCAACAAAAACACACCGGCCCATATTTATGCCGGAAACGGCAATTTTGTGGGAGACGGGATCCGCCAGGCGATGCTGGCCCGTGCCGGATTTGAAAATGTCGAGAAGGATAACGCCTATAACGGGATGACCCTGCGTGAATGGGCTCGTATGTCACTGACGGAGCGCGGTATTGGGGTGGCCAGTTATAACCCCATGCAGATGGTCGGGCTGGCGCTGACGCACAGCACCTCTGATTTTGGCAATATTCTGCTGGATGTGTCGAACAAGGGGCTGATCCAGGGCTGGGAGGAATCAGAAGAAACCTTCCAGAAGTGGACCCGTAAGGGACGCCTGTCAGACTTCAAAACAGCGTATCGCGTGGGGATGGGCGGTTTTGGTTCTCTGCGCCAGGTTCGTGAGGGGGCGGAGTATAAATACATCACCACCTCAGATCGCAAGGAGACCATTGCTCTGGCCACCTACGGGGAGATTTTCTCCATCACCCGCCAGGCCATTATCAATGATGATCTGAATATGCTGGTGGACGTGCCGATGAAGATGGGGCGTGCGGCGAAGGCAACGATTGGTGACCTGGTTTACAAGGTGCTGACGGATAACCCGAAACTGTCTGACGGTAAGGCGCTGTTCCATGCCGATCACAAAAATATTGCCACCGGGGGGATCTCCGTTTCCGGACTGGATGCGGCCCGTCAGATGATGCGCCTGCAGAAAGAAGGCGATCGCGCCCTGAATATCCGTCCGGCCTTTATGCTGGTACCGGTGGCACTGGAGACGGTGGCGAACCAGACCATCAAATCGGCCAGTGTGAAAGGGGCGGATGCAAACGCCGGTGTCATTAACCCCATCCAGAACTTTGCTGAGGTGATTGCAGAAGCGCGTCTTGATGCGGCAGATCCGAAAACCTGGTATCTGGCGGCGGCACAGGGCACTGACACCATTGAAGTGGCCTGGCTGGATGGTGTGGACACGCCATACATTGATCAGCAGGAAGGTTTCACCACTGACGGTATTGCCACAAAAATCCGTATTGATGCCGGAGTGGCACCACTTGACTGGCGCGGGCTGGTGCGTTCGTCGGTGGCCTGATAACCGCGTTATCACAATCACTGCCCGAAAGGGCTTTTTTTATGCCTGAAAAACAGCCCCACAGGGGCTGTCCGGAGAAACAGCATTATGGCGAAAAATTTTGTACAGGACGGTACCACCATTGAACTGGTGAATGCCGGAGATCAGACCATCCTGAGCGGTGCTGCGGTGGTGGTCGGCAGTATGGTGGCCGTGGCCATTACCGATATTCCTGCCGGTGAGGCCGGTGACGGTTTTGCCGAAGGCGTGTTCCTGCTGCCCAAACAGTCTGCTGACGACATTCAGTCCGGCGCGGTGGTTTATCTGAAGGACGGGGTTGTGCAGCTGGCTGCAGACGGTGCGGTGGCAGCGGGAGTAGCCTGGGAAAATGCTCCTGCAAACAGCGCCGCTGTGGCGGTAAAAATCAATGTCTGATCTGTTTACGCGAATGTGTTGCCGGATGGACGTGGCGACCGTTCGGATGATGGGCAAACAGGCGGAGATTAACGGCGTCGTGTACGACGTGATGCCGGAGGAAGAGTCCGCGGAGATGGGGGCGCTTTCGGGCAGCCAGTTGTCACTGGTGGTGTTTTCAGCCCGGTACCGTCCGGCCCGTCATGATGTTGTTGTGTTTGCGGGGCGCACACTGACGGTGACCCGTTATGACACGTACAACGGTAAACCCCGGATTTTTGTCGAACAGGAATGAGTATGGCAATAAAAGGTCTGGCGCAGGCCATGAAAAATCTGGATGCAATTGACCGCCGTGCCGTTCCCCGGGCTGCCGCCACGACACTTAACCGTGTGGCGGAGTCCATCATCGCGAAAACGGCCTCTTCGGTTGCCAGGGAGCTGGCGGTTCCGCGCCGTCTCATCCGTGAGCGTATCCGCCTGCAACGGGCCAGCGCAGACAGGGTTTATGCGAAGGTCATCATCAACACCGGTAATCTGCCCGCCATAAAACTGGGGACGGCCAGCGTGCTGCTTTCCCGCAGAAAGCGACGAAAGAAAGGCGAGCGTTCGGTCACGAAAGGCGGTGGCAGCGTGCTGATTGTGGGGAAAAGACGGATCCCGGATGCCTTTATCACCCGGCTGGCTAACGGACGCTGGCATGTGATGCAGCGTATGCCGTGGGCATCATCGTCCACCGGCGCTGACAGCAAAGGGAGGCCGAAACGCCACCGTCTGCCGATCGAAGTGGTGAAGATTCCGACTGCCGGACCGCTGGCAGAAACCTTTGAACGTGAACGGGACCGGATGTACCGGGAAAAATTACCGGCGCAGATGATGAAAGCCATGACGCATCAGTTACGCCTGGTGCTGAAAAGAAAATGACTGGGAGGGTGTATGAAACACCGTGAAATACGGGCGGCAGTTCTGTCTGCCCTGAAAGAAAATATTTCTGAGAGGGTGAGCTGGTTTGACGGTCGCCCGGTTTTTATTGATGAACAGGAACTGCCTGCTGTTGCTGTTTACCTGACAGATGCGTCTGCTGCTGACGAGTTCGTTGATGAGGGAACCTGGGAGGCGACACTGCATATTGAGGTTTTTCTCAGGGCAAAAGAACCGGACTCGGCACTGGATATGTGGATGGAAGAAAAAATTCTTCCTGCGCTGGAGGCAGTTCCCGGGCTCAGTGCATTACTGCTGAAGATGAATCTTCAGGGGTATGACTACCGCCGGGATGATGAGTTTATGATGTGGGGATCGGCAGATCTCCTGTGGAAAATTACCTACGAGATGTGAGGACGATATGGCAACACCAAATCCTCTTGAGCCGGTGAAAGGTTCCGGTACCACACTGTGGGTGTACACCGGCACTGGTGATGCTTATGCAAACCCGTTGTCAGACGATGACTGGCAGCGACTGGCGAAGGTGAAGGATCTGACCCCCGGCGAGATGACGGCGGAATCCTACGATGATAACTATCTGGATGATGAGGATGCTGACTGGGTATCCACCGGGCAGGGGCAGAAATCTGCCGGTGACACCAGTTTTACGCTGGCCTGGAAGCCGGGTGAGAAAGGGCAGCGCGATTTGATTGCCTGGTTTGACAGCAGTGAGACCCGGGCCTACAAAATCCGCTTCCCGAACGGTACGGTGGATGTGTTCCGTGGCTGGGTGAGCGCCATTGGTAAAGCGGTGACCGCCAAAGAGGTGATCACCCGTACGGTAAAAATCACCAATATCGGTCGTCCGTCGCTGGCGGAAGATCAGGGGGACATCACACCGGTCACCGGTATTACCGTGACGCCACCAACGGGCAATGTGGCAAAAGGTCAGAATATCACCCTGACCGTGGCCGTTCAGCCGGAAGGCGCGACGGATAAAACCTTCCGTGCCACGTCGGCGAATCAGAATTTCGCCACCATTACCGTGAAGGGGAACACGATCACGGTGAAAGGTGTTGCGGCAGGTAAAGCACAGATCCCTGTGGTCACCGGCAATGGTGAGTTTGCGGCGGTGGCGGAAATTACCGTCACGGATGGTGCAGCGGGTTAAGCTGAGGGAGTGATAAAGCATGTTTCTGAAAACAGAACAATTTGAATATAACGGTGTGTCTGTCACGCTTTCTGAGCTGTCTGCGCTGCAGCGTATTAAGCATCTTGCCCTCCTGAAACGGCGGGCAGAAGAGGCTGAAGCCAGCGGTAACCTGCAGGTGAGCGTGGAGGACCTTGTCAGAACTGGGGCGTTTCTGGTGGCGATGTCCCTGTGGCATAACCATCCACAGAAAACGGCGTCACCGTCAATGAATGAGGCCGTGATGAAGATAGAGCAGGAAGTGCTCACCACC
>OGQR01002284.1_pt1 | contig 11769 bp, 10 predicted proteins | sample 1553271 | NCBI WGS metagenome assembly OGQR01 (sample SAMEA2579970, study PRJEB22360) | human gut metagenome | biome: human gut; feature: human-associated habitat; material: faeces | place: Denmark | collected 2008/2010 | reverse complement strand
TGTATTTCCTGTCGCTGCGCTTCTCCGTAGTAAGGCTGCCCTTATACATTGTATTGGGCATATCCAGCAATTCGCCCACCTTTTCAAGGAAGGCCGCGTTCACCTTAAGCTTGCCGAGCTGCTCTATGAACTGGTTTAGCCCGCCGAACAGCGCCGTTATTGCGCCGATGTACTGCGTAACCTCGCCAAGGCCGAATGCCCCGCCGTAGGCTTTAAGGCACACGAACAGATATACCGCGCCGTTGAGCAGCACCGCAATGCAGGCGGAAAGCACATAGAACGCGCCCATTTTGCCCTTTGCATCCTTTGCAAGGCCGGACCTTACGCCGAACATGTTTGTATTCTTCAAATACGGGCCGCACACATTTTGCTGCTGGGCATACATGCGCATATCCGCCCGCCTGTTCGGCAGCCTTGCAATAAAGCCGAAAAAGCTGAAAATACGGTTGCCGAGCGTTGCCGTCGGCGCATAATCGCTCCAGAATCTATCCGCCCTGTTGTAGCATGCCGGCGCGGCTATTGCCGCGCCTATCAGCAGCGCAAGCATTATTGCCGCGGCAATGGGACTGTTAAGGAACATTATTCCCTTTGAATCGTCAGGAATTTTACTTGCGAACAGGCTTACCGTAAGCGCAACGCCGCCGATTATTCTGAAGCCGGCTTCAACGGACGCCTGAAATATCTCAAACGCCCGCGGCAGGCCGAGCATGGAATAGTTTTCGTTCTGTTCTATTCCGGCTCTAAGGTCAAACACATGCTGGCTGTCCGCATCCACAAAGTCCATGCTCAGCATCTTCTTTATGAATATGTTCCGCACGCCGAAATATTTTGTTTCATCCTCCGCTTCCACCCGGCGCTCTGCCATGGCCTTCAGCAGCATAAGCAGCGCGGTGCTTGCCAATATCAAAATAACATAGCGCGTCAGCACGTTTACGTCCCGCCCGCCGCAAAGCTCGGCAATCAGCCGTGCGGAGAACCATATTGCGGCGTACGGCGCGGCGGCTGCGAGCAGTCCGTTAAGTATCGTTGCCGTAAACCAGCCCGGCATTTCGCCATGCAGCAGCTTCAATGCCCGCATGTTCAGCTTCCATGCCCGTATAAATGATTTATTCTCGGTTTTCGCTTTCATATTCGCGCCCTCCTTCCCGATAATACTTGCTTTGCACGGCAAACAGCTTTGCGTATTCCCCGCCGCGGCGCATAAGCTCATCATGTGTGCCTTCCTCGCTTATGCAGCCATCCTTCAGCATTATTATCCTATCGCAGAATCTTGTTGATGCAAGGCGGTGCGATATGAAAAGCGACGTTCTGCCCTGCGTCATGCTGCTGTATTTTTGATATATATCGTTTTCGGCAATGGGGTCAAGCGCCGCCGTGGGCTCGTCAAACACAAGCAGCTTTACGCCGGTCTTATCAATTTCGCGGGCAATTTCAACAAACTGCATATAGCCCACAGGCATACCTTCTACGGCGGTCCGTTCATCGAGGCTCTGCATGCCCATCTTATCGAGCGCCACACGCGCGTCGGCGTTGTTCTGGCTGACATCCAGCGTTTGAAGCTGTCTGCCGAAGATGCGGCTGAGCGGATTGGGCCTTGTGTTTTCACGGTTAATTTTGATGTTTTCTGCAACCGTGAAGTTAGGAAGCAGCATAAACTCCTGATGCACCATGCCGATACCAAACTCAATGGCTTTTTCAGGGGAGGTGATTCGGACTTCTTCTCCGCACAGCCTAACGCTGCCCTTAAAGCCGCCGGTTGAATGGATGACGGGCATACCGAAGAGGATATTCATGAGTGTTGATTTGCCTGCGCCGTTTTCGCCGACAATGGAAACCACTTCGCCGGGACGCACCTGAAGGTCGATGCCGCGCAAAACCTTTACCCCGGAATACTCCTTTTCAATACCCTCCATCTGCAAAACATATGTATCGTTCATAAACTATCCTCTTTCTGAAAAAGTGGGCGAAGGGCATGCCTTCGCCCACTTATAGTTTGCACCAAACAGGTTGCTACGGCGATTACAGGATAATCAAACCGCCGACAAAGTAGAACGTGTTGTCCAGACTCAGCCCGTTTTCATCGGAGTACGGTGTGATTTCGACCTCGGAACCAGCTGCTTCTTCAAGCTTAGCCTTCAGAACCGCCTCATCGCACGTGCCGTTGGTTTCACCGTTGATGTAGGCCACAGCATACTCAACACCCGCGTTCATGAAGCAGTCCCAAACGGAGAAGTTCCAGCAGCCGAAGCGTCCGCTGACGCCCATTTCTTCAAGCTTAGCATGGATGACTTCGATGGCATACTCGGTGTCATTCTGATGTTCTTCCGGAATTTCCAAGCCGAGCGCGGCAATGAATCCCTGGAACGGAGAGGGGTCGGCAGCCATTGTGTAGATGGCACCCTTCTCTGCGATGACCTTGATCAAAGGCTCCTGCATCTGAACGGTCGAGCCGTAGAACGCGCAGTCAACGCCATACTCGGCGATCTTGTTGGCAGCATCTTCGAGGATAAACTGCTGGCAGCCTGTAATACCAGCGTCACCCTTGGGGTCGGGGGTCGTTACGTCAATAAAGGTCATACCGAGCTCTTCTGCACGGGCCTTCATGGCGTCATGCTTTTCGATGGTGACCTGAATAGACATCGAACGCGGGAAGGAATAGTGCAGGAGGTACTTTGCGCCCATGGCGTAAGCTTCTTCTGCGATCTGCACACCATGCTGCGCGCCGCCCTTGACGTAGCAGACATCAGATGCCTGACCGGCAGCGGCAACGCAGCAGGCTGCGAGACGGTTTCCGCGCGGAAGAACGCGGACGGGAGCTATACCGTCACGCTTACCGGCGTGACTGGCAATATCAGCGCGGACATCGCCGCGCACAAGCTGGTCATAGGCGAGCTGACCGTGCCGCAGGTGCTGGAGAGTCATCCTGACCTTAATACGGCGGAGAAGATCAAGCTCCGGCTTGAGACCATGATGATCGGAACGGCGGAAAACCGTGCGTTCTATGACATTGCGCTGCGATACAAGAACGCCGAGGGCAACTGGGTCGAGGTCGATGAAGCGAATTTCCCCACAGGCGGTGTGGAGGTGGTGCTTCCTTATCCCAACGGCACAGACAGCAAGGATACCTTTACGATAGTCCACATGCTTACGACTGCTGCCCGTGCCGGTGAACTGGAGCTCGTTTCGTACACGAAGCAGGCGGATGGCCTGCACTTCCGTGTGACCAGTCTGTCGCCCTTCGGCGTGAGCTGGGTGAAGTATGCTGCACCTTCGGGCGGCGGCTCGGGTGGCAGCGGCGGCTCGGGCGGAGGCATCTTTAACCCGGCCTACAACATCATGGTCGAAAGGACTATGAACGGCAGCATTACCGTTTCGCCTTCGTCTGCTGCCAAGGGCTCCACAGTAACCATCATGGTCTATCCCGACAGGGGCTATGAGCTGGAAATGCTTATGGTTATGGACAAGAAGGGCAGCGAACTCGATCTCAGAAAGTGGGGCGGCGAGTACAGCTTCATCATGCCTGCAGGCGATGTGACTGTCAGAGCCCGCTTCGTTGAGGAAGCTCCAACACAGAGCTTTGCGGATGTTTCCACGGACGCCTACTACTATGAGGCCGTCAAATGGGCTGCGAAAAACGGCATCACCGGCGGCGTCGGCAACGGTCTGTTCGCACCCGACGCTCCCTGCACCCGCGCGCAGATCGTCACCTTCCTGTGGCGTGCAGCGGGCAGTCCGGAGCCGAAGAATGCCAGCAGTTTCTCTGATGTACCCGCAAGTGCCTACTATGCGAGGTCGGTGGCTTGGGCAGTCGAGAACGGGATCACGACTGGCACGGGCAATGGAAGATTCTCACCCGATGCTACCTGTACGAGGGCGCAAAGCGTGACCTTCCTCTACCGTGCGCTAAGTGCCAGGGCAGAGGGTACAGCGGAGTTCCGCGATGTTCCCAAAAACGCGTACTATGCGGATGCGGTGGCATGGGCTGCAGCAAACGGCATCACCACCGGCATCGGCGGCGGGCTGTTCGGTCCCGATAATGACTGCACCCGTGCTCAAATCGTGACCTTCCTGTTCCGCACCTACAACAAATAATCGTCTCGGTACAATACAGATGTGGGGCGGCGGTATTATTCCGCCGCCCCATATTCTGGTTTCGGGTCGATGAATGAAAGGTATTCTTATTTGTAAGAGGAAAACGCAAAAGCTCACTTATAGGCTCTGTACTCCAGACCGTTGCAGACCGACACAGTCTCTCCTCCGGACAGCACATAATCAAAACCGAAATAGTAGTCTGCCAGAGCGATGGTGACCGGACTTTCCGGCACGGCCGTCGCTGCCTGCATCACAACTTCCAGCAGGTTTCCGTAGTTGTCAAACATTGCATATCCGGAGCAGGTCAAATCTACACTCGGCAACAAAGCAGCCCGTTCCACATCGGTCAAGTCTTCAGTAAATATGCCTTTGTAGTATGGCCGGTTTGCCGCAAGCATCGAAGAAACTTCGTTGAAATGGAGCGTCCACGGAGTTCGAGGATTTAGCGTAGGTCCCGGATCAACATATCCCTCGTCGCCCGGTCTAAGGATGGGATGACTGGGATAAACGTCAGGCGGCTCATCCCGCTGTATCCTGCTCGTCATCGCAAATCAGAATGTGGTACATGGAACCCCTCCTTTGATGGCTTTATAATAACAATCTTTACATTAAGATGGTAGTGGTAGAAAGATGAAGAATTTGTGAAGATTGCCATTCCAAAAGAACAGCGCAGCTCCCGACCGGAAGCTGCGCTGTTGATGTGGTTGCTTACTCGTCAATCATTTGGAGCAGAAGCCAGATTGCAGGCTGGTTTTCTTTAATCCATTCCATATCGTGCTGTTCGCTGATCCGAATGGCACCCGCTTTCCATTCATCGAAGTATTCCTGGCCAGTTTCAGCGTAGAGTCGGAGCTGTGCTTCCGGCGCAAGATCATCGAGAACGCTTCGCATCAGATGTCCACGCAGTCCTGTCTGACCACCCTCTAAAAACTGTGAGAATACATACTGCAATGTATAGCTTCCGTAGTAGGTAAGCTCCCGATACTCAATCGGGTGTGCGTCAATGTAGTCGGCAGGTCTGGAAGATGTGGCCGGAGAGGACTCAATTACCTCAAAAAGATGTTCCACCGCAGAATAGGTATCAACTCCGCCGTAACGGACGGCCTGATCGTAGCACTCCTGCTTCTGGGCGAGGATATACTTCTGAGTATCCAGGGCTTCGTCCTCAATTTCGTCAGGGAACTTATCCCGAATATCCTGAACATAGTAGGAGCCGTCCCGCGGTGTCCAATACTCCTTCAGAACATATTTCCCATCTACAACTTCAAAGGTGATGGCAACAGCGATATGACTGCCGGCAGCATCGTGAAAGCTTCCACCGGAATAACCAAATCCCTGATGAAGCGCCAGTCCGTAGACAGTGACCAGCTTGATGTGGTCGGAGGAACCAACTGCGGGGGTGCCACTGAGTTCCTGTTGATCCAACAAGGCAAAGCTGGCGCAATGATACAGACCATCCGGCTTGGAAGGCTTGTTTTCTGCCAGGATTGCTTCATTGATCGCCTTCGCCAACAACACTTCTGAATGATCCGCACCAATGAACTCCGTCACGCCGCCGTCCCGAATGTCGATGCGTGTATCGAGGTCATCCGCCAAAGCTAGATAGATATACATAGGGTCACTATCCGGACTTCCACCGCCAATCCATAGCTCATACATTTCATTGATCACATAGACACGGATATATAGGCCAGAGCCGGTCTCAATATAATCGTAATTTTCAAAATCCGACCACGATAAATCGTATCCGTATTGTGAAAGAATAATTACATCATCTAAGGTGAGTTTCGTCGTTTCGGCAACAACTCTGATGCTGTAAACTTCTTTCAACCGAGCTGGATAAGTTTCCAGTATCTCACCGCTATATGAGACTTCAATAATGTCTCCGATTTGCGGCTCCAGAGCGGGGTCCATATTCATCAGAGGAACTTCAATTTGGTCAGCGCTATTGAGTGCCCAGCTTGCCTCTGGTGCAACCAGAAAATATCCCTCGTGGATTTCAAGGACTTCCGCTTTGAAAGTAATACGATTGGGCGCACTTTCGTCAGAAATACGAATTTCCACATTTTCGACTTCCACATAAACAACGATGTCTTCGTCCGTTGGGTTTTGCATATTGATGCCAACCTTGAACCATTCATCTTTTACGGCGTCAAATTCAACGGGCATTCCATGTGTAAGATAGGTAGCCGTATATCCGGTTTCTGTTGTTTCGTCGACTGGAAATAAAAGAACTTCCGTATCATCCAGTCCTTCACCGGACCATATGACAATGGAGTTTCCCGTTGTACTGACTTCTTCATCTGAATACACAAAATCATCCTGGCTTCCTGCTGGAACGACAATTCGCAGCGTATAGCTGTCCTGTTCCGGATCAGTCAGGAAGCACACCGCAACGACCACGCAGGCGATAACTGCCAGAACGACGACCCAGAAAGCAGGCTTCTTGTAGTTCATCACAGACTTCACACGCTCCTTTACACCGACCTCACCAAAGGCAAGAGGGCAGGCTGCGATCACACGGCGGTTGACACTACAGGCCACAAGCGCCTGGGTATAGTCGGCTCTCTGCTCGTTGCCCAGTACCTTAATGACCTTCTCATCACAGGCCAGCTCAATGTCCCGGCACAGCAGCACATAGGCCAGCCACATCAGAGGATTGAACCAATGGATCGTCAGCAGTAGGAAGCCGAGGGGTTTCCACCAGTGGTCTCTTCGACGAATGTGTGCCTGCTCATGTGCGACCACATGGTTCAGATCCTGTCCGCCCATATTGTAGGGAAGATAGATCTTCGGTCTGAACACGCCCAGCACAAAGGGAGAAGCCACATTCTCGCTCTGGAAGATGTTGTCTCGGAGGATGACTGCCTCGCTGACTTTGCGGCGCAGACGCCAATAGCTGACCACGGTATATAGGAGGAGCGCAGCGATACCGGCAATCCAGAGAATGCTAAAAATCGGAATCCAGATCTGAAGCGGATTTGCGCTCGTCAATACATCCTGCGGTGGAGCGAACGAGGACAGCATAGGGTTGACCATGCTATTGATCACTGGAACACCGCTGTTGATCGTGGGCTGTACTGCCATTTCGATATCCATCGGAACTGTCTCTGCGCTGGGAATCAGACTCAGAGCGCTCTCGATAGAGAACGGAAAAGCCAGACGCACTGCCACAATGCCCCAGAGCAGGACATTGACCCACTTGGGGGCTTTCTTCAAGACAAACCGGAGCAGCAGCACAGCCAGGACAAGCCAGCTTGCTGATATGCTCATGTTTATAATTTTCAAAAACAGGTCGTTCATTATTTGCCTCCTCTCCGGATGCGGTCGATCATGCGCTGTACCTCATCCAATTCCTCCTCAGAAATATTCTGATGCTTGGTGAAAGCAGCGACAAAAGCAGGCAGTGAGCCTTCAAATGTCTTTTCAACCAGTTCTCCAATTTCATATGCCTGCACAGCGTCCTTGGAAACCAGAGAAGTAATGGTGCCGTTATCGTTCTGCAGAACACCTTTCTCTCCCAGACGCTTGATAACGGTATAGGTAGTGGTGCGTTTCCAACCCAACTGCTCCTGACACAGCTTTACCAACTCCGCAGCCGTGACCGGCTCATGTTCCCACATAATCAGACAAAAACGATATTCGCCCTCGTGAATCTTCGGAATATCCATAAGTCAACCTCCTTGTCTACCGATGTAGACTTCTTGATTATAGTCTACAGCAGTAGACGCAAAAAGTCAATGGAGTTCATATTATCTTTACAAATAAATGCCCTTGGGGAGCAGATGGCACATTGACGAAGTGCTTCAAATATGCTACTATTATGTTGCTCGATATATCGCGAGGCATAATAGTTGAGAAAGGTAGAATGGACAATGGCGGCACAAGCGCCCATGACTGAAGCCACTTATTACATTCTGCTGGCATTGATGAAACCGGGACACGGGTACGGCATGATGCAGCGCATCAAGGAACTCTCCGGAGGCCGCATCGAAATGGGTCCCGGTACACTGTACGGTGTTCTCACTCGCATGAATAAAGAAGGACTTATCACCCTAACCAGCGAGGAAGGCCGCCGGAAGAATTACGCTATCACAGAAGAAGGAAAAAACGCGCTTCATTTAGAGTATAGACGCTTAAAGCAGCTCGTGACCGATGGAGCAATTCTGGAGGAGGTAGAGGAATGAACTGGAGATATGGTATTCATCCCAATAATTACGCCATAGGTGAAACCGAAAAGTATTATTCCGATATGTCCGAGAAAGGTTGGGAGCTTGTCAATCGCGGCATAACCTTGAGCCGTTTCCAGAAAACAGAACCCAAGAAAATGCGATACCGGGTCGAGGTTGTAGGCGTGGAGCTCAACAGACACTGTCCCGGAGAGGTCATAGGGCATCTTGGAGCCGCAGGCCGTCAGGCAAAGGAGCAGGCTCAACGAGAGAGCAAGTATTGCAATCAGCTTTTTCATTATCGCACCTCCAATCCTCACTCGCCATAGACGATCAGCAGCGTCACGCCGTTTTCATCCATATACACGCTCTGGCAGTTGCCCAGCGTATTTGCAGTCGAATATGTGACCTCCCAGACCTTCGCCGTCTCGTCATAATTGACGGTCACAGTATCGTATTCGATAGTGCGTTCGTTCACGGCCTGCGTCTTTACATCCCAAATCCTACTGCTCATAGGGACAGACTCCGTATTCACGAAACCTTCGTTCTTCACACCGGGGTCGCCAGTTTTGAATGTGACCGTCACCTCAGAATAGGAAAAGCTGCCCGGCTGTTCCAGATGAAGATCCACCGGATAACCGCTGGCTATAGCGATATCCTTGATATATTGCATATCCTCCGCAGGGATCTCCGCGAATTGCTGGTTAAAGTAAATGACATTGTACTCATAGGTGAAGTAGTAAAGCGTCTTGTCTCCAGCAAACTCGATGTGTCCGTCAAAGTAATAAGCCAGTCGATCCACAAGGGCATCGTTTACCCATGTATCCACATCATCAATGATTTTCCGCAGCTTCTCCGCTCGTTTCACGGAGAGGGATGTAGCGCCGGACGAAGCTGGCTTTCTGCCTTCTCGTGTAGGCTCCGCATAGAACGTGATCGTTCCGCCACCAGCTCCTGCTTCCTCATCTTTCTGGGCACATAGATACCATTCATTCTCATAGAGGACTGCAATACCGCCCTCCACTCTGGCATAGGGCATATTCAGCTCCCGATTGAAATTGGTCTCGCCATCTTTTTCGGGGTAAGTATCCGTATAGGAGGTGGTGTACCCGATGATGGCGCTCTCATTGATTTCGGCAGGCATAGCGGTAGCAGATTTCAGATAAACCGTACCCTCTACCATGATCGCAGCCGGATAATCTTTTTCCGTATGGGGAGCGCACCCGGCCAGCGCCAGAACGCACACGATTGCCAGAAGCAGCGAAATATATCTTTTCATCGTGTTTCCTCCTTCCAGAGTAGGTGTGAAGCCTCTACTATAATAGACGTAAAATATGCCGAAAAGTTCCAATGAGCTGGGATGCGTAAGAAAGCGCAACGGCGATCCGGCGCTGTAAAAAGTGCCAGATCGCCGTCATTTTGTTTTAATTACTTATAGTTGGCCATGTAATAGCCAATCTCATGCTTAACTGCGGGGAAACTCTTAACCGCAAGAGCCACAGATCCAATCGTGCCCGCTGCGCTCAAAGCAGCATCGAAAACAGCTTTCGAAGAAGAGGGCGTGGCAGAGCCACACCCTCTTCTTCATCACGCAGGGATTCTCTGATTGTCCGGCGCTATCCCCAGTGGCGGAGTTTTACGCTTACGGGCGTTTCAATCTGGCCTATTATTTGACGCTGTCGAATTGTGTGGAAGAAATGCCTAAGGCAGCGTTAAGCAAAGCGGTTCTGCACGGACAAAGAGTGGGTTTAGTTTGTATCATGAACACTCCATTTTCGATTACAATATCATACTGACTGAAAACATTCATGATTCGCTTTCGTCCAATTCCATCAAAAATTGGATCAGACCAAAAGTTAATCCAATGCACCGACGATGGCATACAAGTGGGCAGTAAGCCCTGGCCTTTTTGAAAAAAGGCTGTATCAGCAATACACCCCCAATATGGCTGAAAAATCCGAGTGCATTGCTTGAAAACATCGGCGAACACTGTTACATGTTCAAATTCATCAAAAAATCCATCGGGAAAATTGATGATAATGGTATCATAAAACTGAGAGGATTGATTGCCAATCGTTGCGCAAAAGCTAAGGGATTCACTTTCTGCTTGAGAAGAATACATGGATATGGAATACCCTAATTCTCCTAACAGTTGGTTGCCTTTATTAACTGGATTTTTTTTAAGGGCTTCCATAAAAGCATCCGCAGACCACGCAATCGGCTGAGATGTTTTTTTCTTGTTAGCCTTATAAAAATGAGGCGAGTACTCTTCACGCAAATCCCTAATTACTGAAAACACATCAAATGCACAATCAATTTGTGTTTGAAGGGGCTTGGCTGAAGGCTTTTTCCATAACAACATGCAATGCTTCATTTTCCACTCCTTAATTGCCCGGGCTGTAGACGAGTTTTATTCCGGTAATACCATTCTGCCGGAATAGGATTTCAGTTGCGTCTCTAGCGGCCTTCTCTTTGAAGTACCAAGTTATAGGTGCCCCATTTGCAGCAGCAAGCTGGCGCCTCGCCTGATCAACAAATCCATCGGCGCCTTTAAACCAACTCCTGAATGTGCCAGAGGAATCAACAAACTGTGAGTATTTTGCTTTTGTTTCAATGAGTATCGATGGTCTTTACAATGTTTCCATTGCCATCATAGACATACCGGGTGGCATTAAAATATTGGCAGCAAAGACTTCAAACTTACTATGGAAGTATACTCTGTAGGGAGGCAATTCAATGCGAACTGCCTCCCTACTGCTAAGTGAACAGTTATAGAATTCCCTTCGCAATGAGGGCTCTCTTCATCTCCGATGCAACGCCAGTTATTGTTGTTACACCATAAATGCCCATGACTATTGGATTTGATTCCATAGGCTCTCCATTCAGGTTCTGAAAAGATTGCCTTCTAAAACTCCAAAAACCATAATCAAGCTCATCGACCAAGGGAACACTCCGATTTCCTTTTGCAAAAAAGTATCCCCTTTTCCAATATACAGCATCAACAATGCACGGTTTAATCAAAAGGCGATAATAGTCAACAGGAACTGTCTGAGTGTCAACATCTATTGACGAAAAAGGCTGGTCAAATATCACTATCAAATGACATCCACCAATAAACGGATCAATAGCGTCTTCGCCCAAATTACTTTTTATTACCTGACCGACATAGAATAACCCATCAATGGGTTGAACAAGGAACATATCACCTGTACTGATTGAGATATTTCTTTGCCGTTTGATTATTTTAAGCTGGTACTCTTTCGGATTTTCGGATGAGACAGCTTTCATTTTTCTGACAATCTCATCAGGTAATTGTGCGTATTCCGCTTCACGGCGTTCAACAAGTGGATTAGAACTAAAACTCAAATATCATCACCTACCGTAACCATTGATATAATTTTCCGCCCACTGCATTGCTTCTTTGTAATATGTAGCATTGCCTTAACAAATTTCGAAGAAGAGGGCGTGGCAGAGCCACACCCTCTTCTTCATCACGCAGGGAATCTCT
>OGQR01002278.1_pt1 | contig 11788 bp, 12 predicted proteins | sample 1553271 | NCBI WGS metagenome assembly OGQR01 (sample SAMEA2579970, study PRJEB22360) | human gut metagenome | biome: human gut; feature: human-associated habitat; material: faeces | place: Denmark | collected 2008/2010 | reverse complement strand
GAAAAAGGGCGGAACGGTGGATGTATGAACTTTCCGGAAGAACAGCTGGGTTGTGTTGGACAAAAATTCTCGGATATAGGGCGAAAAATCGAATATATCAAGACACTTGATTTGGTCAGCTGCGTCGCAGAGGTCGAACAGCTCTGCGGCGAGATTCAAGCTGCAACGGAAGAAATGCGGCTCATACTTGCCATGATGAAAGAATAAATAAAGAGCCCCTGCTTCGGATGTTCTCCGAGGCGGGGGCGTTGTCATGCTATGCAGTTAGGGGCGACAGCTCAATGTATGCTCTTCTTCATCCTCGCCATGAATGCATCCGCCTCGATGGCCTCAGGGGTGAAGCTGTTGTTCTTCCACCATGCGGCCAGTGCTGCACCGACGGTGAAGCCGGTGGAGATCATCTGCTCGAGCTGGGCGTTGTCGATGGGCAGTACAGACTTGCCCGCTGCGCTGAGCAGCTGATTTGTCAGGGCGAGGCCCAGCGCTGCGGTACGGGTCAGAGTACCGGCGGAGACGGTACGGTTGGTAATGATATGTGCGTTCATAGCTTAATTCCTTTCTCTTGTATGTTCGTTTGCTTCTAAATCGGCGATGCGGTGGTTTGCCACCTTCATCTGCTCTTCCAGCACGGGGACGCGCTGGGCGAAGTTGTTGTGCGCCCGCACCTCGCGGGTCAACTCCTCAAGCTTGGTGTCTGTGACAGCCTGACTGCGGCTGTTGGCGATGAGTACGCCGATGAGAGTCACGGCCCCGGTGATAAGCGCTGCGAGAACAGTCTCCATCGGTCTCACCCCTTCCATCTGGACTTATTCGTCCGGGTGTCGATATGTACCCAGCCGGTCATGCGCTTGGGATGCTTTGCATCCTTCGGGTACCGCCCGATGCCGCCGCGCCCGGAAAGCAAGGTCTCAGCGTAGGCGGCGACAGTCGCTACCGGCACACCTTCGACGTAGAAGTCCGCTGCCCGGCCCAGCAGGTGCTGGCTCGACTTGCTGCCGCCCACGGCGGCATGGGGCTCAGCGGTGCGTTAGCCGCTGGTGATATGTACCGGTTTGCCGAAGTGCTCCCGGATGCACTGCAGAAGCACCACCAGCTCGTCGTCGATAAGGACAACGTCGCTGCCCTTGCAGGCGAACTCGCGGACGCGGAAGCTGGGCGAGAGCTGCCGGGTGGAGTCGCGGGTCATGGAATATTCACGAATCGACATCCTTATCCCTCCACTCAATACTTCTTCCCGCAGATCTCCTCGAAATCCGCCTTGGTGATGATGCCCTTGCGCACATACACCCGCAGCATCGCCTCAGAGATGCGGCCCTGCGTCCAGCGCTCGGTCAGTTTTTCCTTGTTGCTCATAACTTCGTTCTCCTTTCTCATTCCTCGGTGGTGTTGGTGGTATCATCCGGCAGACTCAGAGCTACCATGTCTTCCAGAGCGTCCGCAATGCGGGTCTGGTCGGAGACGCCGGCGTCTGCCATGGGCGGGTTATCCTCAAAGGCCTCGATGGCGGCCAGATAGTCCTCGTCGGTGGTGCAGGCACTGAAATCGCAGCCCGCCTTGCGGTAACGCTCCACCTCGTCGTCAAAGACCAGCGCGACGCTGCCGTTGATGATGCCGCCGCCCACGATCATCTTGGTGTAGCGGCCCCACTGGTAACGGTCCAGCCACTGCTCAGCGGTAAGCTTCTCGCCCACCGGGGTGATGACGTCAGATTTGTTGTCGTAAATTTTGTATCGTGCCATTTTGATTTCTCCTTTCATTACGCCGAATAGACATCGACGACATCCTGATATTTGTCTGCCGTGCTACTGATTTTTGAGATACCGCCTGCGAACAGCGCATAATCTCCAATTACAGCAGATGCAAGGCCATACCGTCCGACACTCAAGTCTGGCATAGTCGTCTTGGTTAACGCGGTGTTGTATGCATCCACCGTTGCCACATAGGCTGCATCGCTGTTGCCTTTATAGCCACCTGCAAACATTGCGTATTCGCCCACTGTGGCCGAGGCCAGGCCGTTCTTTGCGCTGCTCAATTCGACGGCAGTGCTTCGGGTCAGCGAGGCGTCGTACGATTCTACTGTGGAGAGGTATTTTCCCGTAGTGCTGTTGTATCCTCCTGCAAAAAGAAGATGATTCCCGATGGTTGCGGCGGAATGGACTGCTCTGGGGCAACTCAAGGGCGCGGCCTGACTGGACGTAAGAGACGAATCATATGCGCGCACTATCTCCAGAGCCCCAATGGTTTCAACAAGAGTCGAATCCGAGTTCATGCTGCTGCCGCCGCTAAACACTGCATAACCTCCGACTGTGCCTCCTGCACAGGCGTATGCATTACTGGGCAGCGGAGTTGCAGTCGTCCGGGTGAGAGACGTGTTGTATGCATCTACGGCGGACTGCGACATTGTAAATAAGCCATTATTCCTTCTGCCGCCAGCAAAAAGCGCATAGGAACCTACAACTGCCGCGGCACTGTCATATCGGGCAATACTCAGCTCTGTAGCGGTCGTCCGGGTAAGAGATGCATCGTAGACATCCACCGTGCCAAAGGACGTGTTTCCGCTTCGTCCACCGACGAATAGTGCGTGATTCCCCAGCGTTATCGCCGTCAATCCTTGCCTTGCCACGCTTAAAGAAGCTGCAGTCGTCCGGGTGAGAGATGCGTTGTATGCGTCCATTATGGCCTCGCCTTTTTTGGCGTCGCTATCATAACCGCCGCCTCCGAACAGGGCATATCCGCCAACTGTCGTTCCGGCAAGGAAGATTCTGTATTTACTCAGCGGTGTCGCAGTTCCAAATTTGTCAGCCTCTGCACTGTAGCACAGCCTCGCCTTGCCGCTGCTGTCTCCGATGTACATCTTCTTGACCTTGCGGGCCGTGCCGCCGATGCCGATGTAGGCTTTTTTCATCTTGCGGGCTTTGCTGTCAACGCCCACATAAACTGCTTTTGCCATATCCGGCCTCCTTTACACGTACACGATGAGCACCTTGTTGGTGGTCAATGCGCTTCCCGCCCCCGGGTCGGTGGTCTGGGCAGCGAAGGTCAGGCCGTTGACCGAGTTTGCCGTGCCGCCCGCACTCGAAGACCCGGCATAGTTATGGGTGTGGGAACTGTTGGCTTTGCCGTTGAGTTTGGTGTTCATCTCGCTCTCGGTGTAGTACCGGTCGTCGTGGGTATGGCTGGACGCCGCCTTGCCGTCCACGAGGCCTTTCAGCACCTTGCCCTGATTTGCGCTCAGACTCTGGTCGGTGGCCGTGCTGGTCAGGTTGTCCTGCACGCCGCGCCAGGTGTTGGTGTCCGTGAACTTTGCATCCGCAGGCACACTCTTGCCCAGCGTGTAGGTCATAGCGACCGGCACACCATCCTTGAAGTATACTCCCTGCGTAGCAGAACCCGCGTTCTTGTTCAGTTTGTTGGCTGAGTTTGCCGCACCGCCCGCGCTGGACGAACCAGCGTAGTTATGGGTATGGCTGGCGGCAGCTTTCCCCGCCAGCGCGTCGCCGGTGGCTTTGGCGTCGCCGGAGTCTTTGAGGGTGGTGTCCACCTTCGTTTCTTTGCCCGCCGGGCCTGTCTCGCCTTTCGGTCCCTGAGGGCCGGTCGCGCCTACAGGACCCTGTGGACCGGTGTCGCCTTTGTCGCCCTTCGGACCCTGCGGGCCAGTCTCGCCCTTTGGACCTTGTGGACCTGTTGCACCAGTGGGGCCTGTCGAGCCGATGTCGCCTTTTTCGCCTTTAGGCCCCTGAGGTCCGGTATTTCCCTGCGGACCTCTCGCGCCTGTATCACCCTTTTCGCCCTTGAAATCTCCCGCAGCGATGCCATCCTGAAGCTCTTTCAGTTTTTTCGCCGCCGCTGCAGCACTACCGGCCGCTGCGCTTTTTTCGCTTTCGGCCTGTTTCATCGACTTCCGGGCCTGTTCGGCACTTTTCCGGGCGTCTGCACCGACTTCTTCCACCCGGCCCACCAGCTGCTGCCACGCAGGCGTACCCAGCGGCGGCATAGTACCGTCTTCGGTGCCGGAATTTGCCGCCACGCGGTAACGCATATCGGCGCTGGTGATGGTCCGGGTGCCGTCGGAGCCTTCGAAGGTGATGCGGCCCTCGCCGGACACAGCCGTGACGAAGGCAGGCACCTCCACCACACCGTTCTCTACCAGTGATGCAGGCGGGTCGCCCTCCGGCGTATGCCAGAACACCCGGAGCTTCATCCCCTTCCACTCGTCGGCGGCAGTCACCCTCAGCCGATAGACGCCGCAGTTCTTGTTGTAGCCAAACCGCAGCATATCCTCATAACCCGGTGCTTTTACCGCGCCGGACGACGCAAGAGAAAGCTTGTATTCTATCATTGAGACCTCCTTTTTCGGCAGTCATTTCCTGTGCGGAGGCTTCTGCCGATACCATCCGCACGCAGACAAAAACTTCGAGCCGTTTCCAGCACAGATGCCGGCCTCTGCGCCCTTGAAACAACTTTATTTCGTCGTATTTGCCTTTTCTTGTGCCATATGGTAGCATTTTGCACATTCAAAGTCAACGATTCTCATGAAATAGTCGGAAACTTGTGCAAAAGCGCACAAAAAACTGTGTTTTCCTCTTTTGGACGCAAAAAAAGAACCGACCCGAGCCGTGTGAGGATACACGAACTCGGGTCGGTTTTACATCATTTTATTTCAGAACGATGTTTTCGGAGCAGCTATGCCGCCGGGATGTTTGCCTCATCTGTCCCACTTGTCACAGAGAGCGTTGATCTGGTCAGCGAACTTGGCGAGGTCCTTGTTGGCACCGCCCTCGTTGTGCTCGATGACTCGCAGCAAACGCTTGCCGGCATTGAGCAGGCGCTGGAAGACGGTAGCCGCGCGGGCTGCGCCCTCGCTGACGTGGTGCTCGATGCGGATACGGGTGCCTTCCTTCAGGCAGACTGCGCCCTCGGCACCGATGGCCCACTGCTCACCATTATAAGGTGCGCAGGCGTTGAACCCCTGCTCCGTGAGGGTCTGGGCAAAGATGTTCTCCACCTCATCCTCGCCGTGGATGATGAACACCCGCTTGGGCTTCGGCTCAAAGGAGTTGACCCACTTCAGCAGGCCCTCCCTGTCGGCGTGGCCCGAAAGGCCGGTGAGCTGGCAGATCTCCGCCTGCACCTCGATGGATTCGCCGAAGAGCTTCACGTTGTCCGCACCCTCCAGCAGAGAGCGGCCCAGCGTGTTCACGGCCTGATAGCCCACAAAGAGGACGGTGCATTCCTTCCTCCAGAGGTTATGCTTGAGGTGGTGGCGGATACGGCCCGCTTCGCACATGCCGCTGGCCGAGATGATGACCTTCGGCACGGGGTCGGTGTTGATGGCACGGGACTCATCGCTGGTGACGCTGACCTTCAGGCCCGGGAACTGGATGGGGTCGATGCCCTTTGCCAGCAGGGCGTTGGTCTCTTCATCAAAGCAGGAGGAGTCGGTGTCCTTGAAGATGCGGGTGGCCTCGATGGCCAGCGGGCTGTCGATGTACACCGGGAAACAGCCGTGGCCGGTGACCAAATTCTTTTCCTTTATCTCGCGGATGAAGTAGAGCAGTTCCTGAGTGCGGCCCACTGCAAAGCTCGGGATGACCACATTGCCGCCGCGGTCGAAGGTGCGCTGCAGGATCTTCGCCAGCTCTGCCACATAGTCGGGCCGCGGGCCGTGGCTGCGGTCACCGTAGGTGGACTCCATAAAGACATAATCTGCGTCTTTCAGATACGTGGGGTCTTTGATGATAGGCTGGTCGTGGTTGCCGATGTCGCCGGAGAAGACCAGCTTTGTGGTCGTGCCGTTCTCCGTCACCCATATCTCGATGCTGGACGAGCCCAGCAGATGGCCCACATCCACAAAGCGGATGACGATGCCGGGCGCAAGCTCGATCTCTTTATTGTAATCATAGCCCCGGAACAGCGCGATGGCTGCCTCGGCGTCCTGAATGGTGTACATGGGCTCCACAGGCTCTGCACCGGAGCGCTGGCCTTTGCGGTTCTTCCACTCGGCTTCGAATTCCTGGATGTGCGCCGAGTCGCGCAGCATGATGCTGCACAGTTCTGCCGTGGGCCTGGTGGCATAGATCCTGCCCCGGAAGCCGTTGCGCACCAGAAGAGGCAGAAGGCCCGTGTGGTCGATATGGGCATGGGTGGCCAGCACGCCGTCGATCTCGCCCGGCGCAACGGGGATGGGTTGGTTCTCATAGACATCCTTGCCCTGTTCCATACCACAGTCGATGAGGTAGCGCTGTCCCGCCGCTTCCAAGAGGGTACAGCTGCCGGTCACTTCGTGGTTGGCACCCAAAAACGTCAGTTTCATAGACACACCTCCAACGAGATTATCCAACTTTGGTACATTAAGTATATCACGTTTCGCGCTGTAATGCCGCCCAAATCGACAGCCGATTCTCGGGCAAAACGCCGAATCCATCAAAAAATTTTTATACAATCTTGACAAACCACCCCCGGATGATATAAACTTAAATCGTATGACGTAACTTCTACTGAGATTCAAAATAGAGAGGTTGTATTTTATGGTTCGTAACGATTTGCGCAATGTCGCTATCATCGCTCACGTTGACCACGGCAAGACCACGCTGGTGGACGCCCTGCTGCGCCAGAGCGGCGCTTTCCGCGACAATCAGGCTGTGGCAGAGCGTGTCATGGACAGCGGTGACATCGAGCGTGAGCGCGGCATCACCATTCTGGCCAAGAACTGCTCCTGCACCTACAAGGGCGTCAAGATCAATATCGTCGATACCCCGGGCCACGCCGACTTCGGCGGCGAGGTCGAGCGCGTGCTGAAGATGGTCAACGGCGTTCTGCTGCTGGTGGACGCTGCTGAGGGCTGCATGCCCCAGACCCGTTTCGTGCTGCAGAAGGCTCTGCAGCAGAATCTGAGCCTTGTTGTCGCCATCAACAAGATCGACCGTCCCGATGCCCGCATCAAGGAAGTCATCGACGAGGTCCTCTACCTGCTGATGGATCTGGGCGCTACCGACGAGCAGCTGGACTGCCCCATGCTGTTCTGCTGTGGCCGTGATGGCACTGCAAGCCTTGACCCCGATGTACCCGGCACTGATCTGGTCCCCCTGTTCGACACCCTGCTGAGCACCATCAAGCCGCCCGAGGGCGACCCCGAGGCTCCCTTCCAGATGCTGGTGTCCTCTGTGGACTACAACGAGTTCGTTGGCCGCATCGGCATCGGCCGCATCCAGAACGGCGTCGCCAAGGTGGGCGAGGAAGTGGTCGTGTGCGACTGGCACAACCCCGACCTCAAGATGCGCGGCCGTCTGACCAAGCTGTATGACTTCCAGGCCAATGGCCGTCAGCCCTGCGACAACATCACCGCAGGCGACATCGTGGCTTTCTCCGGTCTGCCCGACGTCACCATCGGCAACACCCTGTGCAGCCCCTCCAATATCGAGCCGCTGCCCTTTGTGAAGATCAACGACCCCACCGTCGAGATGACCTTCTCCGTCAACGACAGCCCGCTGGCCGGCCGTGAGGGCAAGTATGTCACCAGCCGCCAGATCCGTGACCGTCTGCAGAAAGAGCTGCTGAAGGACGTCGCTCTGAAGGTGGAGGATTCCGCCACCACCGATTCCTTCCGTGTCATGGGCCGTGGTGAGATGCATCTGTCCATCCTCATCGAGACCATGCGCCGCGAAGGCTATGAGCTGCAGGTCTCTCCCCCGCACGTTCTGACTAAGGTCATCGACGGCAAGACCTACGAACCTATGGAGCACGTCGTCATCGACGTCCCCACTCAGTATCAGGGTGCTGTCATGACCGGTCTGGGCCAGCGCAAGGCCATCCTGCAGCAGATGGAGTCTCTGGGTTCCGACCGTGTGCGTCTGGAGTTCCGTATGCCCAGCCGCGGCCTGTTCGGCTACCGCAACCAGTTCCTGACCGATACCCACGGCGAGGGCATCATCAACCAGATCTTCGATGGCTATGACGTCTGGGCTGGCATGATCGCCAACCGCTCCACCGGTTCTCTGGTCAGCTTTGAGACCGGTGAGGCCGTCACCTACGGCCTGTTCAACGCGCAGCAGCGCGGCACTCTGCTGGTGGGCGCCGGCGAGAAGGTCTACGAGGGCATGGTCATCGGCTACACCGCTTCCGGCGAGGACGTCGATGTCAACGTCTGCAAGACCAAGCACCTGACCAATACCCGTGCTTCCGGCTCTGACGACGCTCTGCGCCTCATCCCCATCAGCAAGCTGAGCCTCGAGGGCTGCCTCGAGTTCCTGGCTCAGGACGAGCTGCTGGAGGTCACTCCCGAGAACCTGCGCATCCGCAAGCAGATCCTCAACCACGAGCAGCGCATGAAGGCCAAGAGCAAGATGAAGTAATTCGTTCCTCTGCTCTTCTCCATAAAAACAAAATGTCCCGTCCTCTGCACTCTATGTGCAAAGGGCGGGATTTTTGTTTGTCTTTATTCCTCTTCTCCGGTCATTTTCTGCCGGGCCAGCGCCTGCAGTTCTTCCAGTGAGCTCACCTTCACCTTGTTCGTCTTGTGCTTTTGGAAATGCTTTGCCCCCTTTGCGTCCCGGTGATGGCCGTGTCCCCGATGGGTCGGCTCCGGCGGTTTTGCGGCAGGGATACTCCCCGTCTCCGGGAGCGGACTGTTTTTCCGGTAAAGGTCGTGCTGGACGATGTATTCCAAATACTCCATGATGGTCTTCTTGTGAATGGCCTGACTGTGATAGCCGGGGATGTCCTCACTCTCAGTCAGATGGCTCCTATGGGTGTTCTTGTGATAGAGCCAGATCTTATCTTTTCCCTTCCAGACGAGCCGCCACCCGCCGATGGACGTCGTGACGTCGATCTCGCCATCCCGCAGCACACACTGCATCCCTCTCTGGCTGCAGAAGGACTCTATCTGCGTCCGGGTCTGCCCATACCGGATGCCCAGCGGTGAACACCGGTCGCAGGCCGTCAGGCCGAGGGCCGCCGCATCGGCTCTCCCGAAAAGCGGCTTCCACTGCAGATAGTCCGGCCCCTCCCGGAACGGTTTGCAGCAGGGGCAGGCACGGTCATGGTAAAGCTTTTGCGGGTCGCCCTCCCGGTAGAACAGCTTCGGTGCCGGCGGATAATTCTGCGGCGTCCCCAGAGCACCTGTGTGAGGCTGGAACTTCACTGCATGCAGCCGTTCCATCTCCCAGAGATACAGCGCCTTCTTCTTTTGGCAGTCTCTGCAGAGAGCGGCCCCTTCCAGAAGTACCTGCGGCGTACAGGGCTGTCCGCCCGTCAGGCCGAGATGACTGCATCCCGGCAGGTGGACGGTGTTTGTCCTGGGGTTAAGGCAGAGTTCTGTCTGCGTCCACTCCTCGCTCTGCGCCGCAAGCTGGCTCACCCTGTCCCACAACTCAAGCAGAAAGCCCGCCCGGTATTTCGGCTGGTAAAACGTCTCCCGGGTCGTCTGGACATGAAACGCCCTCAGCACCTGCTGAAAAGGCACCCGGCCCCTCTTTCCGGGGCGGACGACTGCTCCCAGCAGTTCTTCCAGCAGAATGACTTTCGCCGTACAGAGGCGATGTCCGCAGTCATGCATCGCCTGCCGGAACAGCTCATACTCTTTCCGGCTCCACAGGACCAGAACGTCATAGGCCGGGAAGGTCTCCGCTACCGTATTCAAAATCTCTTTTCGCGGCTTTGCTGTTTCCAGTACCGTGATGTTGTGGTAAACAGCATCTTTTGTCCACTGCGTCAGGGCGCTCATGTCGTCCAGATGGGTGTAGCGTCCGTACCGCGTCATTCCATTCGGGCTGTAAGACTGACAGCAGACCGCAAAAATATCGCCCGGCCCGGGCATTTCGGCCCGGGCATTCCACATGAGCGTCACAAACAGGTACTTCATTTTTACCGTCCTTTCCTCTGGCCGTGCTCTCTTCTGCCTCCTATTTTACAAATCATCTGTCCGATAAAACTCTCTTTTGAGATTTTTTGCAGCAAAAATGCCCTGGATCCTGCGATTCAGGGCATTTGCCGTTGTATTTTTGAAATTTCAGCCTGCGTAGGCACTGCCGGGTGTCCATGCATTATCGGCAGAATACTTGGCGTGGTTGCGCAGGTAAGTGACCCACGCGCCGTAGCCGTTGCCCGCCGAGAAGTGGACGCCGTCTGGCGCAGCCAGCACCTCTTTCAGGTTACCCTCGCCGTCGGCCAGCGTCTCCCACAAATCGAGGTAGACACAGCCCTTATCTGCGGCCAGCAGGGCCAGCTGCTCATTCACCGAGCGGATGATGTCCGAGGCAAGACCCGGCTTTTCCGCTGCGGCCTCGGGGCGGACGGGCGGGATGGACTCAACATAGATGACGCAGTCCTCCCCCAGCGTCTGGCGCAGCACATCCAGCATCTGGCCGTAGTAAGCGAGGAAGCGGTCTGCCGCACCCACGGTGGTCAGGGTGTTGGTACCCAGAAGGATATACAGCTTCTTGGGCTGAGCAGCGGCCAGCACGTCCAGCGCGACTTCCTCGCCCCGCACACTGCTCTTGACGGCGCTGCGGTTGACGATGGCGTCCGGACCGACGCCGGTGTAGCCGCAGATGAGCGCACCGCCGAGGTTGATCTTATAGTCAGAGAAGCCCACCGTCAGGCTGTCACCGAGGAAGGCGGCATCGGAGAAGTAGCTCAAATCGACCTGGCCGCTGGCAGGCTGGCGGATGACGCTGCTGTCGTAGGCTTTGACGCTGTAGGCTCCCGCCGTCTGACGGGCCGGGCCGAACTGCTCGAGGGTCACGGCGGGCGTGCCGTCTGCCGCTGCGTTTTCCCCGCCGCTGACGGCGCTGTCGGTGGTGCTGTCCGCCGCGCCCTGCATGGGCAGCGGGGCCAGAATATTCTGCGCCGTGCCGTTGGCCGTCACGGTGGGCAGCTCTTCGGGCTGTGCCTGTCCATGCTCAAGGATGGCCGTAATGGCGAAGCTCACCAGCAGGATGCCGGCCACGGCCCCCGCAAACCGGATGACTCCGCCGGGACCGCCTCTGCGGCTCCTGCCCGTGCTATGATAATCGTGTGAAATGCCCATAAAGGTGTTCCCGCTTTCGTTTGGTTCTGCTCTTAGTCTGCCCGGGCGTCGGCGGGTTATCCCCGCTTTCCGGCCCGGCAGAGCTGTGCAGCACCTATTTTATCATAATTTTTTTGCCTCTGCAACCAATTAGGGCTTGCATACAACAGGCAAAACAGTTACAATAGAAGAAGAGCAGGTTTTTGCACACATTTCTCGAAGTGCTTGCACGACCTGCCAGAATTTTTGTGCGAGTTGCGGTCATCGATTGTTGGCTGTTCCCCCGTCCGTACACTGTGCAGGGTGTACGGACCGCGAAACGGGGACAGCGCGGAGCGGTGCTGCGGCGCACAGGAAGTCCAATTTATCGGTAAATGGTACAAGGAGGTTCTCATGGCCAAGAATGTCATCATCGGCCAGAGCGGCGGTCCTACCGCCGTCATCAATTCCAGTCTCGCAGGCGTCTATAAAGCCGCCTGCAGTCTGGGCGCAGACAAGGTCTACGGCATGAAATACGGCATCGAGGGACTGCTGAAAGAGGAACTCGTGGAGCTGAACGTCCTGCTGGACGACCGGCTCAGCATCGAGCTGCTCAAGCGCACGCCGTCCAGCTATCTGGGCAGCTGCCGCTACAAGCTCCCCGAGCCGGAGGCGGACTCCACGCCCTACGTCAAGCTGTTCACCCTGTTTGACAAGTACGACATCTGCGCGGTGTTCTACATCGGCGGCAACGACTCCATGGACACCATCGCAAAGCTTTCCCGCTACGGCGACCGTGTCGGC